>Ga0115007_10002367_pt1 | contig 11657 bp, 3 predicted proteins | sample ArcOceMetagenome_2_FD_87166 | JGI IMG/M metagenome (GOLD analysis project Ga0115007, IMG submission 87166) | Marine eukaryotic phytoplankton communities from Arctic Ocean - Arctic Ocean ARC135M Metagenome | ecosystem: Environmental > Aquatic > Marine > Oceanic | place: Arctic Ocean | collected... | reverse complement strand
CGAAACTCGCGGCGAGAATATAATTCTTGTGCTTAAATGCTGTTCCCATGGCGGATCGTAATGCCAGGACCATATGGGCGGGTATGAGTTCGCAATGGGTAAAGTAGGCAGAAAGCTCTGTAGCACGGACAGGATCAGATCCTGCTTCCGCCATAGCTCCTTTGATACGGATTGCAGTTATATATTCTCGACAAACCGTAACCATTTGCTTTATTTGCTGTTGTTCTTTAGGATTTGATGTAACGACTAGAGGAATTTGAGTCAAAACGCCAATAAAAGATGCTTTCGAATCGTTGAATTTTCCACCCTGAAAGAAGCGGTATCCACTCTTCACGCCGTCGACCAAATTTTTGGCCGAGATGTAGGTTCGCGGCAACGATGTGTTTCCGGGATGACCACCCGCATCGTTTCGCATCAATGGCATTGCCATACTTCCACTTCCTGAAATTCCCGGAACGCTCATCATTGAACCGGTATAACAACCCATCATGTTCTGATGCAAGACAGAAAATTCTGACGCTGCAATTTGACGGTTTAATAATTGCATTGCCGAGGCCATTCCACCAGCTGCAACATGATCCGCCGCATGGGAGGAGTTGGCCACCCAGCAAGCAGCAGGAGGACGTCCCGAGGGTAGTAATTTGAAACCCGAGTCGTCAGCAATGTTATCAAAACCGTCATCTTCAACTGCAGCAACGTCGACATCATCTCCCATGTCACCTAGGTCGTCGAGATCGTCGTCTTCACCCCAATCGTCGTCGCCAAAGTCCAAATCGTCACCGGGTGCGGCCAATCCACCACCACCACCACCACCGAGGTCATCACCGAATCCACCGTCGTCGTCAACAGCATCTTGCCAATCGTTGGCTAGATCAGATGCAGGTGCGTTCAGTGCAGCTTGCATTTCGACTTCTTCCGCTTCTGGTTCGGCCGCAGTCAAATCTGCGAGTGTCGATTTCTGTACATCGAGCGTAGGCCAATTGTTTTCACGGAAAATCGGAGTTGGAGGTTGCAACAAACGACCACCATTCCGATCATTTAGTGTTTCAATCGATGAGGTCTGTTCCAAAACTGTTTGCATTTTTTCTTCTCCATCATTTGTTTCAATCGCAATTTTGATCCGTTCAGCATCTTCAACTAATCCGTGGAGTTTTGCACACATATAAGCCAAAGGTAAATTCCCACTCGCTTCCAACACCGACAAGCGTTCGGAAGCGTCACCCAGGAGCAAAGCGTTGTGGTACCGTCCCATGATGTCACCTCTCATATTCGATATCTTCAACATCTTACGAAGTTTTTCTGTGTCACCCGTCAATAGATACAAAAATGAAAGTCTGTCAAAATCTTTTGTCCGTTGGTATGACATTTCCACCACTTGGTAATTACCCTGTCGCAGGGCTTCTGCTCCCAATTCACTCCAGATTTCTCGTCCTTCATCGCTTGACGAAGAACCCCCGTCAAGTTCGGAGTTTTGTTGCGTCTGATTTTCAAGAGCAAATGCCGATTCCATTGCTGCTTCGATGTCTCCGCATGCTAACGCAAGCTTGAATCGTGTCTTCGGTTCGCGGACAAAATGCAAGGCAACCTCTGGGAAACCCTTTTGTTGTAAATATGCAACAATGGCGCGACCACACAACCGAGAATGTTTCACCATATGCATTACACGGCCGTATTTCTTGTTAGCTAACGCGAGCTTGAATCGTGCTTCTGTTGTATCGATTGCAATAATTCGGGCACGAGCTTCACGATCCAAACAATGAAGTTGGTCCTTAACAACTCGCACAGCGTAAATCGGTGATTCCAATGTTCGGATTGTTCCAGTATCACCCGACGGCAAACAATACTTGACGTGGTTAAGGGTGGTATAGACAAATAGATTCGATGCAGTTCCATCCGAAGACGGAGAGCAGTCCCACGCACCACTCTTGATGCGAACATTGTCAGAAACACTACAGAGCTGTTCAAGTTGCCGATCTGCGATGACTACGCCATATTTGCAAACAATAGCAACCTTCGATCCATCCGGACTCCAAACAACAGACTTGATTTTCGGTGCAGTGAGCTCCCCAAGGATACGTCGGGATTGTACCTCAAATAGAATAGCACGATCGTCAGCACGCAACAAAACTCGTCCAGATGCTCCACCATCCAACAATGCATCAACATTAGGAACTGGGGGTTGGACACGTTTAGTTGTTTCATTATCAAGATTTTTCACAATTATTTGCCTTTGATGCCTATCAAGGACAGCGAATCGGTTACGACCCAAGAACACAGCTGGACCCAAACATGCACCACGTTTTCCATCGGTGACAGATCCACTTCCTTCGTTGTTTGCGTTGAAGGTAAGAAGTTCGTAACAACCACCATCGACGTCACTGCACACCAAAACGTTACCTTCGCTAGGATTATGCGCGTTGTATACAAGAGTGCGTGGAGCTGAACCGATTCCATCTGTTTGTGCTTGTTGTCCAACTCTACGGAGTGAAGCTACAGGAACATCATTACCTGTGCCATTTCCTTTACTGTAATCCCGAGCGAAGAGTTCTCGGCCACGAACGTAGTACAGCTTCGACCTAGGAGCATTGTAACACATAGCAGGTCTCTCTCGCTCTAGTTTAAAAACGATCATACCTGAGTCATGACCTGCTGCTAATAAGTTTTGGTTGGCATGTGCAGCTAAAATCCAAAATCGATCTCCTTCTCGTCGGAAAGTTTGGACGCCTACTCGTTTGGACACATCCCACACTCGGATACTTCTATCTTCACTATTGGAAACAACCAAATCGTGTTTGGGATGGAAGAGACAACTACTAACATTGTTTGCGTGACCCCGAAGTGTATCAACCTCCCAGGCCTTCGTTTCGGACATCCTCCACAACTTGACCTGCCGATCATCTGCAGCACTTGCTAACAAAGGTAAGGTGGGATGGAAACACGCCCAATTGACACCGCGATCATGTCCCTCTAAGACGTACTTAACGACAACATCATTTGTTCCAAATAATTCTGCTTGAACATTCATGGCGGCGTTGGTGGTAGCGGAAACCGGTGGTCCACGCATTGGGTCCATCGCACCTTCTCCCGTTTGTTTCTTTCGAAGTCCGGTAGTGTCCCAAACTCGAACGGTTTGATCCAAAGATGCCGATACAATCAAATCCTCGGAGGGGTGAAAGGCCGCACACATAACATAATGATTATGTCCCGTCAGTACACTCAAACATGTTCGTTTGTGGAAATCCCACAATCTTAACGTTTGATCGTCACTTGCGGATAAGATCCAAGGAAATTTCGCCGGATCGGGATGGAATTGTACCGTACGGATGTAATCAAGATGTCCCAACAAAGTGAATAGACATCGACGCAATTTGTAATCCCATACCTTGATTTTGTAATCGTCTCCACCACTAACAATGTAAGGTTCAGTTTTGTGGAAATCAACTCCCCGAACAGGTCCATCGTGCTCTTCGAATCGATCGATGACGGTACCAACTCGATAATCCCAACTGTAGAAAGAAAATAGCAAAAAGAAAGAACATACGTGTGAGAAAGAGAGAGAGAGAGGAAGAAAAGTATGCTGTCATCATACCCCAATACATTAATGGAAAACAAAGGATTGCTATTACAGGTGTTATTATTGTATTATTTATACTCACAGCTGGATTATACCATTGTGGAGAGATGCACAAACCCAAGGACGGTAAGGGTGAAAAGCCAATCCCTTGACGCGGGCCGATTTTGATTCGAACTTCGTCAGCATTTTGCTCTTTTGTTGGTTAGAACTAAGATGGTTCTCTTGATATTAGAATTTGTAACAAGTTTAATAATAAAATAATAGATAGTCTAGATAGTATAGGTACTGTATGCTTCGTTGATCGTCAAAGCTGTAATCGGATGATGCCTTTTGTTGTTGTTGTTGTGTTGTGAAGAAGTTTTTTAACTTGCAAATGACTTTAAAATATTGAGCAGGGGAGAATTCGCGTTTTGAAAGGGGGGACGGCGAATACTTACTCTGTATTTTTACCCACAAAGCAATGAAGCAATGTACAAAAACAAGCTATGAATATTTTGGTGATGACTTTACTCTTTACGATCCCAATACAGTAGCATCTACGACACATGATTCCATCAGAGCATGTACTGTATAATGATAGAGTTGACAAGCTTGTCTCTTCCCTGGGTACAATTTTGTTATATCCACTCTCTTTTTGATGAGAATAATCCATTCCTATTCAAATAACTACTCAAGATTTCTGAAGATCTAAGATATATATATTAGAATGAAGCACTGATTTGATGAACCTAGAGTGCCATATTCAGAAATTGAAATTTGCATTTTCCAAACGTATGTAGAACCTACTACATATATATTGAATAGCTAAATTTCTTAAGTTATAGGGGAGAAAAATGTTACTGTGAGCTAACCCTTACTATTTTTCAATTTTCTGAATAATTTATATGTTGATATTTTTAATTGTGATATTTATTTATATAGGTTTTGTATTAGTTTAGTTGTAGTGATTTATTTTTGGTTCGCTGTCTCTATCGGTAATGTTGCCCCCGCCAAAATGGTGAAATTCAGAGTGAATCTATCATTTATTTGTTTTGTCAAAGTGATGAAGACTATAAATTCTTCTTCATCACGCGTGTTGTTCCTTTTAGATAATTGAATTATTATGCTGTTCTTGTTGATGTGAAAAGTGTTGGTATGCTCGCTGGGATGCGTTATGATATATGATGCTTTATATCTACACTGTGCCATTGTGTATCTTCGTGATATGTACAACGTCTCCAACATATTTGGTACTTTTTTTTTCTTCTCTTGGTTATCTTCTTCTCTATTTCAGTGCAAATGTAATTATGGTCTAGTTTCTTTAAATTTTCTAAGTAAGGCTGAACGGTGGAAATCGGTATCGTCATCGTGATCACCCCCTCCATCACCTGGACCGGGAGTCATTGTTACGTTATTGGGGGACTCATCATGGTGACGGAAGCTTCGAGTTGAATTTTCTGGAGTACCAACATTTATACGCGACGAATCATTGGAGAACTGAGTAGTTATCGGCTGAAGCTGCGCCTGGTACATTTGCTGATAAATCCAAGATTGATGCTCCTGCTGTGATGGTTGCTGACCAGTAAGATGCTGTTGTAACTGTTGCTGCTGTGATATACCAGGCGACAGCGGTCCGGGTGCAACCTCTCCGTGATTTACGATTGGATGTTGCATTTGGGGTACAGTAGCAGCGTGTGGTGGCACTTGATTGGGATATTGAGGTTGTATCTCAGGATGATCATCTCCTTCAACCTCACGACGAGCTTTCTTCCGCCTCATAGCAGCCGCTTCTCCAGCTGTTACCGATGGCGACGGTGACCCAATAACTGGAGCGGGCGAAATCGCTCCCACGTATTGATGATGTACGGGTTGTGGTGCGAGTTGTTGAGGTGGAGGAGGAGCGGATGCGGTTGTTACGTACTGCCATGGATTGCCATTGTAAGATGGTTGTATGGGGATATCCTGGCGGTGCGGAACATGAACTGGATAAATATACTGCTGCTGCTGCTGCTGCTGCTGTGGTGGTTCGTTGCCTTTCCTTACAGCCTGGTACAATGGTTGTCCGGCTATGTTGGGATATCCGTTGATGGCGTATTGATGGTATACGTCAGGCGGCGCTTGAATGGGTAATGACGATTCTGCATTCCTCTTCGGAACACGTACTGTAGCAGGTGCAACAGGGGTAAGCGAATACTTTGGTAAAAACTGCTGCTGATGCTGATACTGCGGCGGTGGTGGTTGCCACGCCCCTTTCGCGGCGATATCATCCTCATGTGATAGTCCTAGCCAACTAATAGTGGTCTCCTTGTCTGATACCTTTATTAGCATCGTCCTACTTTCTGGAATATTATTGATATTATTTCCTTCCTTTGTCGATGATGATTGTTTACCATGTTCACTGGGACTGACTTCTGGTATATCATTGATATCAACTCTTTCCTTCGTCGAAGATTGTTTTTTGTTGTCGTCACTGGGATTGCCGTTTTCCGATAATCCCTCTCCTCCTGGCGATTCTATAGAAAATTCGTTTTGTATCGTGTTATGATCAGAAGCGTTCGTCTTTTCGTTATTATCAACATTTGTCGCTGCCGAATCAATTGCAGTAATTTTCGCTTCGACCGGTATACTCGGCGCGGCAACCACAGTCGATGGATCTGCCGATTCATGCGTGCTCAATAATACGTAAACAGTACACCAGGGTAACATCCTGTGTTTATGACGATCTCTGCAAAATGATCTAGTTCGATTCGTTTTCTTGCAGGTTGCACAAACAGGTGTCTTGGACTTTGGCCCAAAATCTTCTTTAACAAAAAAGGGTTGCCACTGAACCATTCGAACAACAAATGGTTTGTCAACGTAATTGCCATCTTCATCGATACATGATTCGTCTAATGTCATACATATGAAGGATGGACACCAGGGGGCGGCGGTATGTTGATTCCGTACCCGACACATGTCTTTCGTTTTATAATTCTTCTTACACGCAACGCATACGGGCAATCGTGAATCAGGAAATTTTACGTTAAGACATTGTTCGAAACCTGGTGGCGTAAATGTCAATATATTCTATAAATTAATAAAATAAAATACAATAAAATAAAATACAATACAAAATGATACATTTCAAAACAAAATTTTAATGTACCGTGAGATATTGTAAAGAAAGAGGAAAACAGCTATCATGCACATCTCAAAGCGTGGATTCTTACCCCGAACGACTTCGCCTGTGGAAACATGATTTTTTGCTAACATGTTTGTTTATTATTTGTTTACATGAGTCGGCATTGTTGCGAATAAGAATATAAAAGGCGGAGAAGGCAAGTAATGTGAGTGAGCGTTCTGTTGCTTTTTTTTGTGTATTGGTATAGATTTATTCGCATATAGTTTTTGTGTTTTATTTTGTTCCCGCGTATCGTGTAAAAAGATCCCAAAGATATGGACCAATAGAATTTTCTCTCAAAAAATGAGTGTGAAAACTGTATAATAATATATATATATATCCCCCGAATTAAAAAATGAATTTGCACGTACACTTACAACACACACGAAAAACTAGCAAATTTTGGGGAGATTGTTGTTTTTGTGTTTGGTGGCTTTTTTTTACTCATGAAAAAAATCTACAGAAACAGAAATGTAGTGCGTAAACGGTCTACATTCAGACAAACAACAAAGGATCGACGAGGTATGTTATTGCAAGAGCGACAGTAAAAATGATATGTCCTTCATCTTACCTTGGAATCTGAATGAAAAGTCGAATACGGCGGTAGAGTGGAGGACATGTTTGATTCGATTGATTCCTCGATGATTGTCGAGAGATGCTAGCTAGGCTATTTTGTTTTCCCTTTGTACGTTGCTTAGTATTTCGATGGGATATCGGCTCCGTCCAACCACCTCTCTGTTCTTCTCCCTGTCTCCTCCTTTCCAAGCAGACACGCCGATGACATCGTCGACCTTGACCTCACACACGATTCTTTCCGATTTCTCTTTCTGCTTTCGCTGTGTTTTGTCGATTGAATATTAATTGTACCACTCAGATGTGATGAGATGCATACAGTAGTGCATAGTGGACTTTGTGCTCATGCCCCATTTTCTATTTTCAATATGAGGATATAAATTCGCGCAGTTAGTTCGATAGTGCGTGGTGTCGCGGAGTGTAAAAAACAAAATACTGCGACTAAAGATTGTCGACATCATCTACATTCGAACATTAGGGGCGGAAACTATGGTTACCATTTCTGTGCTCCCCCTTTTAAAAGATATTAGATACTAGTACTGTATATTATATTTTTGATAGTAGTATATGTATTTTTTTTAAATATACTAGTAGGGGATGTGAGCAGATTCATGATCCAGGCAGCGCACGTAGGATTTCTACATGTTCCGATAAAAATCGGAACATCAACAAAAATTAGTCCGAAGTCCAAACCTTACAGCCAAAACTTTAGTTGAAGAAACAACTCTATTAATCCATTAATCTGTCATTTTTTTCTACGAAAATTAACACGCACTTAGATCGGATCATGAATCCGCGCACCACTCCTACTACTATTTGTGTCTTTTAGCAATTCTACACTGTTGCACTTCAATTTTTCTTTTTAAATTTGAACAACTGAAGTTTATCACCAGTTTAATATAGGAATTTCAACGGATAGATTATCATAGTTATTTTAGTATATTGCTGTTTATATCTTTGTCTCCTCTTTGTCCTTGGTCATTGTTGTGATTTGCGGTTCCCCATTTGGAGTTCTTCACCTTTTCAGCATGTCAGCTGAAAATATTATAGGAGCAATATTAGTAGTGGATTGAATTAAATAATGATTAAATACTGCTGCTGCTGCTGAACATAATAAATGATACTACATGTACTACCAATCACCCCCACTGATGCATGTGGTCTTACATAAAATATTTTTCATATGCACAGCATGACAAGTGACTGTGTCTGCACACTATACAATCACAACAAGAAAACAAGAAATGTACTCAAATGCTAGTTGCAATATAGAATCTTCACTCATCCTGCTGGCTCAGCTTGCACAAGGAGACACATTGGTTGGCCCTATAATAATAGTCAGATTTATCAAGTGTAGCTAAGTTTTGAACTCTTCCAGAGTCAGCGTTCAACGATCCTTTCACAATTACCAACAGTCGACTACACTTACTTATGTAGTACTGATGCTACGAACATAATTTTTCATATTTTCTACATCTCTTAGTTTAGGATGCAAGTTTTTTGTATTTTGTAAATCTATATATTTAGTTACTATATCCAAATTTAGCGAGTTGATCTTCCCGTTTCCTCCAATCCTTGTTTATCTTGACACGAAGTTGTAAGAAGACCTTTTCTCCATCTAAAAATCGTTCAATTTTCTCCCGTGCAATGATCCCGACTTGTTTTATTACGTCTCCATTTTTGCCAATAATGATCGCCTTTTGACCGTCTCGTTCTACGAAGATCGTCGCTTCGATTCGAGTTATATTATCTTCGCGTGGTTCTTTATAGTCAGTAATCTGTACCTCGCAACAATACGGCAATTCTTTTTTCAGATATCGGCTTTCCAACAGGGCTTCTCTGACAAGTTCGGAACAAAAAAAGCGCACAGATCGATCCGACAAAAAATCATCGTCGTAAAGGGGAGGCCCGATAGGAAGCAATTGTTTGACGTCGTCATTCGTCAAAGACTTGACTCCATTACGAAACATACCAGGAATTGGTCTACCTAACGCGCGGACCATTGCTGGGATGTCATGTTCATCGTTCGTATCACAACCGATCAAGATCTGTCTCAAGAGGGAAATTCCAGGGTGTTCGTCAGTGGTAGTGTTACTAGCTTTCAGAGAATCGTCATTATTTGAAACCGACGCCATCAAAGGAATGATAGCTAATGCATTTGGTAACAATGATCTCCATTTTTCTACGGCCTCTACGACCGTATATGTCTTTTCAAATTCTTCCTCCTCTTCCTCTTCATCGTCTTTTTTACTTTGTATGGTTGTTTCGTCGGGTCTTTTAGCTCGACCTTCCAAATCAATTTTGTTTACGACAACTATTACGGGTTTAGTTGTTTCTGACAAGCGACGAAACACATTATCGTCGGGAATTGGTGTAGAAAATAAATCGGTTACTACAACTATCATATCAGAATCCGTGAGTGCACCCTTAACTGCCTCCATCATGTTGGCTTGTAACTGATACGCACCATCTCCTTGCAAAACACCAGGTGTGTCCAACAAGCAGCATTGTTTGGTTGGAGAAGACAATACACCCAAAATCGCATGTCTCGTAGTTTGGGGACGTCGTGTTGCGATACATAAGTCCTCCTTTAGCAATGAGTTCAACAACGTCGATTTTCCCATATTTGGTGCCCCTACAATACCAGCGTATCCGCATCGATGTTGTTGATCGTCGTTGCTTACGTTAGTAATAGTAGTATTGGTAGTCATTTCATTTTCAGTATCAATATTCTCATCTATCTTTTTCTGCGCCGTCATCTTGCTCGGAAGCCGTCCCTCATAACTCTCGATTTGCTCGTCGAGTTTCTCCAAAAGCAAAAAAGTATCTGCCGCAGTTTTCTTCTTCGTCTTCATTTTTTTCTTATCGGGTCGCGAAGACGAAGACGATGACGATGACGATGATGACGACGACAGTATCGTCAGTGGATTGATAGCCCTAGATCGATGCGTCCTGATGCTAGTCGTTCGAAAGGCAGCTACAGTTACAATGGATGATATGGTCACGAACGATAATAACGCCAGTAGTACTGAAAAAATGATCAGCGTGACAATATTGGTCCTCATCCTTATCCTCTTCACCGTTTGTATTGAATTAATCATAATCGTTATTATTTCTTGTCGTCACTTCATTAAACTTTCATAGAACAGGATATTGTTGTCGAATTCGATTTTGTCGAACAATCTTGAAGAATTAATATTCTAAAATTATTGATGATTGATGATTAAAATAACGCACGGTTGACGGTCGAGCGGACAGTTTTCATACTGTTTTTAACTAATCTGATACATGCCCTTTGAGACGTGCTTCGCGGCAATTTTATTAAATGCACAAGAGCTGAAAGAATTCCTCATGGCTTAGTACAAGTAAGTACGGTAGTTATAGTTAGGTAGGATAATGAATATGATAAATGAACCCAATACAACAAGAAGTCAACAAGAAGTGTGCGTCCTTGACACTTGGTATATTGCTGGGTTGGGATAATTCAAACAATCGCAAAAAGGGAAAAAAGTGCCATGAGGAAGTCGAGAAGTAGCGATGAAATCGACAAATTGAGTAGTGAGTTAAGCTGGTCGGAAAAAGGAATAAACAGCTCCTTCGTTGTCGTTGGACGTGGTGGAATAAGTAATAGTGGTGACAGAAATACAAATACAAGTAGGACTAGAAGAAGAAATAGTACCATCGAAAGAAACAAAAGCGTATTGCTCAATTCATTTAACAACAACAACGGTAGCAGCATCTTTAGAAAATCATCGTCTCTCGCATCGTCGATCAAATTCCCTATCAATGCCTTCACGGTAGAAAATTCCGCCGAATTCTATAATCCGACTCTTTTCGCTGAAGTTTATTCAATGGCATTCATATCTGCGTGTAAGTTATTAAATTATTTACATATCTCCCGGTATGATTTTTCTGCTCAAATTTTTACAGTATTTAATATTGCGACAAGACTACTATTTGATTCTGTTCATTCGCAAATAAAATATCAATAATCTCATTGTTTTTAATCTCTCTCGACGTATCTTCTTGCCTACTGTTTACTCAGCAATTTTTGCCTTTGCCGAGATCCGTGAGGCCGCACGTCAACAGGAGATCGACAGCGATGATATTGATATTGATTCGCTTCCTGTATCGACTGGAGCTATCGTAGAAGCATTTAATCGGAATCACTTATTTCTTCAAAATAAACTCAAACCCGCTGATTACGATTTTCTGTCCTCGTTGGCTCATAACACGAACGTGGAAAATATCGACACCGACATCAACTTATCACGCCAATTACGCGATAGCTGGGGGGCAGGCGTACCAACCCTTGCAGAAGTCGCACATAGCGATGCCGATGCCGATGCCGATGCCGATGCCGATGCCGAT
>Ga0115007_10002365_pt1 | contig 11667 bp, 9 predicted proteins | sample ArcOceMetagenome_2_FD_87166 | JGI IMG/M metagenome (GOLD analysis project Ga0115007, IMG submission 87166) | Marine eukaryotic phytoplankton communities from Arctic Ocean - Arctic Ocean ARC135M Metagenome | ecosystem: Environmental > Aquatic > Marine > Oceanic | place: Arctic Ocean | collected... | reverse complement strand
ACGTGATATCGGCAGACGGGATAAAATCACCACCACGCGCAGGCCACTCAATAAGACAAAGTGAAGACTCAGAAAAATAATCATCTAAGCCTAAAAACTCTAATTCAGCGGGGTCTGCCAAGCGATAAAGATCAAAATGGTAAACCTGCCTTAGTTTACCATTGGCGCCCTTAATCTCATAAGGCTCAACCAATGTATAGGTAGGACTTTTTACAGCACCGACATGACCAAGCGCCTGAATAATGCCACGACTCATGGTTGTTTTTCCAGCACCTAAATCACCGAGTAAATAGATGCATAAATTCTGCAAGCCACTCGCCTTACTGATTGCCGCATCCAACACATGAGTAATAGCCGCTGCTAGCTCTCGGCCTAAAGCGACAGTAGCTGTTTCATCGGCTAATGAGTAGCTTATGTGAGTGAAGTGTTCCATTTTTTCGTTATCATCGCTTTATTAATAAAAATAATGAGTTCTCAATCAAAACCAAGATCAAAGCACTTAAGTTCAAATTCTGAATAATTATATCGCATCGCGCATCGCGGCCATAAAAAAGTTATTATAAGAGGCAAACGGTATTAACAACCACTCAGCCCACGAGTTATTTGTGTGAAAGATAAGTCTAATTCTGCATCCTCAGCCTCTACCTTCTCTGAGAATGAACTCGTTACACTGGCCGAAAATATTAAACGCTGGGGGCGCGAGCTGGGCTTTCAACAAGTCGGTATTACCGATACCGAACCCGGAGAGCACAGCGAACATCTACGCCGCTGGCTCGATAAAAATCTACACGGCGAAATGGCCTATATGGCCGACCGAGAAGCGTTTCGGCGTGACCCCACCACCCTGCATGAAAATACTCTTCGCGTCATTAGTTTACGAATGGACTATTTGCCGCCCGATGTTGAAACGGTAAAACTTCTGGACCACCCACGTACCGCCTATTTATCGCGCTATGCTCTGGGTCGTGACTACCATAAGCTGATTCGCAAACGCATTAAACAGCTCTCCGATAAGATTATTGAACATGCTGGAGACCGCTCACAACGGCCCTTTGTAGACAGTGCTCCCGTGCTAGAACGCGCCTTTGCCGAAAAAGCTGGCCTTGGCTGGATAGGTAAAAACGCCATGCTTATTAACTCCAGCATGGGATCATGGTTTTTTCTTGGCGAGCTATTCACCGATTTGCCGTTACCGATAGATCCGCCACAAACTACTAAACACTGCGGCAGCTGTACTGCCTGCCTCGATATTTGCCCAACGAATGCCTTTATTGGGCCTTATGAGTTGGATGCCAGAAAATGTATTTCTTACCTAACGATTGAGCTTAAAGGCAGCATTCCTGAGCCATTGCGAGGCCTTATTGGCAATAGAGTATTTGGCTGTGATGACTGTCAGTTAATTTGCCCATGGAATAAATTTGCCAAACCGACCGATGAAAAGGACTTTAGCCCTCGTCATGGTTTAGATAATGCCAGCATGGTCGATTTGTTTTTATGGACAGAGGATGAGTTCGATACCAAAACGCAGGGCTCACCTATTCGCCGTATTGGCTATGAGCGCTGGTTACGCAACCTTGCCGTCGGTATTGGCAATGGCGAGAACAGCCAAAAGGCGATAACAGCACTTCAAGACAGACTAGAACACTCTCCACTGGTCGATGAACATATTCAGTGGGCGCTCAACCGTTTAGGCAATTCTGCCTAACAACTACCCTATGGTGGGACATTTGACGCCAAAATAGCCAAAATAGCTGTTATTACCGCTTAAAAAGTGCCATTTTCTACCAAAAGCAACACTATTTAATCATTGCAAAAGCTGTACAATGCGCATCCTTTTGACACCGCTACTCACTTTAACAGCCTCCCGAATTTCCACTTTCGTGTTTTGGCTGCTCAGTAATTGGACCTACGCTATCCTCTTTTTTGGACGCTGTCGCCCTACTATCTGGACAATAGTAGCCACTGTCGGCAGATCCCAGAAGCAGACACATCCAATAAATTGGTAATCCCAATCGATTGGTCGACCCAATTAAGTAGGCGTATCCCATGCAAAAAGAACCAGAGCAAACCACCCAAACTGAACCAGAAGTAGAGCAAGTGACTTTTAGTGACCTTGGCCTTCCTGACGCATTATTGCGATCATTGAAGCAACTCGGCTATGAAACACCATCACCGATTCAAGCAAAAGCGATTCCAACCGTGCTTGAAGGCAAAAACATTATTGGCCAAGCACAAACCGGCACCGGTAAAACCGCCGCATTTGCATTGCCTATTTTGGCTAAAATCGACTTAAAGCAAACCTCACCACAAGCGTTAGTTTTAGCGCCAACACGAGAGCTTGCCATTCAAGTAGCTGAAGCCTTTCAAGTATATGCCCGCTATATGAAAGATTTTCATGTACTGCCTATTTACGGTGGTGCAGATATGCGTGGTCAATTGCGCTCATTAAGCCGCGGTGCACATGTTGTTGTTGGTACACCTGGCCGATTACTTGATCATTTACGTCGTAAAAGCCTAAAGCTCGACCAACTAAAAACCGTTGTATTAGATGAAGCCGACGAAATGCTACGCATGGGCTTTATCGATGATGTCGATACTATTCTTGCAGAAACACCTGACTCTCGGCAGACGGCTTTATTCTCAGCCACTATGCCCGACCGTATTCGTCAAATTGCAAAACGTCATGTTGGCGACCCCGTTTTAATTAAGATTGCTGCTAAAACAGCGACGGTTGATACGATTGATCAATCGTTTGTAATTGTTAGTCAAGGCGACAAACTCGATGCATTAACTCGCTATCTTGAAACTCAAGAAACCGAAGGCATTATTATATTTGTGCGCACCCGTGAAGCGACTGTGACTGTGGCTGAAAAGCTCAGTGCACGTGGCTACAGCGCCGGCGCAATTAATGGCGACATTAGCCAGCCGATGCGTGAAAAAACAATTTCTCGCCTTAAGAAAGGTACATTAGATTTACTAGTGGCGACCGATGTTGCTGCTCGCGGTATTGATGTTGAGCGCGTCAGTCACGTTATTAACTATGATATTCCTTATGATAGTGAAGCCTATGTTCACCGTATTGGTCGAACTGGCCGTGCTGGTCGCTCGGGTAAAGCGTTATTGTTTGTTCAACCTCGCGAACGTCGCTTGTTAGGTATTATCGAAAAAGATACCAAGCAAAAATTAAAAGCGTGGGAAAAACCGACAGCTCAGCAATTAGCAGACCAACGTAAAACAAAACTTGCTGAAGATTTAGCGGCTCGTATTGACAACAAAGTGCCCGATATCTATCACAAAATGGTTATCGATTTGTGTACGTCACTAGAGCAGCCTGCTGAACAAATTGCAGCCGCTTTATTAAGTGAGAAGTTTCCGCTTGAGCAAATTGCACCACCACCAGAAAGCAAGAAGCCACGTCGCGAACGTGATGACAGCCGTGGTGAGCGAAGTAGTGGTCGTGAGCGCAATAGCAGACGCGATTCTAAAGATAAAGATTCGAGCGGCAGAGATAGCGGCCGTGAAAGATCACCCCGTCGTGATCGCGATCGCGGTGACAAAAACGCTATACCCTTTGAACAATACCGTATAGAAGCTGGCCGTGATCATGGCGCTCAGGCAAAAGATATTGTTGGTGCATTAGCTAACGAAGCCGGATTAAATCGTGATCATATTGGCCGTATCGAATTGAATGGCGACCACAGTATTGTAGGCTTACCACCAGGCATGCCTAAAGATATTTATCAGCTACTTCAAAAAGTACGCGTTAAAGGTCAGCCAATGCAGCTGAGCCGCACGGGTGTTGCTGAAGGCGCTCGTGATGCCGAGCCTAGAAAAAAACCTAGCGATAGAAAGCCGCGAAGTGAATCTTCAAGAGGCGGTAATGATGAGCGCAGCGATAAAAAACCTAGACATAAAAAGTCAGATTTTGATGGCGATAAGCGTAAAGCAAAAAAACCTACTAAACCAAAGCCAGAAACCGAAGGCTAAGGAGACAATAAATAATGCTTAAGAGTAATGAATATTTTGATGGTAATGTAAAGTCGATTGGCTTTCAAAGCGCAACCCTACCGGCTTCGGTAGGCGTTATGGCTATTGGCGAATACCAATTCGACACTAGCCAGTTTGAAACTATGACAGTAATTAGCGGTGCACTTACCGTTAAGTTACCAAACAGTGAAAGCTGGAATACGTACAATGCAGGTGATGCATTTACTGTCGATGCGAATAAAGTGTTTGATCTTAAAGTTGAAGTAGCTACTGCTTATTTGTGTACCTACGGAAAATAAGATCGCTTTAGCATTTACAGCTTAAGCGTCTAAAGTATCTACAGTACCTAAAGCATCAAAAGAAATAGCGGATAGAAGAAAAGCACTTTTATTGTTTTAACATTCATTTTGTTAGTGACAGAATAAAACAGTAAAAGTGCTAACGCCGTAATGGCTGCTGAATATCATCTGCCGACGTGAACAATGATTTCTCTTTCACTAGCGGTGAAGTTATCGATAAATCTGCTTTACAAAGCGCCGCACTGTTACTGGTTTTTGCAGGCAGTTCTCGCACATAGCACTCAACGCTTTTCTTGTAGTCGCCTTGGCTAGCATAAATTGCCGCAAGCTCAGAAAATACCCCCTCTACTAATTCTAAATCTAAACTCCCTTCTAAATACTGTTGCGCTTTTTGCTGCAAACCATGATTCAAACAAATACGCGCTAGCGTTAATCTTAATGTCGAACTATCGGGTTGTGACTTCAACAACTGTTCTGCAAAGGCTAACTGTTTAGCAAGCGGCTCAGCAACAGCAAAGCCATAAAGCCCTACGAGTCTTTCATCGTATGCGCGCTGCAACTGCGTCCGTAACAACCGCTCAGCCTGTTCATATTGCTTACCCGCAATTAATTGCTCAGCATAACAAGCAACTAGTAGTGCATCTTGTTTAGCATTACTAGGCAAACCTTTCCAACAACTTAGCAAGCCATTCATATCATGGATGGCCACTGCACGTATTAATTTAGCGCTACACGCCTCACGCTCCAAATTCTTTACATCACTGGCCGACAACGCATTGTACTTTTGCAATGAAGGCAGCAAGCTTAATAAACTATCCCAATCATTTAATTGTCGATAGACTTTCATTAATGAAGCAAGCACAACAGGATGATGATTAGCTATTTTTTTCGCGCGCAACAAGGTTGCTAATGCCTGCTCATACTGACCGTTATGAATTTGCAGTTCTGCCTGCGTTAAACCAATAGCCACATCGGCACCTTGCGTAGAAAGCTCGGCCTTCTTTAAAAAATCATCGACCGACTTTGCATCACCAACAGCTGAACTGGCGCGCGCAGCAAATAAATAATTAATGAGCGGGGTCGAAGAGTTGTCGGCAGACTTCGCCAATGTTTTTCTCGCCACATCCCAGCGGCCCTCTACAAAAGCAATAAGCCCTTGCGTGGTCCTATTAAGACCACGCTGACGTCGATGATTTTTTGCCCACGCCAACACACCCTGGCGTGTACTAAACACCATACGCAGAATGCTCACCAAAAAATAAAACACAATAAATGCGAATACGTTAAGAGCCGCAGCGACAATAAAAGCCATTTCAATCGTGGTATCGCCCACAGCAATCAGCACATAGCCACCCCCCGTTTCGAGTGTTGAAAATGATGCTGCGGTAATTGCCAATACGATTAAGACAAAGATAAATAGGCGTCTCATAAAGCCGCCTCAATATTCTCTAAAGAGGATTCTGACTCTGGCTTGAGCTCCAGCTCTGGCTTAATCTCTTCCTCAACCTCTGCATTTTTTGTAACACCTAAAATTTCAACTTGGCGTTGTTCAGATAAAAATTGTTTTACTGCTAATAAAGAATTAGCAATATCTGGCAACGCAACATCGACTGCGATTGTTTGCAGCTGCTGTATATCAGCAATGACCGATTGAATGGCATCGGTGTCGCTCGCAAAATAATCTTGCAACCAACGTTCAGCACGATTAAGGCTGTCGCTATACACAGCTTGACGACCGTCTAACAAGGCGAGTTGCGATTGGTTAATCATTAACTGTAAATTACCACGCAAATAATATTGCTGATCAGGCGGTAGTAACGGCTTAACATCTGAGTTGCGTTGATTAATGACAACTAAACTTTTTAATTCCTGCCAAGTAGCACTACCAATGGCGTTAATTTTGCGTTGCCATACAGAAACCGTCGAATCATCCACACTGGCTATCTCGACCTTATCGACAGACTCAAACGCGGGCATAGCAATTAAAGGCAGCTTATCTAATTGCTGTGTTAATGCCGATAAACGTAAAAATACGCCATCCAAATCTTGCTGGCCCACTAATAATAGTGCCGCACGATCTTCAGCAATGGCTTTGCGAATATCAAAAAACCTAGGATCAGCGAGCGTTAATAATATTTGATCGGCCGTCGCTAATAAATTTAAGGCCGTTGCACTGTCTTTTGATATTAAAATACGCTGGTTGGCTAGACGTAATAAATACTCTACTTCGGCTAATCGCCAATCATTAGTAGTGGTTGATGTTAATGACCGTAAGCGCCTGCCATGTGAATCAATAATAAGATTCGCATCTTGCAATGCTGACGATAATTGCTCGCGCTGCTGATCTCGAAGCATGAGCGCCGTTAGGGATTCATTTTGCACGCTTTGAAGTGACTGCTGAAGTTTTTGAGTTTGTTGATAATAACGATTTGAATCAGCGGCGAGTGATTGTAATTGCTCCGCTTGTTGAAATGATACCCAAGCAATATATGCCGCAGCTAACACAGCAAGTAAAGCAACCATTAATGCAATACCAGAGAGCGCAGAACCTTTTTTATTTGCACGCTGACTAGTTGTAGTTTTCGATGCAAAGACTTTGTTCTCATCTTCAATAATTATCGCATCTTCAATCTTGTCATTTTCCACGCTGCTTTCATTCGCAGAGGCTGCTTTATCATTACTATTGTCTTTATTCGTCATATACGTTTCCGACTGTAGCTTTTATTTAGTCACTTAAATTGAATTGCTTTTATTTCAAGAACCACTTACTTTTATTTCAAGATTCACTTACTTTTGATAGCTGCTGAGTAATCACTTGTAAAAAACCTTCTGCACTTGCATTCACCGCTATCAATATATTTTTAAAACCATAGTGCTCAGCTAAAACTTTAATGCGCTCCGAGGGCACAATTATTGGCACATTTTCTACCGCAGCCTGTAATCGATCTCTCTGTATATGACGATAAAAATTCTCTAATGTTTCACCACTCGCAAACAAAATTGCTGTTAAATTATCACCCAAAGCCTGTTCAAACTTTTCGCTACTGTAACTAGGATGTTGCCGCTTATACATTTCACAATAATCAACGCTAGCGCCTCGTGATGTTAAATTATCGGCTAATAACTCACGACCACCTTCACCTCGAAATATTGTAATGTTTTTTTCATTAACATCTCGCCGACTCAATTCCGCAAGTAATTTTTCGCTGCTATAAGCCGATAAACTGGCCGATAAACTGCTCGGTAATTTTTTCTCTGCTGAATCATGATTTTCAGCATCGCTCTCTAACAACCAGCCTAAATCTTGAATCGCTTTTGCCGTTGCACCACCAATAGGAATACAGGGCAATGACGCAGGCCATGCAAGATCGTATCGCTCTAAAAATTCAGCCGTATATTTAACAGCGTTACTGCTAATAAATATAACAAAGTCTTGCTTACCTAATTGCTGCAATTGTTTTTTTATAGATTCAATTTTGGCCGCTTCGGTTACCGCCTCTAAATTTAGCAGCGGTAAACAGCTTGCAGTAATACCTGCATCTGCCAGCACATCGACTAAGCGATCGGACTGCCCGGCCGGACGTGTGACTAAAACACGCAATTTAGAATTACTGATTGTCATAAGCCTGATCAAGCAAAGCACGAGCGCCACGCGCTAATAAGCGATCGGCAATGGTTTCACCTAGCTGCTCAGCTTGAATCACTCTCTGAATATTATTATCAATGTCGCTATCACCATTAAGCGTGAAGGTTATCTGATGCTGCTCAATTAATAATTCGGAGCCATCGATTGCACCCACTCGGCCTTCTAGTGTTAATGAATTATCAGGACCTAACTCTGCGAAACCAGCAATCGGTACCTGACAGCCGCCTTGCAATCGACAGTTCATTGCTCGCTCGGCCAATACACAGAGCGCACTATCAAAGTGGTGTAACGGCTGCAGCAATACCTGTGTTTCGGCGTCGTTACTGCGTAACTCAATAGATAATGCACCTTGGGCAACAGCGGGCAATAAATGTTTCGGCTTAATTGAGTAGCTAATACGGTCGGCAAACCCTAAACGGCGCAAACCTGCGGCAGCGAGAATAATCGCATCGTATTTACCTGCGTCCAACTTGGCTAACCGTGTGTTTACATTACCGCGTAATGATTCGCATTTTATATCGGGTCGTAATTGCTGTAGCTGGCACTGTCTTCGTAAACTTGAGGTGCCGACAATGGCGCCAACGGGCAAATCATCTAATGAGGTAATTTTAGGAGCACTGCCATCAAGCGCTAAAGGTAAAACTAAAGCATCCAGCGGGTCTTCGCGCTCGCAAATCACTCCTAGGGTTAACCCATCGGGCAAGGCCATAGGCACGTCTTTTGTTGAGTGTACGGCTATATCTGCGCGACCATCTAGCAAGGCAGTCTCTAACTCTTTTACAAACAAGCCTTTACCACCCACTTTAGCTAATGGCGCATCCAATATTTTATCGCCCAGCGTAGACATGGGTAATAACTCAACGGCTATATGCGGATGTAATTGCAATAAGGCATCGCGAATGGTTTCAGCCTGCCATAAGGCAAGTGGGCTTTTTCGCGTGGCAATGGTTATGGTTTTTGGCGAGCTATCGGTCATGAGGTATCCAATGTAGGCTGCGGCTTATCAATGCAATAAAATGGCCGCTAATCAATTACCTCTATAATAAGCAAAACGTCAGGAAATGTCGTTTTTAAAACGGTAAGAAAGGAACACTCTACACAGGAGAATAGCGTTTTATGTAATGTGCTTAAGTTTAGAGCGTTTAAATAATGTGGTTTTTAAGTAAACAGCTATTAAGTCTGTGGCTATTACGCCAGTAGCTATCTAGTTAGGAGCTATATTTAGGAGCTATCAGTACATTCGCTATAAAATCGAGTTAATCCATAAAAACGCATACGGTTCTAATCGATAATTAATGCTCCTTAATTAACCGCCTTACATCAGGTAAATGCCGACGGCTCACCACCGGGGTAATATCACTGCCCTCCAAGCGAACAATAGATTGCGCGCCAATATCTTCACATTTCTCTAAACCACGAATATAGCGAACGGCGACCAGCGCATTGCGATGCACGCGAAGAAACTGCTTGCCAAAGCGGCCTTCCAACTCTTTTAAACTCAAATCTAAAAGCACTTCTCTATTATGTGTGTAAGCACTAACGTACTTTTTATCGGCTATTAATGCTCGTATCTCACTTACTGCTAGTAGTTCATGCCCACTTCTTGTTCGCACCGACAAGCACTCCTCAGATAACCGCTGCCCGATAGGCTCAGGGACTAAATTAGCTAGCTGAGAGCGATTAACAGACTGCGCCTTGGCCAAATTGTCGGCCAACTGCAAGCGCGATACCGGCTTTAACAAATAGCCTACCGCTTGGGCATCAAAGGCGGCTAAAGCATGCTCATCATAGGCTGTACAAAAGATAACCGCCGGCGGCTGATCTTGCTCACTCAACTGCGCTGCTGCTGCCAAACCATCCATCTCTGGCATGCGGATATCAAGCAATACGATATCAGGAGAGAGGTTCTCATTTGCTGACATCGCTTGCCGTCCATTTTCAGCTTCGGCTATCACTTGGTAATCTTTTAGGGCATCGACCATGGCTTTTAAGCGCATGCGTGCCGGCTGTTCATCATCCACAATCAGGACTGTTTTTACTGTGGCCGCTTGTGTTGTCGGCGCCTGTGTTGAAGCTTCGGATGCTAAGGATTCATGCGCTAAAGCATCATAAATTAACGGGGCGGGCTTACTCATCATTGCTCTCCATCGACTGTGCTCGCTCTTGCTGGCAAGTTTATGGGTAGAATTAATGTTGCTGTGAATGTATGTAAGGACTCACTTAAACGCAACTCTGCGCCTAAAGAGGGATAGCTAGCGACTGCGGCTTGCGGATAAATAACTGCGAGTCTAGCCCGAATATTATCTAGCGCTATGCCGTTATGTGTTTTTGGTACTGCATGACTCTTTATCCAATCGCTCTTTGTTAAATCTCTCTTAGTCAAATCACTCTTGGTTAAATCTCTCTTGGTTAAATCTGGATGCTTAAATGAAGCCTTATAGCCAGCGTCATAGGGGTTTTCGACATCAATATGCAACATGCCATTATTGACCTGGGCTCGAATTAGCAAAGTCCCTCCTGCTAGCGTATTTTCAATACCATGATAAATGCCATTCTCTATTAACGGCTGAACACTTAATGGCGGTAACTGGCAGTTATCAGGTAAGTTATCGAGCTGCCAATCGACCTGTAATCGACGGCCTAATCGCTGCTGCTCAATACGTAAATAAGCGCGGCAAATATCCAGCTCTTGCTGCCAACTCACTAATGCATCACTTTGCGATAAAGAAGCACGAAACAAGGCGGCTAAATCTTCAACGGCTTTTTCTGCCTCTGCAGGGGCATAACTGATTAAGCTAGCAATGGTATTCATACTATTGAATAAAAAGTGCGGCCGAATTCGAGCATGTAAAGCCTCTATACGAGCGCTCTGCGTGGTTTTTTGCTCAGCGTGCCAACACTGCTGCATATAGAGATAACGTAAAATAAGCGCGGCTAATGCAGCAATAATCATGACATCACGCAGTAACCATGCGAACGAAAACGCAGCCCATTTACCGCCTTCATAAACCCACTGCGCACCAATATTGCTTAACAAGGTTACGCTTATAATCCAGCCAAAACTGAGCCAACCCGCTACTTTTACACTTTGGCTATTAATGAGAGATCGCCAATAATTCAAACCGCCCATAGATAACAAACTAATCCATTGGGCATAGAGCGATAACAACGATAATCGCTGCCAATCAAAAGTGCCTAAGGGACTGAGACTAAAGACATAAAGAATGACGACTAATTCGGTAATTATCAGTATCGCAAGCAATACAGGTAGACGACCAAGATTAGGCAGTAGAGGTGTCTTGCTTGATGAGAACGGCGCTTCCATAAATGCCTATCTATTCTATTTTGCTCGACTATTTAATGCTTATATAGGGTGTGCGGACGAATTGAGCAATCTGTGAGCACTGCCCTCGCGAATCTCTTTTTTGAGGTTAGCTTTAAGCTGTATTTGCGCTTTTAACGCTCAAGCTATCGTCAAGATTCTTTCGATTGCCTTTCAACGAGCTATTAATATCCTATTTACGAACTATCAACGAGCTATCAACGAACTATCAACGAACCATCAATAACCCATTAATATCCAATCAATAAGGTATGACAGCCTATTACTTAGTGTAGTTGCCTTAGCAATGACGGTAATCTGCCCGCCTCTCGGCATGAGGGCGTAGTTCACAGATTAGCCATAAGATATACTCTAGGGTCTATTTATCTTTAACTAACGGTACCAACATGGGT
>Ga0115007_10002361_pt1 | contig 11688 bp, 10 predicted proteins | sample ArcOceMetagenome_2_FD_87166 | JGI IMG/M metagenome (GOLD analysis project Ga0115007, IMG submission 87166) | Marine eukaryotic phytoplankton communities from Arctic Ocean - Arctic Ocean ARC135M Metagenome | ecosystem: Environmental > Aquatic > Marine > Oceanic | place: Arctic Ocean | collected... | reverse complement strand
CCCGGCTAATGTTCCAGTGGAATTTAAAATCTCTTCAGAAGGCACGATGAACTCCTTCTTCATTCCTCAATTGGGTAGTCAGATTTACTCAATGGCAGGCATGGTAACTAAGTTGCATCTGATAGCAAATGAGCCGGGTACATTCGACGGTATTTCAGCTAACTACAGCGGTGCGGGCTTTACAGGTATGCAATTTGATGCCATTGCCACGCCAACAGAAGCTGATTTCGATGCTTGGGTTGCTAAAGTGAAGGCGTCTGGAAAGTCTTTGACGACTGAAAATTATGTCGAGCTGGCTAAGCCTTCTGAATATCATCCTGTTGAATACTTCGGCACGATTAAGCCGGGTATCTTTAACGATAATGTTATGAAGTTTATGAAAGACCACGGTCAAATTGAGATCCTAGGTGGACCTCAGGTTATGAGTCATGGTGCACATGCTACTCAAGAAACGCATACGGAGGCTGAAAAATAATGTCTTTTCTAGGCAAGATCACTATGGATTCGCTTCCTCACGATCCGATTATCCTCACCACATTATGTGTTGTAGGTGTCATTGGTATTGTGGTTGCGTACTTAGTTATTCGTAATAATCTATTGGGTGTCCTTTGGCGCGATTGGTTGACGTCTGTTGATCATAAGCGTTTGGGTATCATGTATATCGTGCTTGCATTGGTTATGTTGATTCGTGGTTTCGCTGACGCAATCATGATGCGTACCCAGTTAGCGCTAGCAACAAATGGTGATCCGGGCTATCTGCCCCCTCATCACTATGACCAGATTTTCACCGCCCACGGCGTTATTATGATCATCTTTATGGCAATGCCATTCATGATTGGTCTTATGAACATCGTATTGCCATTGCAAATTGGTGCGCGTGACGTAGCTTTCCCATTCTTGAATAACCTAAGTTTCTGGTTAGCCGTATCTGGTGCGATATTGGTTAATATTTCACTGGGTTTAGGTGAATTCGCAAAAACAGGCTGGGTAGCTTATCCGCCTTTGGCCGGGTTGGAGTTTAGTCCCGGAGTTGGTGTCGATTACTATATCTGGGCCCTCCAGATATCGGGAATAGGAACAACGCTGACAGCGGTTAACTTCTTAGCAACTGTCTTCAAAATGCGTGCTCCTGGTATGAAATTAATGGATATGCCGATCTTTACGTGGACCTGTACGTGGGCCAATATATTGATCGCAGCATCTTTCCCAATTCTTACCGCTGTTCTTGCGATGTTGACGCTTGACCGTTACCTAGACTTCCACTTCTTTACTAATGAAGCGGGTGGTAACTCCATGATGTACATTAATTTGTTCTGGGCATGGGGTCATCCTGAGGTATACATACTCGTGCTTCCTGCGTTTGGTGTTTTCTCTGAAATCATCTCAACCTTCACGGGTAAGCGCTTGTTTGGTTACAAGTCGATGGTGTGGGCAACAGCGTCTATTGCTGTATTAGGCTTTGTCGTATGGCTGCATCACTTCTTTACGATGGGGTCCAGTGCAAACGTTAATGCCTTCTTTGGTATTATGACAATGATCATTGCCGTACCAACGGGTGTTAAGCTATTTAACTGGTTGTTCACCATGTATCGTGGTCGTTTGCGCATCACTGTGCCTGTGCTGTGGTCGCTTGGTTTTATGGTTACCTTTACCATTGGTGGGATGACGGGTGTTCTGCTTGCAGTGCCGGGTGCTGATTACGTGCTGCATAACAGCTTGTTTTTGATTGCCCATTTCCATAACACCATCATTGGTGGTGCCGTCTTTGGTTACTTGGCCGGATTCGCATTCTGGTTCCCGAAAGCGATGGGCTTCCACTTGAATGAGAATTGGGGTAGGGCTGCGTTCTGGTGCTGGTTAGTTGGCTTCTTTATGGCTTTCATGCCGCTATACGTACTGGGCTTCTTGGGAATGACACGTCGTCTTAACCATACGGACAATCCTGATTGGAATATTTGGTTATACATCGCTGCATTTGGTGCGGGTATTATCTTGGTAGGTATTATTTGCCAGTTTGTGCAGCTATACGTGAGCTTCCGTGATCGTAAGGATAACCTAGATACAACAGGTGATCCTTGGAATGGTCATACGCTAGAGTGGTCGACTGCGTCTCCGCCTCAGTTTTATAACTTTGCCGAGTTGCCGACTGTATCTGATATCGATGCGTTTACCGATATGAAAGAAAAAGGTCAGGCTTACCAGCGTAAAGCTACGTATGCGCCTATTCATATGCCTAAAAATACGATGGCAGGTATTGTGATCGGTGGTTTCATCACCGCTTTTGGTTTCGCAATGATTTGGCATATTTGGTGGTTGGCTATCGCAGGTTTGTTGGGTGCATTCGTATCCTTTGTTATGCGCGCCTACACAAAAGATGTTGATTACTATGTGCAGCCAGATGAAGTCGCTCATATTGAAAATGAGTTTCTAGACAACGTGGCTAAGGGGTAATCATGAGTACTACACGTATGAATACGCACGACGCTCACGATGCTGGGGCGCATGAGGAACACCACGATACAGGTGGCAATACTGTATTTGGTTTCTGGATTTACTTGATGACGGACTGCTTGTTGTTCGCATCTATCTTCGCTACCTATGCTGTGCTCTTTATGAACACGGCTGGGGGTGTTTCAGGTAAAGACATTTTTGAGTTGGACTTTGTCCTTGTAGAGACAGCGGCGTTACTTGTTTCAAGTATCACCTACGGCTTTGCAATGATTTGTGCTCACAATAACAATCGTAAAGGCACGCTATCTTGGTTGCTGGTTACGTTTGTATTGGGCGCTATCTTCATTGCAATGGAAATCTATGAATTCCATCATTTGATTGTTAATGGTCACGGTCCCGATAGCAGCGCTTTCTTGTCAGCCTTCTTTACCCTTGTTGGTACTCATGGCTTGCACGTTACTGCTGGTTTGATCTGGATGTTGATCATGATGATCGAAGTGGCAAGAACAGGCTTAACTGGTCGTTCTATCACGCGTCTGAGCTGCCTAAGCTTGTTTTGGCATTTCTTGGACGTTGTTTGGATTTGTGTATTCACCGTTGTTTATCTGATGGGGGCGGTCTAATGAGCGATCATTCTTCTGAAGCAGGCTCGCACGGTAGTGTTAAGTCATACCTAACAGGGTTTATTTTATCTGTTATTTTAACGGGTATTCCATTCTGGATGGTTATGTCGGGCACGTTTGAAAAGCTGACTACAATTGTTGTCATTGTGATCTTGGCTGTTGTTCAGATTTTTGTTCACCTGAAGTATTTCCTTCACTTGAATTTCTCTGAACAAGGCAAACTGGATACGTATTCCTTCTTGTTTGCTGCATTAATTATTGTGATGGTCGTAGGTTTATCCATTTGGATTATCTATGCTTCTAACGCGATGATGATGCATAACTGAGACTAAATCGTGAAAAATAGCGGATCTTTTAGCGCCGCGTTGATGGGGGTCTATAAGGATGTTTAAGCGTTATCTTCAGGTAACAAAGCCGGGCATCATTATGGGTAACCTTATCTCTGTTGCGGGGGGCTTCTTTTTGGCCTCTCGCGGCGAGATTGACTGGGCGTTAATGTTGGCGACAGTGATAGGTTTGTCTTTGGTGGTTGCTTCTGGCTGTGCCATTAATAACTACGTTGATAGAGATATCGATGCAAAAATGCAACGCACACGAAACCGTGTAACGGTGACGGGGGAAATGTCTGGGAAAGCAGCTTTTTTCCATGGCGTGGTGCTAGGCATTGTTGGCTTTGCCTTGCTAGCTTATTTTACTAACTCAGTTGCTGTGTTCTTTGCTGCTTTTGGTTATCTAGTGTATGTCGGGCTCTATACGCTATATTTCAAGCGTAATTCTGTTTACGGCACTTTTGTCGGTAGCTTATCGGGGGCGGTTCCTCCCGTGGTTGGTTACTGCGCGGCAGCAGGTCAGTTTGATGCAGGAGCAGCGATTCTTTTAGTGATGTTCTGTATTTGGCAGATGCCGCATTCGTATGCGATTGCCATCTTTCGCTATAAAGATTATGAAGCAGCTGGTATCCCGGTATTGCCGGTAGCTCAAGGGCTGACGAAGGCTAAGCGTCATATCGTATTACATATTGCTGCATTTGCTATTGTGGCTACGTTGTTACCATTAACTGGCTATGTGGGCATTGGCTTTATGGTTGTGGCGTTGGCAACTAGTTTGTGGTGGTTAGCGATGGCGTTACGAGGCTATCGTGCAGACATCGATGTGAATGGTTGGGCTCGACAAGTGTTTGTGTTCTCTATCATTACTATCACAGCATTAAGCATAACAATGGCTATAGACTTTCGTGTAGTTCCTACCGATTGGCTGGTATTTGCAGGTTTGTAATTGCTTAGTGTTTGATGATTTTCTAATCGGCTTTTTCAGTTGTGAAAGCCGATTCTTTCCTTTCTTGCGTCCCTTGCGTGTCAATTTCCTGCTCCGGTGTGGTTGAGCACATTTTTTATCCAATCTTTAAAAGGACAGTGTTAATATACCTTCATTCAGTGGAGACTGAGTCGAGTTGTTGTCGCAGTTATGACATGGAAGGTAGTCGTTGTATGAATACAGTGCCACAAGCTAGTGAAAACCCGGTCGCGGATAGTGCCTTAGTAGCTCGGCACAAAGGCGACTTTGCGCAATACCCGTACCCTAAAATTCCTCTTTCCCCCATTCTTTCAGAAAATATGTTTACGCGTGCAGCATCGGCACGGCAAGTGGACTCTATTTTATCTAATTCAAATGTGCGTATGGTGACGAGTGGTAGGGCGGCGATTGCGCTTGCCTTAGAAGATGCCGGTATTATTGCTGGTGATGAAGTGCTGGTCCCTGCTTTTCATTGTGAGTCTATGATCTCTCCCGTGCGCTGGCGAGAAGCAACCCCTGTTTTTTTTCGTGTGTTGGCTGATGCTCAGGTTGATCTCGAAGATTTGTTTAGTAAATTAACTGGCAATACAAAGGCTGTTCTTGTTACTCACTATTTTGGCGTGCTGCAGAATTTAGAGCCCATACGAAAGTTTTGTGATCTTCATGGCTTGGTGTTAATTGAAGATTGTGCACATGCTTTTTTTGGTAATCGTGATGGTCTGCCGGTAGGGACAGTAGGGGATTATGCGATTGCGAGTAGTATGAAATTTTTTCCTAACTTTGATGGCGGTGTGTTGGCATCTTCTACGCGAGATTTGTCGGTTATTAAGTTGCAGCCACATACGTGGTCATTTCAGCTGCAAAGTTTTTTCAATATTACAGAAAAGGCCATAAGTTTTAAGCGTTTTGGTTTGTTAGGCCGTACGGTAAATTTAGCTATTATTTGTAAAGATTTGCTTTGGAAAGCGGCTAAGGGGTTGATGAGCTCTAATCGTAAGCAGCAGTTTGCACCGCCTTCTTCATCAGAAGGGGGCTTTGGTCTAGAGAGCCAATGGATTCACAAGGTCATGTCATTGGCCTCTAGTAAAGTCATAGACTTGGCCAATTATCAGCAGATTTCTGAGGCTAGGACCAGTCACTATGCAATGATTGATCGTCGTTTAAGGGGCTTGCCTGGCGCGAAACCTTTTTATGATCATCTACCGCAGGGAACGGTTCCATTAGTGTATCCGCTTTATGTAGAGAACCTAGATGAGGTTTTCCATCACATGAAGATGGCTGGTGTACCTATATGGCGTTTTGGCGAATTGCTCGACCCTGCAATCAATGCCGACGTTTGTTCAATCAGTGTTCATTTGTCAGATCATGTCATTCAATTCCCCTGTCATCAATCGCTAAGGTTGTCCGAGATAGAATGGATGCTAGATCAGATTGAAGCGTCTTTTGCTTTGTTTGCTGTTCGCTGAGGCGACTAATCAGACAGCTGTTATTCCCTCATCAAGGAGCGATGATATGCCTAATCAAACTTTTTCGTTGTATCTGGATGTAGTTCGGTTTTTCGCTGCTGTGTTGGTTCTTTTGTATCATTCTAATTGGCGTGCTTTGCTAACTGAGCAGGTGCCTTTAGGGGGGTATGGGCATTCCGCAGTTATTATCTTCTTTGTACTTTCTGGTTTTGTCATTGCTTATGTAAGTGATGTGAAGGAAAAGGATGTTAAGAGCTACGCAGTCAATCGTTTATCGCGTATTTATTCGGTAGCTATACCTGTCCTAATAATTACGCCGCTATTGGATGTGTGGGGCGAGTCAATAAATGCTGTGTTTTATGAAGATAAAACAACCTATGGCTTATGGTATGTTCGGTTGCTATCGAGTGCGTTTTTCTTAAATGAGGTTTGGTTTGTTTCAATCATGAGCTTCTCTAACGTTCCTTATTGGTCGCTGTGTTATGAGGTTTGGTACTATGTTATTTATGCGGCATATTTGTTTTTAGATGGCTTGAAGCGTTGGGCCTTTATAGCGTGTATTTCACTGATTTTAGGGCCGAAAATCCTTTTGCTCTTCCCCTTATGGCTAGTAGGCGTCGCCATTTATAAATGGCAATTTACTTATCAGCTCTCATTACGTGTTGCTGCGCTATTGTGGGGGTTTAGTTGTGTTGCTTTTTATGTTTTTCATGAGATAGGTGTGCAGTATGTATTGGCTGATTGGCTAAAAGACTGGGGGGGGGATCAATTGTATGAACAATTAACCTTTTCAAAATATTTTTTAAGTGATTACCTTTTAGTGCCTATCATCGCAGCCAACTTCATCGCATTTCGACGCTTGTCATTAGCATTTCCGATGGCGCCTGTAAAAGTAGCTCATTTTATTCGCTATATCTCAGGCTTTACTTTTATTTTGTATCTTTCGCATCAGCCTTTATTGCAGTTTTACGGAGCCGTTATTAATGGTGATCCGGATTCGGCTTGGTTTTATTTGTCCGTTGTCAGTCTGGTGTTGGTGACTGTTTTCGCACTCGGCTTTTTAACTGAGCGTCGAAAAAAGAGTTGGAAAGCCTTATTTTCAAGCATGTTAGGTTGGTTAGTCTGGCGTAAAAAAAGGGTGGGCTAGTAAGGCCTCTCTTGCAATTAATATAAATTATCCTATAGGGTTTACACTAATATAGATGTTTTTAGTCATTGTTTTTAAAAGCCTACTTGAAAGGTTGGCTTTATGTTATAAACTCAGTGACTTAGGTAAATCATTTATAGAGTGCTACGGTTTACCCTTCAATATTAAACTGACATGGAATGAGCTACGTGCGGTCTTTTTCTTTGCCTCGTTATTTGGTGATGGGCTCCCTATCTGTTTGCGTAGGGTTAAGTTATATCTCTGTTTCTCAAGGCGAAGAGGCGCTTACTTGTCGGCCTGATAATTTAATCGAGCCATTTGACCCGAAGTCTGCAAATGATAGTTTTCGTGACGGACAGGCCGCTGAGCTAGGTCGGAATGGTTTTCCTAAAGATCCTATTAAGGCCTATCAATGGTATTGCAATGCTGCATTACAAAATGATCCCGCTGCTCAACTGAAAATAGGTTTAATGTTGCTTGAGGGGCAGGGGACTAAAAAAGATCTTACCAAAGGTATGTCTTGGTTAAATCGATCTGCTTCGCAGGGCAATCACGATGCTGAGCTCGCGCTAGGTATTTTATTGGTTGATAGCGATGCTCAAAGTAGCGCTAAGCTATTTCATCGGGCAGCTGCAGGCGGTAATTTGTATGCTAACCATAGATTGGCTGAGCTTTATTACTATGGCATTGGTGTTGCGCATAGTTATGAAAAAGCCCAAGAGTTATCAGCACTAGGTGCTGAAGCCGGGTTTGAGAAAAGTAAAGAATTGTTGACCCGTATCCGAATGAAGCAAGACGCGCTCGCTAAAGCTTCTTCTTTGGCTGAGCCAGCTGTGGCTGACTCGGCAGGCATCATTCAGGCACCTGACGAAGATGTTGTTATTGTGCCGCCAGATGAGCCAAAAACAACAGTGCTGCAAGGGATTATGGCGTATTTACCCTCGCTTAAGTTGAGTAACACCCAAGCTGAAGCTGAAGATGTGGTTGTTGCGGAGTCTGATGCTATAAGCAGTACTCAGGAGTTGATAGCGCCTATTGAGGCTGATTCTGCTGTACCTGGCAATGGTGCTAAGCTTGAATCCGGTGCCAATGTTGTGTTGAGTCAGGAGAGTCAATTAGCGGATAAATTGGTTGAGGCGGCAAATCAGGAAATAGCGGCAATCGATAGCGCAACAGAAGTGCAATCATCAGACGTTAAATTGAGCACCCTTAAGCGTCCGGTGTCTCGCCCGGTTACTGCTAGTAATAATCATGCGGATGTCGCTAAAACCATGCCGAAAGGCGCGGGGCGGAGGAGCCCTGAAAGACGCGGTCTTGAGTGGGCTAAGCAACAGCCAGATATGGGGTACTCCATTCAGTTAGTGCAGGCTGGTAGTGAAGAGGGAATACGTAAGTATATAGATCAATATGATTTGCACGATAAGTCTTACTATATCTATGCTTTGCAAGATGATCAGTGGAGATATATTTTATTGTATGGTGATTACCCTAACAACCGAACCAGCAAGGAAGTAGCCAAAACTTTACCTCAAGCAGTGCAGGATAATGGCTACTGGATCCGTACTTACGGTGATTTGCGACGTAGTTATACGATTGCTCCATAGTTAGGTGAGTATTGGCGCGGGTTCAGTGCCTAATACTCACAGGGGGGGGGGTAAGAGAGGTGTTCTCTGGCAAGCGAAAGTACTTCTGGATCTACGGGCGGGGGTGTTAGGTCAATACCTTTTTCCATCGCCTTCACAATAGTTTTTAGCACATCGACTCGCGTGTACCATTTGTGATTGGCGGCAACAACATGCCAAGGTGCTGCTTCGGTTGATGTGTTAGTAAACATATCCAGTGTTGCTTTTTCGTAGTCTCCCCAGCGTTGTCGGTTTCGGATATCTTCTGTCGTCAGTTTCCATCGTTTTATCGGATTTTCTAGGCGTTCGGTAAATCGCTTATGCTGTTCATCAGGTGTGATATGTAAAAACAGTTTTATAATTCTTGCGTCATCATCTAGCAGCATGCGTTCAAATTCATTGATCTCTTGGTAAGCGCGTTGCCATTGCGTTTTAGTGGCGAACTTCTCGATGCGCTCCACTAATACACGTCCGTACCATGATCGATCAAATATCGCGATTTCGCCTAGAGCGGGTAATTTAGTTTGGAAGCGATAAAGGTAATGTTTTCCTTGCTCTTCTTTTGTTGGTGCTGCGATTGGATATACTTCGAATCCACGCGGATCTAGTTTCTCTGTTACACGTCGAATAGCTCCTCCTTTGCCAGCGGCATCCCATCCTTCCATCACAATAATGCAGCGTCGCTTTTGATGGTAGTAAGCCTGTTGGACGTGTAATAGCCGCGTCTGCCACTTTTTTAGTTGCTTTTTATATTCCGCTTTATCGGCTAAAACAGTGTGCTGAGAGTGCTTTTTGGGGAGCGTAGGGGGATCTTGTTCTAAAGCTATGTCTGATGGTGTATGCATGTGATCGCTTCCTTGTTGGTTGACCTGAGTGTAGCGCGAGGGTCAGCTTGGCGAAAGTGATTCAAGGAAAGTTTAAAGGGGTGTTTATTTAAAAATGATTTATGAAAGGTAAATCGATAATCAATACTTTTTAAGCAGGGAATGATAAAAATTACTTATCAATAATCTAATGATTAAATATGAAAATTGCGGCGGGACTTAAAGTGGTGCCGGCACCAAGAGTCGAACTCGGGACCTACTGATTACAAGTCAGTTGCTCTACCAGCTGAGCTATACCGGCACTGCGTTAAGTGGGGCGTATATTAATCACGTTCCTTTTTGAGATCAAGCCTTTATGTGTAATTATCTCAAAAAAAATGATATTTATTGAATGGCAAGCCAGATCGTTCTCTAGCTTGCCTATGTAGGTGTTAGCCTTCTAGTGGGATGCGAATTTTTTGGCCAGGATAGATGAGGTCAGGGTCTTTGATAACTTCTTTGTTTTCTTCAAAAATTTTAGTGTAAAGATTACCGTTACCAAGGTGCTTCTGTGCGATCTTCCATAATGAATCACCAGATTGGATGGTGTAGTACTCAACTTTAACCTCTGGTCCTGAGAAGTCTAAGTCATCCGCATTTACTTCAGTAATGCCTTCTACATTGCCCGCCATCAAAATTGCTTTTTCGTAGGCGGCTTGGTCTTTTGCTGAGCCTGACACCATGGCGACGCCGTTTTCGACTTTAATGCTAAGTTCATCAACGCCTGGGTTATCAGCTTCGATATGTGCTTGGATCTTCTCAGCTGGATCATCATCACCGCCGAACAATTTTTTTCCTAGATTAGAAGCAAAATCAAACAATCCCATTGTATAACCCCTTACATTAATTATGAATCAGGCGGTTGCCTGAGCTGTGGAGATGATTCCATAGCTAAGATGAATCCTAGCTGGCTAGCATGACAAAGAATAGTAAGAATTAAAAAAACCCCTGCAGAGCAGGGGCGGAAAAAAGACAACTCAAAATAGTAAGAGTTGAAAGTAGGGATGTGATAGAAAAAAACATCGTGAAGAGGCGCAACACGAATACTATCAAGGACCACTATTGTTTTTTATTGTGCACTGCACAATTAGACTTTAGTATTGTATTGTTTAAGTGTTTGATAAATTTATATTGTTTTTTATTTATTGTATTTTTGTATCGTATTGCAATGCAGTTTATTCTGTATTAAGGGAACAAGTTAGTATCTTTTTTAAAACGAAATGGGTTAGCTGGATAGGTTCCAATAACGCGAACGTCTTTAGCAAAAAAGTCCAACTCTTGTAGCGCGTATTTCATTGTTTGTTGATGCGGGTGGCCTACGACATCTAGGTGGAAGCTTGAGGCTTGCATGGTATCGGATGCCATATAGCTTTCTAACTTCACCATGTTGATACCATTGGTAGCAAAGCCTCCTAAGGCTTTGTAAAGGGCAGCGGGCATGTTACGTACGGTAAACATGATCGTTGTCATGAAGGTGATACCGGGCTCTAATTTCGGCATATAACTATCACGAGCTAGAATAATAAAGCGTGTGGTATTACCTTCTTTGTCTTGAAAGTTCTCTTTAAGTATTTCTAATCCATAGAGTTCAGCCGCTAAGCTAGACGCGATAGCCGCATAGCTATTATCTGCCCGATGAGAGAGCTCTTCAGCAGAACCTGCTGTATCTAGATGAGCAATCTGTGTTAAGCCCATCTCCCTTATGTGGCCATCGCATTGAGCAAGCGCTTGGGGGTGGGACCAAACGGTTTTTAAATCGCTGGTTTTAGTCCCCGGCTTTACTAGCAAGCAGTGGTTTACGGGTTCGAAATGCTCATTAATAATATGTAGCTGTGTTTTAGGCATTAAGCGATAGATCTCTTCAACACGTCCGGCTGTCGAGTTTTCTAGCGGTATCATCGCCAAATCCGCTTCGCTACGCTCAACCATAAACATTGCATCGGCAAAGCTTCCGCACGCAAAAGCATCCATCTCAGGATGAACGTGACGACAGGATAGGTGGGAATAAGCGCCTGGGTAGCCTTGATATGCAATGATATTGGTTGTCATGATAGTTAGTAGTCCATATGGTCGTTCAAATAGTCGGTTATTATGTCACAGTGCGCGTTACTGGTAATAGTGAATGCATTACCCGTTAATTGTTAATGCAGGCTTTCAGTCATAGTATGCTAAAAAAGAAGAAGGGGGAGTTTTGAAGCGAAAGCGTGATCTGATGTTAGCGGG
>Ga0115007_10002360_pt1 | contig 11689 bp, 2 predicted proteins | sample ArcOceMetagenome_2_FD_87166 | JGI IMG/M metagenome (GOLD analysis project Ga0115007, IMG submission 87166) | Marine eukaryotic phytoplankton communities from Arctic Ocean - Arctic Ocean ARC135M Metagenome | ecosystem: Environmental > Aquatic > Marine > Oceanic | place: Arctic Ocean | collected... | reverse complement strand
GTTCCATAAGTATAGCCTATAATACCCTCATAACTGCCGACTGGCAAGCTTGATCCTGCAGGACCTACGATCTGGAAAGTCCTGCTATCAACAATCCCCGACCTTGCTATAAAATCGCCGTTGATGGAATAGCTGGTCCCCACACCGTTTACGGAAATAATTCCATCCTCGAAGCCGGTAAGTTTAAAAAGCGACTCTATGCCACTTGGCTTAATGTATGGAAGTCCATGGTCAGCACTCGTTACAATGTTGATGGTATTCGCGAAGGTCTGCGTAGCACTTACAATAGTTGTTTCAAAGACAAAAGGTTGAAATACATAACCAGAACTACTGAGAGATGCGAAAGGATCAGCAGAATCGGCAGCAGCAGTAGACACATATGCAAATGCTGGAGTAACTCCAGCAGCAGGAGTGACCTCACTGATAAAGTATACTCTAGGATCCAATGATGCGCCGTTTACACCAAGTTCAGATATTCCTTCTGCAAAGTTTGTGGGCACAATAATGCCAGTAGGAGTACCTGTAGTCCCAAGATTTGGATCGCTGTTAAACTCTATTTTGTATTTGTTATAGTAATCACTACTAGCATCGTCTATCTTAGTGCTAGTGGTTACTATATAATCTATTGAGTCTACAGTTCCCTGAACCGTAGATATGTATCCAGAATCCGATCCTTTAGGATTTGGAATTCTAGGATCAACCGACATCTGATCCCCATAGCCTACGTCATCCTCATATGCGTCAGAATTATCACGAATGTAATATCTGACCTGATTGTGTGCGTACTCCACGTATGGATATTCATATAGATCGAAGTCTTGGTCAATAGCAGACGTAGACTCAGTGGCTGCGTCTATCTCAAACTTAAGTCTATCTACTCCGGCAGCGCTAACGTGCTTAGGCTTATGTGGAGTTACACCCACTGCAAACTCTGCAAAGTGCTTAGTTGATGCGGCATCTTTCGCTCTAGGATTCAAAAAATGTATCTTAAACTTACTAGCATTTATAGGAGTAGTTGAAGCTGCCACTGCGTGATAGTTAGACAGTCTGCCAGTGAAGGTGGGCTCGTTGATTGTCTGTGTGACAGTCTGGCCGTCATATGATGTATACGATTTAACTGAGCCCAGTCTACCTGCACCACCAGTGATTAATGATATATAAGAAGGTCCTGTAGCAATATTCCGTCTGTAAATAGTAGATGTGTCTTCACCAACCACTCCATTTACATAGACTCCGTATATGCCATCGCCTATAACTTTTGCGTTTTTATCCGATGCATTAAATGTAGCACCATTTTGCAGAGTTAGACTTGCGCCGTCGGTAGACCATTTGAATGTGAGACCCTCTCTCGATAGACCATGTTTTCCGTTGTGTATAGATGGCTGATAACAGTAGTGTGCTCCATCAGGACTGCCGGCAACTTGCACGATATCGATTCTACAGTCTTGATCGCTTGAAGCTGATACCGTCAAAGGATATATCTTTTTATAGTTAGTTACGCCGTCACCAGTGTATGATATATCTGAGTTGAATATCACATTTTTAGGCTTTACTCCTATAATAGGAGTTCCTGTAGACGCAAATGACTTGCTATTACTGGAAATGGTGGTTAGGGTGTTAGTGCCTTCGTCTCCGCCATCAATATAATAGCTGCTTCCGTATTTGTATAGGAATGATGGCTTGGTTAGACCCGCTGAGTCTCCAGAGTATACTATGTACTTAAACTTTAGATCTGGATTCTTTAGCACGGGCTTGCCCATGCCATTTTCAATTACGAGTCTGTGTATTAGAACCCAGCGACATTCTCCTGCACCTATAGGAACATATGCATAAAATTTCGCACCAATTGCTCCATACCAAGAGAACTCTATCTTGTACATCGTAACATCTTCAAACGTCAAAACGTATCCAGATTTGCCATTACCTGACAAGGCATCTCCGTTGAATCTCGATCTAGGTATAATAGTCTCGTATAGATTTTCTGACGATCCTAATCCTTTCTGTCTAGTGAGTGTTTCAGCGGTAGCGGGTAGACCTTGTCGTTCAAGTAGAGCACCCCCTAGAGGCAAGGTACTACGTCTAACTATATTGAACTCTGAGCCTCGTAACTGAAACATATATTCATCTGTGTCGTTAGATGCGCCGAACTCAAGATAGTTAGCATTAGATGATGAGTCATTCTCTAATCTGGTGCCAAAGGTAAAGCCACTGACTCTGCCTGGTTGATATCTAAACGTATCCTTACTCTCCAATACTGCTATTTTTACTGAATCGCTTGTTCCACCAGGAACACAGTTAATTGGAACACAAAATACCTTTATAGCTTTATATAGTTCAGAATCAACAAATCTTCCTGTTATATTCTGTGAATTGTTTGCGGGAAGATTTGGAAACTGAGCTGTGCCGTCTTGGATTAATCCAAATAGATATGTCCATGCTTCGATTTTATCGAACACCGACTGAATATCATTAGTCAGTACTCCAGTGCCGTTATAGTTACCATATCCAACATCGTGAAAGTCTTGCTGTCCATCAAAGACCCTTGATACGGTATCGAATGATATTGATTTCTCGTCTGTCTCGTTGTCGGGTGTTAAAAAATATACATCATTGTCTAGAAAGTATTTTTTTGCAAAGACTTGCGTAGAGGGATAAGAGTTAAATATGCCATAGAGATACTTACCCATAAGGATAAAGTTTATATATTTGCTAAACGCGGCAGTCGGTGCTGTTCTTCTGTTGGCTATAGTTCCTGTAGGAAAGCTGTACTGCGTAGAGAAGTTTCGTAGATATAATGCTTGTTCTTCAGAACCTTCGTTAAAGCTTGGATTCTCTCTTCTGCCGTAGATTGGGTGCTTCTTTTTGTACCACTCAGGCGGAATATTACTAGTCTGAGTAAACGTGTATTGATTCCAAGCGTCCTCATCTAGACCATAAGTAGCAACATCTGAGAATAGACTTAGTTGCTCTTCGGCCCTAGGCACACCTAATAATGAGTTACTTACAGCAGATACTTCAGGAAACTGCTCTACTATAGGGAGTGCAGTTTCCTTCTCGGCGTTGACGTATGTGGATAAAGCGTTTTGTGCAGAGTTAAATATCCCTAGAGATCCGGTACCTTCGCTTACCAGAGGATTGCCTGCGGCATCCCGTAAAGGCAATCCTTCTAGATCGATAAGTTGCGTGTACTGCTTTGTGAGCGGAGCTGGAAGTTTATCCAGCCCGATCTTTATTTGCTTCGACATATGCTATTGTTCTTCCCAAGTTACACCCAGACTTATTTCATCTCTGCCAGCGAACGTTGCGGGTTGATCAGAATCGACTGAAAAGTAAAGAGTATCAGCTTCATTCGTTAATGGGAATGATAGGTATTCTTTATTATAGTCGAAATATGTAGCAAGATCAATCTGTTCTGTTCCAGGCTGTAAGTATATAGTCGCTACGTTTACCCCTGTTCCTGGAATAGGAACAATAGTTCTAGGAGCGATGTTGACTGAACTTAGCCCTTCTTTCTCTGTATAGTTGACAGCTTCGTCAATGGTCAATGGCTGTTGCTCGCCTGTAGCTCTGAAGTTTAGATCAGGTAAGAATCTCTGTCCTTTAAACAATGTTATAGTACCGTTATATGACTCTAACACTTCAAAGAAGTAGTTAGTAGCAACTCTATAAAGTCTACCGAATACAGTAACTTTATCGTTTCCTACTTTACCTCTAAACCAACCATACACACTCTTACCGTCTGCTATGTAATCTCCAGTTGGTGCTAGTAGTGCGTGATCCGTACCACTACCGCCTGATGTTAGGACGATCGCAGTGCCACCCAATAGGGCGAGTGCTTCCGTGGTGTAAAGCTTCAGCGTATTTGCGTCAGTTTTGTTTACATAGTATACCACGTTATCATCTAGTCCGCCTACTTCTGTATTACCAGCACTGCCCTTGCTATACTTAACTGGTTGACCAGTTTCGAATGGATGAGCAGTAGCTGTCACTATATCTGTAGTAGCATTAAACAATGCATAACTTAGACCTGTTACACTAACATTCTTCACTAGAGGTATAGCAATGTTTGCAGTGGTTACTGTATAGTCAGCAGTGTCAATCGATACTTTACCAGTAGTCTCGCAAGAATATTGAAACTTAGGCGTTTTTCTGAATCTAAGTCTAACAGGAGTGGCATCGGTTGCTGTGTTTGAAGCAGACAGTTTAGTAGGATATACTTGAACTCTGTTTCTTACTGCGTTACCTTCTTGAGTGCTTAGTATAGTCTTCTTAGTTTGAATGCCGAATACGTTGGCTGCTCTATCTGCAATCAATGCTGACGGTGTACCTAGAGGCACAGAAGATAGATAGACTTTAGTTTCATCTGCCCATATTACTTTAACATTCTGATCCACTGGATTATTAGTTAGTAATTTAGCGCCCATGAAGAATCTAGGATTTATTTGAGTTGCGGATGATGCAACTAGTGTGTCTGTATCTGCGGCATCACAATCGATTGATGCCAATGTCTCGTTATTGGCGCTACTTATTGTAGTCAGAGTGTCCGCGGCAGTATATTCTGAGTCGTTTGACCAGTCGCCATCGCCAGTAAACTTTCTACCGTATGCTGATACTGAACTATCATTATTATGACTATAGAGTCTTACTGTACCTCTATCGCCACCATCGATGTAGTATGAAGCACCGTACTTAACAATATGGTTCGATGAAGATCCGTATCCCTTATCAACATTAGTTTCGCCATCGCCTAGAGTAAGAGTTCTAGTGCCTGATAGTCGACCAGCAGTAGTGGCAGCAGATTCACCGCCACCATATGTGGTATACGTGATAGGTAATGTTGCGTTACCAAGAGATGCAATTTTTAACTGATTAGAAGCTCTTAGATGATGTACTCGTACCCATCGTGCTTCGCCGTTAGCAACTGGAACATATGCTAGGAACAATGCACCTACCGCACCGTACCAAGAGAACTCAATCTTAAGCATTGTTACTTTAGTGAAGTCGAAGTTGTATTCGCTTGACTGTTTCTCGACAACTCCGCCTACAGTGGCAGCATATCCTTTACCTGGTCTAGCTACTGTACCATCTGGTGCAGTCGCCAAGTCACTATATACTCTATTTTTTGCAAGGGCTGATGTTGCAGCTATTCCGTTTAGTACATCATGGCTAAATCTTGATCTAGGAACACGATAGTCGTAAACGCCCCAGTATTCAGGCTTAACATTATTCTTAATCCAGTTGATATATTCAGGATAAAAGTTAATGCTGTCCATCTCAGTTCTGAAGAATTCAAACTGTGCAGGCACAGAGAGATCACGTGCCGTATTGATAAACCCTATAGTCTTATTTCCTGAGTCATCAGAAGTCAAGTCATCTGTAGAAGAATATGCATATGGGAAAACAGGGCCAGCTGGAATATCTACGTTTGACTCCGAGCTAACATCAACTCCTAAAACACTAGATGCGAATGATGCAGTCTTATATACTTGATTATCATAATCTCTAGGGAATATGAATGGAACAACAAGTTCGAATACGCCTGTGTTCGAGCCACTAATTGCAACGGCAGTGGATGCTAAAGCTGGATCAGCCTTTATTAGCTTGAAGATATTTCCCTTAGGTCCATATACTCTAGCGACTTTATATAATGTGCCAGGTATTAGACCACCTATGTCTCCAGACACGCCTCCAGAGACGTACTTTATAGTTTGACCGAATGTCACATGGCCCTTAGTTAACTTAAGTTTATTATCACTAGCACTTTCAATGACAGTTTCTATAGGATTCTCATCTTTCAATAAGCTAGGATCATATACTGCGGCGTGTGTGACGATTAGTCCATCGCGCATAGCAACCAAGTTGCCTGCATATCCTCTACTGCCATAACTCATCGTAGTTGAGTGTTCTGATATAAAATTAGCGACCGTCATAGCTAATAGCGATTCTACTTTATCAATAACACCGTCAGCGGCGCCATCTACATATCCGAATATAGCATACTCAAGAGATGCTTTCATTTTAACTCTTAGATGTGTATATCGCTCTCTTTCAGATAGTGTCTCAGATCCAGCAGATCCTATAGTTTGAGAGTAGATTGACATTCCAGACGCTTTAAAGAACATCGACATATTGTAAACAGTTTCTGCGTCACCGCCACCTACGATATCATTCTTATAGCCGTCTATCAAGTAACCAACGTCACGTTGACATTTGTACTTTAAGTCTTCGGCGTCTAGTCCACTACTCAGACCACCAGACGGCACGGGATATTCAATATCTACACCTGCTTCATTTTTAGTTGTTACTACGTAAGCCCAATAATGTTTCTTGGCATCAAAGATCGTATCGATCTTGTTTTTGTTACCGTAGTCCGTAATAAGTGCTGTATGTACGTTTGCGCCAGCAGTGCTTTTGTTGAATATTCCAGATGCGCCAGCATCGGAAGAACTAACTGCCCCTGTTGCAGTAGCATTCCCCGTGGTATTGCCCGTACCAACAAGTAAGTCAATCAAAGTAGTGAGCTTAGTGATACCAGCACTAGAGAATCCGTTGCTAGATGCGAGTAGTGCGTTCTTCAAATGCAGATAGAATAATTTCTCATATGTAGATGGAGCAGGCAGAAATGCTGTCGCATAGTTCGTTCCGTTTATCTTAGTATGCGCTAAACCACCCCATTCCATATCTAGTAGGAAGAAGTCTATCCAGTAATCAGCATCTCGAAGACATTTTGCTTCTAGTGTTGCCTCGGTTTCAGTATTATTGAGTGCAGCGTCTAAGAGAGTGTAGAAGTTAGAGGGTAATGCGGTATTGGCAGTGGCAATTATAGTAAATCTATTATCTTCAAGAATCTTACGATCCGATGATAACTGAGGAACAACATCAGTATATGCGCCAGATTCTGGCTTACCTTTACCTATAATTCTATAGTCGTCTATCTGTGTCGTAGGAATAGTAGGCGTTGGACCAGAACCGTCCGTCGAGTCTCCTCTATACGTTGTTGTGCCGCCAATACCAAAGGTGGTGTTAGGACATTTTAGAAGTGCTTGTGATCTACGAACTACTGAGAAGTTATCGCCCAGACTATTGTTTCTTGTTTCCCAAAAATATCCATCGAAGTTGTCATATATTCCGAATTTTCTGATTGATGGATTAGGAGAATATTCTGTGCCGCCAGTGCCTTGTGTGCCGACTGTCGATTTTATACCGAATGTGGCTGCTGATACGCGACCTGGCTGATATCTAAAGAATCTTTTTGACGTAAGAACTGCTACTTTGTTTCTAGGTGCTTCTACTAATGCACCAGCTTCTGTAGGAAGATGCTTAATGCCATGTCCTTGCTCAGAGGCAGTTGAGCTACCTATGTGATACGCTGGACTACTTGACCACTCAGATGGATTAACGTCATATGTGTTAACATCGGCAAATATACCTAATGCAACTTCTGCTCTGGGTATGCCCAAGAGAGATAGTGCAACCTCGGACTGTACCTTATTCTGTTCGACTACAGGAATAGCAGTCTGATCAGTAGCTACTACTACAGGAATAGATTTGTCAGACGTTTGAGCACCAGGAGATACTGGTGTCGTTCTACCGACATTTACTACACTGGAGTTATTGTTTACATTTGTTATGCTTGACATATTCCTTCCTTAAGTTATCGTACCTTGTGCCATCACAAAAGTATCGATTGTATTTATTGTTCCGCCAGAGCCGCCTGCTACTAAGCCGTTAGTGCCTCCACCAGGTTGTCCATTGATGAATATTCTGCCGCCCCCAATAAAGTCTATGTAGACTCTTCTCGTATTTCCGGTGCCAGTGATATTCTGAATAACACCATACTTAATGCCTGTATCTGTATTGAAGCCTGTGTGACCACTACTCAACTTGACGAATTGACCGATACTTAGATATTTATTGTTGATGCCAGTTGCGTCCACAGAGTATCTAGGGTTATTACCCGCTCTGTTTAATGTGTGAGTCGAATTACTACCATCGGTTAAGTTTAGTATCTCGTGTCTTTTTATAACTAGACCGGCTCCAGATCCTATCACTGTGACCAATGCAGTGCCATCCTCTTGTACTAAAGTGAAGTCGCTTCTGGCGCCTTCACTGCCTGTTACAGCAGACACTTTACATATAAGTGGTCCAGCAGTGTATGATGGAGTTGTAATATTGCCATCAGTGATCGCTCCTGTGATCGTGACTCTATCGCCTATGTTCATTGATATACCACTGGCAGCAAGGAATTGGCCTGCGATGGTGTCGATAGATAGATTAGAAGTTGATAATGTCGTGCCGAGAGCCTTTAAGTATGTGTCTGCCAGGCGTAGTTCTCCAACAGCATAGCCACATCCAGATACAAAGTAAACTCCATTGTCGGTTAAACCACCAACAACAGTGCCAGTACCTTTTTTATATTTTACTTGATCGCCTATACTATATCCATGATCACCACTAGCGATAGTTATAGATTCTTTTACTGTTGCGTCCACAGAGCTGTCTGCATTAAAGTTTTGATTGGCCTCGTCAACATTTTCAGTGACATTTGATTCCCATTGGCCACTGGTTAGCGTAGCTAGTGCGACTTCATTTCGATACGAAGAAGACCACCCCATTCCAACGTGATTAGCATTTGCTGCCTTCAGAGTATCGAATGAGAATTGACCAGCAGCATCTTTAATTTTTGATGACAATGTGGAACTGATAGTGAATCCAAATTCGCCTGGGTTAGTAGATTGATCGATAGCCGTATTATTAAGAGTTATAGCGTCTTGTGCTCCACTAGAGACTGTGCCGGTTCCAGTGAATAGTGCGCTACCTTTTCCACCAGAGGCGCCATCATCATAAATAAACTCTGCCCCTATATAGTTAACTACAGCATTGTTGCCTTCAGTAAAGTCTGTGTTGCCTAGATCAATGATAGTGTAGCGAACTCCATGCTTAAGACCAGTTGTGCCGCCTGCGTTATAATTGCTATAATCGGCTGCGTTTTTGATTGTACCGTATACGCTTTCTACGCCAGATGCATTTTTCTGAAGGTAGAATGCCTTGTGTATTATCTCTGCTGATACACCACCGGTTGCTGTTTGATTTAGTGCGAAGTCTACTCCGTTCTCTTGATACTTGAAAGCTGGACTACCGAATGCCTGCTGATTAGTCAATGTAATATTTATCGAGTCGAACTCACTATTAAGAATATCAGGATTAGGTAGGAATTCGTTAGCTGGGCCAGTCAACACATTAGGAGACGATAGAAGAAATGTAGATCCATATACATACAGACCACTTCCGCAATTCTGTATCATGTTGTTAGTGATAACACCTCTAGTTGTTACTGAAGCATTGACGCTATCTGAAAAGTTTGACATTATATTGCCAATAACTTGCGTATTTGTGCCAGAATCTATCACTAGTGGAGAATATGCAAATCTATCAGTAGTAGATCCATTGCTGATCTCACAGGTATTGATTTTTATTTCCACAGGAAAAGTCGCAAATACTCCTCCGCCTGCTGAATTCTTAATTCTACATCGATCTAAAATAACGCCTAGAGACTGAGTGCCAAAGTTTAGAAGATAGTTCGTCTCAGGTGACGATGTATCTGGAAAGGTAAACTGATTACTAACGTTGCCGTCTATGTCTACTCCAACTATAGATATATTTTTTGCATTAACAGTTGTTGAAGACTTGATTATGTTTGAGTGTGTTGTTCCAGATTCTCCACCAGACCATGGCATTCTTAATATCTTAGTGACATTAGGAGAACCGGCTAAGCTGAAGTTGTCAGGAAGAGATAATGTCGTCACAATATAAGTCTTAGGATTTAGCTGTAAATTTCTTTTATTAACAGCAACCTTTGTGCTGATAGCAGTTGCGATAGCAGCGGTATCATTGTGTGTAACAGAGACTATCTTATCACTATTCATATAAAGTACAGTAGAAAGATTAATCGTGAAAGTGCTAGTCGAGGTTGTGGTATCGATAGAAGATATTGACGTATCAGCCCAACCTCTAAGTGCAGTAGCCGGTGGAGTTACAGGAAAGTGTGTGATTGGATATGATGAGCTATAGCTGTTATCTAAAGGATCTTTGCCTGACCAACTAGTGTAATCAAAGGTGTAATAGTCTGTCCATAGATTTGATCCTGTTGGACCAAACTCTTTAGGTCCAAGAACAGTAAGTAGTTTATATGCTCCTGCTCCTCCAACTTGTCGATATACCGCTAGTCCTCTATTCGCAACTGAAATTTCTGATCCAGTAAAGGCTAATCTAATAAAGTAGTCTGTATTGAAGGCCGATAACACATCAGCATTTCCAGTAGTCACACCTGTCTTAGAAATTGTAATAGGCACAGCAGCACTTGCTGATCCTATAACGCCTGTAATAGTATCAAATTTACACACTTTATAATTTATAACAACTTGAGTATCACCAGCACCATGACCAGTAGTAGTAAAACCACTCGCGGTTGCGGCAGTTGTCAAGTTAGTTGCGTCGAGTATAGATCCTACAGCCTCTGCTATAGACGCACCGAAGACTCTTACTGAATCGCCAATTGAGTAGTTCGGAACAAGAGATGTGTCGGAGATTAATATCTTACTAGATTGTCCGTTATCGACAAAGAGTCCCGCAGTTTCGTTTAAGCTGTCTCTAACGTCTCCGTTATCGAATGAGTCGCTATATGTATTAAACAAATTAGCGAATGAGCCTTCAATCAATGCGGTTACAAGGTCAGCACTGTAAAACTTATTCAGCGTGCCTTCGTTAATATTATCACTTGTGATAGTGAGACTATTAGTCGTATACCTTAACTTAGCATCTGTTGAGTCGTACTTAATGAATCCTGAATTATTTGTCAGATCCCCTAGATCAGATACGATCTTGGGAGAAGCGCCTACGCTAGGAGGACTATTAACAAAATTATTGTAGTCTAGAAAATATGATCCAGCTTTATATCCACTGTTAGCGAATAGTGTCGTCGCTCTTAATCCGTTGGAACCATTACCATCAGGATCATATCCGTTTAATCCGCCGATTATTGAGCCTGCCTGTTGAGCGAATACTTCAGCGGTCAGTATAGAGGAGCTCAAGTCAGCTAATGTTATTTTCTTTGACTGATTATCAGATATATCAGTAACAGCAAAAACGTCAGTCGCTACTATAGTAGTGCTGTTAATCGATGCTAATTCTGTAAACTTTTTGTTTGCCATTTACCTTTATCCCTAGAGTGGTAAGTATTCTTTTATTTATACTGTGCGTAGATTAACTAACTCTTTTCCATACGTAAGTCGCAATGTATGGCTGTAGGTTGTTGTGAGTTTCAGGTCTATTATTCGAGTTCGCAAGTCTATTTTCTTGAGTGTGATAATCATACTCAAGCTCTCCTGATGATATATCGCTCAATGTTCCTTGTGAATTATAACTTGAACTACTACCGGCTACGTTTGTTGTGTCGATGCTCCAATTATTACCTGGACCATGATCATACCATTTGTGGTTATGATTCATCTCATCTTGAGCTAACTCGTGTCCGGTGAACCCGCGCTTATCTCCTACAGCAAATAGGTTCTGAATGGCAACAGCATTTGTAAATCCTGAATATGTTTCCGCCGAACCTTCAGAGAATGAACAGGAGAAAGTGTCGTCAGTTATAGCTCTAATAGTTCTACTTGAGGAGTTAGGATTATAG
>Ga0115007_10002359_pt1 | contig 11690 bp, 9 predicted proteins | sample ArcOceMetagenome_2_FD_87166 | JGI IMG/M metagenome (GOLD analysis project Ga0115007, IMG submission 87166) | Marine eukaryotic phytoplankton communities from Arctic Ocean - Arctic Ocean ARC135M Metagenome | ecosystem: Environmental > Aquatic > Marine > Oceanic | place: Arctic Ocean | collected... | reverse complement strand
CGTCAACAATGAATTTAGTCGTTTTAGTCGATAATGAAAAAATTGAAATTAGAAATATATTTCCCCTATCCCCTTTTCGGCGAAAAGGGGAAGGAAGAATCTACTCCTAAAAGTTGATTCATTCAAGCAGATGGGGGAACGAAGTCGCGTTGCTGTTTCTTCTTGCTCTACAGTACGGTAGTAGTCGTAGAAGAACAGCACACAAATCTACATCGCTCTTATTCTTCGTGTGATCACGTGATCGGTCCCTACCATTGAATCTTGCACGTAATGTCAAAATGGACAAACACAAATCGACATCACCATTCAACGGGTAAAAATCGAATCTCTACTCCGACAATAAAGAGTTGAAACATCACTCTCTTGTCTCTTGCATAGACTTTTGCATTCTTGCATAAGCATAAAACTCTACAGTGTATATCTTGTAATAATCGTATCAAAAGTACTTCAGCTAAAGCCGACCAAAGGTCATTCTCATCACAGATTCCTCAAGTGCATAAATTAACCACTACAAGAATTGTAGAACAAATATCGAATCAATCAATCAATCAAATACTTTCATTTCGAACTAGAAAAAGAAACTTATATCAGTCATTAAATTTATATTATATAACATTAACAATAACTACGATCAACAATGATTGTAGCAACAAGTGAAACAATGAACAATAATAATAACAACAACATCAAGAAGAAACAACTGCGTCGGAGGCGTGCTTGTTGTGATAACAAACCCACCACCACTGCAACCGGGCTAGTTAGCAGCATATCGTCGGGAATCGTCTTAATAACGATGATGATGACGATGACGTCGTCCCAAATACAGTATACCACCGCATTCACAAGTACAATTACATCACCTCTTACAATACCAAATAAGATGATTAGTAGTATCGCAGGAGCTGCTGCCGCCGCTGGAGGTGGAAGTAAGAAACAATATACGTACGATGGTGGTTCTCACACTGCTTCAGCAGTAAACAAATCCGATAGGAATAATAGTAGTCAAAAAGAAGCAAGTAAGAAGAAAAAGGGTAGGAGCGGTGGAGATGATGAAGCAGATCGTAGTCGGTGGGTTGCATGGATGACTCGTGGAACAAGATCATCAAGACCACGACATTCTGATGAAATTAAAATGAGAGAAGCAGAAGAACTTGGTGGTGTACCACGATCTGATAGATATTCATCATGGTAAGTTTTTTAGAACAAAACGAGTACAGTTATTGTGCATAGGTGTATGTGTACTTCGTTATTCAATACAACTATATTTCGCTTGTTTTTTTTCCTTGAAACTAATATTCTTTTTCTTCTCGTTCACACTTTTTGTTTCGCTCACACAGTGATTGGTTCCATAATACATTATCATTACCCAATTCGGCAATCCTTAAAGCTATTCGTGGACCTGTATTATTCATGTCATGTTGGGCTGGTTTTCTATCCGTCTTATACCGGCATTTATCAATTACAAATCACCCTGCTGCTAAATTGATGTGTCTGACATCGACTCCTCATTCACTTATGAGTTCAGCACTTTCACTATTACTTGTCTTCAAAACCAATTCAGCATATCAACGATTTGCTGAAGGACGAAAAATCTGGGAAAACATAATAAATAATTCACGTGATATGTATCGGATGTTGAATCTGTATGAGAATGAGATGGGACGGGCCAAACGTAGACGATTACAACGGTTGTTAGCTGCCTTCCCATATTTGTTACGACATAGAATCCGACCCAACTTGATCATGTACCGTGTAGACGATGAAGAAAATGTTCGCAACCCAGAACATTCTATCGTTTTGTATCAAGATAAGGCACGTAATGATTTAGATCCAGAGGCAGCAGCCGTTGCGACACAGGAAGAAAATGAAGGCAAATCACGAAGGAAGAGACGTCCACTATATTGGGTGGACAAACGAACGCTTCCATGGAGATTGTTACCACAAGATGCATTAGAGGCTTGTGCTAGGTCACAGAATCGACCATTATGGGTCTGTGATCGGATGGCACATGAACTACGGTCAATTCCGGATGGTCCATGCTTTACATCACGGGAACGATTGACACTTATCGGAAAGGTTGAAAAACTAAGTAATAGTATCGGATCATGTGAACGGATCCATCAAACAGCAGTTCCTTTGAATTATGCAAGACATTCATTGCGTGCATTGAGTATTTGGTTATTCACGCTCCCTTTATGTTTGGTTAGTTCTTTGGAACTCGCTACGGCACCCGCTGTATTTTTAGTTAGTTGGTTGATGTTTGGTATTTATGAAATTGGCTATTCAATTGAAGATCCATTCCAGGGTACATTACGACTATCGGTTCTTTGTGATACCATCCGTCGAGATGTATTAGCCGATGAGGTCATCCGAAGTACAGCTTTTGAGAATAACGAAGAAGATACAGTGTCTTCTTCTTCCTCGTCTAGCAGTAGTAGTAGTAGTGACAACAAATATGCAAGTGAACAACAAATGTTTCAGCAGCAATCTAACACCAACGACAATGATCAAGATCTTCAAGAGGAGGAAGAAGAAGATGACGAAATCGAATATGAATCATCACCGGTTGTCAAGGAATCAAGAAATGTATTGAAGATTGATAAGACACAGATGGTGAAGAAAAAGAAGAAGAAAAGTACTGGTGGAACGGTAGTAGAAGAGTTACCAATATTACCAAGTAAGAGTGCTATTTGGGAAGGTAAAAGACCATAAATGATATGAATGAACAGCGACATGGTATGAATTATTACCGTGCCGTAAATATAGAGGAGATACAAAATAAAAATAGAGTTTACAGTAAAAAATTTAAAATAAAAAGAAGTAATATAAAATAAAGTTTCAATAGAACCCACACTATTCGATAGATTACTACCGAGTGAATTTTCAATGAAGGAAGTGCTCACTCCTATTCAATAGTACTGCTAAAAAAGGAGTTCGTAGTTTGTAGCTTGTAACATACACCATATATATATTGGGATACTTTCTACGATGACAAGTTAGTGGAAAAACGCGCGAAGCAATCACGAATCATGATCTTAGCATTATTATTATTCTCTCAAAAACTTGCGTCGGCGCCGCAACGATGAGCAGTGGCGTGAGTGTTGTAGACTACGACAATAGCAAGACGGTGTGGTGCATGATACCATCACGGAAATAATATAAAGACTAAGATGCGGGGGAAGAATTGGGGTGACAAAGGAATAAGTTCCACTACGTCTTATAATAATAATATTTATGGGCGTCGTCGCGACATCATCATCATGTTGCCATCATTGTCGTTCGTGTTTTGTTTCCTCATGCTATCATTTCAAGGAGTCTTCTTGGTGGTGTCAAGTGCGGTGACTACCAACAATAATGCAGGACATCGTCGCTGTATAGGTCAGTTTTTTGCCAATTACAAAGCCAACAACAGTGGCAGTGGTGGTATCGGCAACGGTAACGGCAACACAAAAGCCGAAGACGACGAGAACAGTATTGACAGTAACAGCAATAGCAAAACGAAAGGCAGCAAATATCAACGTTCATCAGTTTTGGATTGGCTTAATGAAAGTACCTCATGCGATTCGCCATCTTTACCGTCAACCGTGTCGTCGTCGTCATCTTCTTATCCATCGTGGAAAAGGAAAATGAAGAATCTTGTGCCAGATAACAACAGTAACAACAATAACAATAACAACAAGATCAGTAGTGAGACAAATACCACAGCCGAGGAAGAGGATCGTCCGTATCATGTCGTGTTGCCTCTGATGAAATACCATCCAATTCCTTATGAGATCGTCACTGGTTTGATCGTTGCAGGGGTTGACGTAACTATTTTATATATCCACGACGACCAAGATTATGACGAGGGTGCTGATGATGAACCTAATAAAGATCACAAACACAAACAAAAGACTAGTATTAATACTACGGCGGAAATGATTACGTCTAACATATTTTCAAGAATACCCCTATATGACAACTATTTTGAACGAGCACGAGATTCGTTTACATTGATCGATTTGTACATGAATGATAACGAGTACGACAATACAATAATTGACGACGATTGTAGAAATACTAGTAATAGTATTGCTGCTGCTGCTGCTGACCACCCCTTAGAAAAATGTGAAATTGAGATAGCACCAAGTGTTTTTAATCTACTACAACAGAATATCAAGAAATATATCAAACCAAAAAGTAGTAATGGCGAAGAAGGAAAGTATAATAATAATAATAATGATAATAATATGAATTCCTCGTATGATGATAATAAAAATAAAGTAAAAGACGAGAGCAGTAAAGACAGTAACAAAAACAACAACGAATTTGATGATTTTATTATGATGATGGATGCTAGTTTTCTTGGTGGGTTACTCTTTAGTGAGATCTATATGATACCTACTATTACAATTGGGTCGCATCGTACCTTAAAATTGGCGGTAGAACACGAACCAAACTGGTCTCCCTCACCGAAACAAACAACAATTCATCGGCTGAATAGAATTATTCGACAACGACTCTATAGTTTAGGTTTGACGAGTGTCTTTGTTGGGGCTAATAAAATGCGGCATTCATTGTTGGGGTTGCACCTTCAAAGTTACAAATCACCCATTGATGTTTTTTTATCGGTCGTCGCTCTACTTGTACCTAACGATGACACTCTTTCGTCATCATCGATATCGCCATCGCGACCAAAGGAAATGAAAGGTCGTTCATCATCAAAAGAAAAGTACAGCAGCGAAGGTGGGGGTGGCGTCTATCTTGGTGGACGAGGATATGATAATAATCGAGTGCATCATATTCAACCTTTCTTATCTCCCTGTACACCTTGTTTGGGTCAACCAGCAGCTTCCTCTAGGGACGTGGAAAGAAATGATAATGCTACTGTTATTATGGTGGCACCTCCGGTAGGAAAATCATCAAAATGGACCCGTTCTTTGGTTCGTGCCCTATCCTTAACAAGGCAGTCATTAGAAGGATACGACGAATGTTTGTTCGATCGTTCATCCTGTCAAAATACAGTGTTAGGTTTTGAAGTAGATTGGTTCAAGACGCAAGAAGAAGAAGAAGAAGAAGAAGAAGAAGGTGTTACTGACACATTTCCACCAGTGGTCCCATCTTTTATTCATAATAAAACATCTAACAGTCTATTGGACAGTGCCATCGGCAACCCGAATACAATCATTGCGCTAATCTTTTGTGGCTATGAATCTAGTATACTTTCTACTCTAGGAGTTGAAATTTTTTGTATATCTCGAAGTGACCGTATTATTGGCGATGCATATGGAGATTATTTTGGTGGAAGCACCGTAGATCTGAACGATAGAGATCCTTCATCCCAATTGCTACTCAAGAGTTTAAATCAAGATACTTTAGATCCAGAGGAAATTGCTATACAACTATTGAAAGTCTTACGTCGGAAATCAATTGGATTTACAAAGTCCACGACGTCAGGAACAATACATTCGGTAGATAAAAGGAATAAGGGAGTTGCAACAGATGTGACAGATGGCCTTCAAAGGATGTTGGCGATAGTCCAAGCAGCTGCACATGTGAATCGAGAAAATAACTGGGATAGTCTGCATGATATGCAACGAGTTACATCGAAAGCAATTATGGTAGCCTTGGATTCAATAGATCTAATTGTAGATATAGATATCAAACAGATCAAAAGTCAAGATGCAGCGTCACAATTTGATGATCAACAGCCGTACGATGCTTTCACTGTTTTTATTGCATGGTTAGTCTTTCTTTCTGCAACTATCTACATCATTTTGAAGGACTCGGTACTCATGTCACGGTTGCGATCTCATAAAAATCATCATCATCATCATCATCACCATCACCATAGAAATGGGAAAAGCATCTACGATGGTATTTTGTCGAGCTTGTCAGACTTGGATGATGCATGGGAAACTTTTTTGCATTGGTCAGCTATTGTGGTCGAAATTTTTGATAATAATGATCATCTTGCAGTGTCCGATGCGGATGCAGTTGACAATAACGAAAACAAACAACAGCTACAACATAATAGTAACAATCTTCAACATCAGAATCAGCACAACAATCATCATCCCCATGGCCATGCGCGGAGAAGACGGAAGACCAAAACGACGCGGTGAATAGAACATCAGCAACCATCACAAAAATAAACCATACGACTAATAACTTCTATCTATATGAGAAAAAGTGAGTCTGAAATGCATATCGTGAAAGATTGTTATGATTATTATATAATTATTAATTATCGACTTTCGAACGGAAGGCACGCCAAGAAAAAAGTGTAATAGCCTCGAAGAAAACGTCATTAATAATCTCAACCAAAGCTCTGTATATTCTCAAATCAGTTTCTGGAGAATCTCCGATTTGAACATACCCTCCCATATCAAAATACAGATCAATTTGAGTACCAAAAATAAGCAGCCCTGTTGCAAATGCACCTGCACGTGCCGTGGAAAATAGTACTGTTTTAAGGTCTCCCTCATACGCTTCACGTTCAAAACCACGAGCAGCGAGAGACCCTAATAGCCAACAACAAGCAAGACCCGCTCCGTGAATTAAGGTAGGAGCTAACAAATATCCTCGTGGCATAAACGTGTAGTCGTACAGCGGAGTAGTCCATGATGGTAATGGAGACTGCATAGAACGCAACCAAAACAGCTGAATAGTTGGTGCAACGATTTGTGCTATTCCAGCCTCAGTCAATGGCAACACTGGATCTTCAATTTTTGGACTTGTAAAACGATCAAGGAAATTCTCTTTCATCTGAGTTGATTGTTGTTTTCGAAATAATTTTGGTTGTGGTACAAATGCTTCCACAACTTGCGTTTGTGGCGATACTGATATCAACTGCTTCGTCGACATAATACACACTATTAAACTACATAGAACAATCGTCGGCATATGAAATAATGACGATCTTCTTCTTCTTATTCGTAGTTTCTTTGTAGCATTAGCAGAATCGTTCATCGTTAGGCTCAAGACAATACTCGCTGACTACTTTCAACTTGCATTTTCTGATTTATGAAGAAGAGAAGAAGAGATAGGGAAGTGCTGCTTTTAATTACTGATGATGCTTCGAAGTATTGACTATTGGCGAATGACGAATGGTAGTCCGTGATCAAAAAATAAAATCAATCCCGTTATTACTCGCATTTTCATCAATTTGCTGCGTATACTTTTTGTTTCACTCTTTCTTTTCTCTTTCCTCTTTCTTTCATATCATCATCAAATCATTGCACATGCATTGACAAAACGACGGAAGCACTCTGAAAAATCAACAACAAACATGGGTACAATCGAACAAACTGTGGTACATTTAGCTACAAGGATCTCGAAGGAGGTGCTTGATCATCCAAGTACACCATCGAGTGATGCGTGTCTGGATCTGCTTGGAGAATTGAAACAGGTGAAGATCACGATGGTGTTATTAGAAAAAACGAAGATTGGTAAAATTTTTGTAAAATTTACAAAGGCCATCAATCGTCATAAACGTACAGAAACAGGGATTGAGGAACTAAAAAAATGGGAACGTTCACTCGACTTGTCGACAGAATTACTTGAAAAATGGAAAAAAATTGCCGACAAAGAAGCCAAGTCGAAGGTTTCCACTGCTGCTTCTAAGAAGGTTCTTCAAGAAGATAAGAAACTTCCTGGATTACCGAAGAATGCAACAGAATATCGAAATCGTTTGGTGACACAGAACAAACAAATGTATAAGGATCCTCCAGTTTGTCCACCAGGTACTATAATTATCGAATCTGAGAAATGTCCACTTCCAAAACGCAACAAAACCACAGGTGAACTATCATTTGTTGCTGGAGGAGAAGATTCTAACATTCAGGCTTTATTAAAAGACTTCCATCCGAACCGTTCCCCTGAAGGTAAGATAATCAAATAAACGATAAGAATGTATATGTAGTCATTATATATATATAAATATTCGGTGTCGTTGGTATTTCAGATGTTACTTTTTTTTCTTCCTTCAAACTTACTTACGTACGGTATTCAATATTCTTTTTCGGACGTTTATTTTATTTTAATATAGATGTTTTACGTGCAGGATCATTCGGAGGTACGTATTTCCGCCCGATCACGTCTGCTGTAACGAATGTTCGTTATAACGCAAAAGATGTATTGAAAGACAGTGTCCAAAAAGATTGGATTGATGGTATACCGATGAGTAACTTAACGTCAGCTACGTACAGTAACCAGAGAAATAAATTTGGTGTAAAGTGTGGTGGTTCATTGGGCATGTGGGAAAGTAGTGGTTGGATAGTTGATTGTGATCCATATGGATGGTTCCAGTGGTACTGTCGATTCTATCAAGGTCGTCGTTGTTCTGATGATGCACGACAAATTTCACGATGGTGTAAAAGTGCTGGTCCAAAAGGCCGATTCCGTTCGCAACTATGTAATAAAATTTTAGCAGCAAAGACATCATTCGACAATACATCGATTAGTCCAGTAATTCGACAAACGTTACTACATTGGGGACTTGAAATTACTGAAATTGTTTTGGAGAAGCATCGAAAACGTGTTGGGGCGAAATAATAAATAAAGAAATTACACATAGGAGCAATAACGCAAGCAAGCAAACAAACAAACAAACGCAATAGAAGAGATAAGTAATCTCGTATTTATACTAAATCAAACACATTGATGAATAAATAATGTCAGGAGTAATCATGCAAGGGCACTGCATTGTATTTTTATTCTTCATTTATTTGTTGTTCGTTCCCTGAAATCTGGTCGAAAGTACTGTATTAATTTTATCTAGAAGAAGATTAAATAGTCAAGGAATAAAGTTAATTATGAAAAGCGTGTTTGTTTGTTTATCACTGTTATATTATATTTCTTCCCCTTCAAAAAAAACAAGAGTAACTCCTTTGCATTCTATATATGTGTATATATATATATATATATTAATTACCGAACAATGCCTGCTTGAATGGCTCTGTGATTGCAATACCCGTCGAAGCTTCAATACCAGGAACGGAAAGTAATGCGAGAATTCCAATAGGTCCAAAGATACCGATTGGTCGAGTAAGAGCAATGATGTAGGAGAATACCATAGTTTGCTCAGATGACTGGGTCGCGTCTTTTGGCTCCACTGCAAGTAGACCTGGATTGCGGGACACCATACCACGGGTTGCGTCATCACCATAAATTTCACTCCAAACTGCGAATGTTTTAGAAAATTGATTTGTATCAAAAGTTAAACAGATTGGAAATATCTTTACCATACCGATTGATCGTTCTTCACCGTAAACAGAAGCAAGTGCAGAAAAGTTTTTAACAACATCAGATTCACTTAAATCAGTAATACGTCTACTTGCTGTCTTTTTAGCTGATTTTGTTAATACAGCTGATCCATCAATATCGATTTTTGGGACACCGAATTTTGCAATATCATTGAATACATTACTCTTCATAGGTCCTCGATCATAAGGATACTTAGCACCGAATATTTCCACTGCTTCCTTAGCGAGAGGTGAAGTTTTAACACTACTTGTTTTCTTTGCAGCATTTTGAAAAAAACCATTGGTGCCAGCAACGAGAAAAGAAAGGAGGAGAGTTATCGTAAGTGTGTTCATCTTGATGTCTGGGTTCGTGGTGCTCAAAATAATAGAATATGATAACTACTGTAGATACGTCGTCAATTAATAGCAATGGAGTAATGAAGTTGAGAAATATAATAAAAAGGATTCGAAAAAAAGAATCTTTTAATAAAAAGAGAGAGCGAAAATGTGTGGCAAGAACAACGTGATGAGTCAGAGCTAAGGTAGTCCTTTAGTGCGGGATTGAAACACGGGATTGAAAATCTTCTCAAAAAAATTTAAATTAGAAAAAAGGTAAAAGATAAGATGCGGTTAAGATTATTGCCACAAAATAACAAGATCGAAAAGATCGAGGCAATGCAATCTTACATACTGTAGTCAGAAAACGCAGACTGTATTATGCTACAATCATGGGAGATTTTTTTACAAAGAATCTATGGGAAGAAGAGGTGAGTGGATACGCAATGTATTTCTGGGGTCGTTTCCTGTTGAGTGAGTCGAGTCGAGTCGATCGGTGGTATTCTTAATAATGATAATAAAGCAAATCATTGGTACATTGATGATTGATGAGAATCTTCTAATATGCCAATTTAATCTCTAATACTAACATTATTTATTTACATCCATTTATATTCATTCCATATCTGTAATATAAGCCTGATTTCGCTCAAGACAATTATAACGAAAATGGAGAGGGGGGTGATGATGATGATGATGACGAAAACTACTATGGAGGACAATTTGTTATAGCTCTTATTGATTGTCATCCAGATATGTTTCAAGGTCCAAATCCATTCGATTGGTCACTCAAGATCGTTCTGGAGTTGCTCCAGCAAACGATAGAACAGACCGTTGTTAGAAAGACCGGAAAGCGAAATAGGGTTGGGCTACTGTTATATAACACAAAATCGGGACGTGATGATAATGATAATGATCAAAGGGGAAATAATGAAACAACAGGGAATAATAATAACGGGAAAGACGAAGAAGACGATGATGACGATGACGATGACGACAAAATGGATGACGAAGAAGAAGAAGACGAGATCGATGATCGCACAACTCAAGAACAATCACCAGTATCTGAAAAGACTGTACATAGACTATTAGATCTTGAGCTACCGGGAATCAAACAAGTTCTTAATCTTCGTAAGATGTTGGATAAGAAAAATCGTGACCTACATAGGGAATTTTGTCCCACAGTAGAAGAAGATCATCTAGATATTGATTGTGCTGCTCCTTTACAAACAGCATTGGAAGAAGCCACGAAAATGTTTAACGATATTAAACCAAAGTCTGCATCTAAAAAGAATGAATCAGATAATAGAACTATTTGGATATTCACAAATCAAGAAGATCCATATTCAGAAGAAAAAGCAAGGGCTGTTGAAAATATTGCCATCGATGCCAAGGAAGAAAGAATTTCTATCGTTGTTTGGCCTCTTGTATCTACTACAAGTACAGCTATAAAAAACAAACAACTTGGTAACGACGAAAAGTTCCTTTCGCCGTTCTTTGAATCTATCCGTTCAAAACCAAAGCCTAATGATTCAAAACCTAGCTTCGATCGACGTTTACAAACCTACGAAGAAATGGACGAAACACGTTTTGATATGAGAAATGAAATGATGAAGAATCGTCGATCAAAATACGGTCCTTTGCATATTTTACGTCCAGGTTTTGTCCGTTCCGAGGAGGAGCCAGCCATAATGATCGATTGGTACTCAGTGGTTCAGCTGTCAAAGAGACCGGGAAAGGTGCAGATTGATAGTCAAACCAACATGTAAGAAAATAATAGTATCGGAGAGTGCTCCTTTTTTTTTCTGGTAGAAATATAATCAAACACTATCCGGTATACATGAATTCAGTTTTCAAATAACAATACAATTTCTCATATTTTTCACTAATTTTTCTTAATTTTAAAACCCCAGGGAAACAGCAAAATGTCGCATAACTATGGAGAAGGATTCGGGTAACGAGGTAGCAAGGTTTTGGACTAAACCTGATGCCGAACAGCGTGTAATTCTAAATAATCAACCAGCGCTTACACGATATCGTCAATTTTTTAACTTTGCTGGCGGACTTGTTCCGATTACACACGACAATACGCAAACAATAATAAAAAACCCAAACGGTGGATTAGAGCCT
>Ga0115007_10002358_pt1 | contig 11691 bp, 8 predicted proteins | sample ArcOceMetagenome_2_FD_87166 | JGI IMG/M metagenome (GOLD analysis project Ga0115007, IMG submission 87166) | Marine eukaryotic phytoplankton communities from Arctic Ocean - Arctic Ocean ARC135M Metagenome | ecosystem: Environmental > Aquatic > Marine > Oceanic | place: Arctic Ocean | collected... | reverse complement strand
TGGTTTGGTTTGGTTTGGTTTGGTTTGGTTTGGTTTGGTTTGGTTTAGTTTGGTTTGGTTTGGTTTGGTTTGGTTTGGTTTGGTTTGCTATGCTTTGCTTGTTCGATTCTTTGTCGCTTGCTCTCCCTCTGCTCTTTGTCGTTTATCTTTTATCTTATTAACATACGGTTTCAGGTTAATGCTTTTCTATTTTAAATTTGCTCTTTTAAAGTCAGTCTTGTCTTGTCTTGTCTTGTCTTGTTTTGAAGTGAAGTGGCATCGTCATATTTTAATTTATTTATTGCTAAAAATAAAAGAGGCATCTAAGTGGCACGAATAACTGCGCGCGACAACAAATCGAGAATATTCCGACCGATACTTTTGAGGGTGGATTCATTGATATTCTCAACGAAATCCATTGACTTACATTGATCAATTAATATAGTAGTTGTGTTTGAAAGAAGAAATGGATAAGTTCACAATACTGTTAGCAAGACATTATTGATGGTAGAGAATGTAGCAATGTAAAAGCAGTAAATATCCTACTAGAAGCACCAAACACAGACGTTTTTGAGTGCAATTTGTATGCATATTGGGCTTGTGTGCATCGTGTAACTTAACTTGGCCTTACTTTACTTTACTATTGAAATACTTTTTGCTAGCTCAATTTTCATAAATATTCTGTATATCTCTCCAGTTTGTAATAAAAACACAACATGTGCTACTGATTGTAGATATGTTGTGGGCAACTGAATCTATTCAGTTTACCTCATGTTTAGTGCTCTGTTATGTTGTGATTCATATTGAATATCATGTCCTATTGAATGTCCTATTGAGAATCTCCTTGAGAATTATGATAGCGATACCATGGATAGCATAATACTAACAATATTGTGTTTGTCCATCCCAAACTTATTTAGCCCAGCTTCAGTTTTCTCCAAAACTCCAAGCGCCTGCTTTTCGAATTCCTCTCCAAGAAGCTCAGATACGAAAATGAAGGAGGTTGTCTGCATTGCAGATACATTCGTCGTAACATCATGAACATTATTTGGTACCACATTTGATACATACGATACTGATGTCTTTGGTGATTCCAGAATTTTGCATGGTTCAGCGTTAAAATCGATCCAAGGATTGTCTCCCAATTCCGGCGCATCCTATCCAGCATCTATTCCAATTCTTAGAACCAATTGCATGGGAGACTGTGAGACGACTTTGTGGATTTTCACCTGGAGGTGCACAGATAAGATGTTCGGGCATCATAAATGCACCATGTGGTGTCCGAGCAGTATTGAAGGAGATATTATGAACCAGGTTGTCCTTTAAATCAAATCCCGTACTAGTATAGTGTCGTATTTTAAATTTCTCGAAATTTGCAAAAATATCAGATTCGAACATTCACATAACCCCATAACACAATCGCAACAAACAATCAAAGCAAATTATCATGCAATGCTCGAGCAAGAGAGGAGCAATCATCTGGTTGACTGGAATTTAGAATAAGATAATAGCAATAACTATGAAAGCGGTGGCGGCGGCGGCGGCAATCCCGAGTCGGATGGTGCTCATTGCCATCATTATAAGCTTATTATGGTGTTATATTATGATTCCACCTAATACATTGTTATTGTCTTCTTTCGTAATACAACACCAGCGACAACGTCAACACCATCGCCGTCACGGTATAACTCGATGGGCATCTACATCTACATCTTCTTCGCGTCGTAAAGATAACATCAATGACATTGTGGTCGATAGAATAAAAATAGAAGGACTGATAGATGATGAAGAATTTAATCGTCTCGTTGCAATTGATAAGACTCTTCGGTCGCTTCAATTGCAACTACCTGCGGTACTAACAAAACCTCTTACCCCTTCTACCGTAGAAGAAGTCTATTCTAAGAACGACTTTTCTTTAAGCGTGTTGGTTGACGATAAGAATAAAAACAGCAACAGCAACAACAATAACGACGAAGACCTTGACGACGATGACCTCGATGACCTCGATGACGACTTTGACGACAAACTCCAAGAGAATGGTACCACCAAAAACGAAAAGGAAAATAAGGAAGAAGAAGGGATAGTAATTTTGAATAGCCGTGACGAGTTGGTAGCGTTGAGTGACGTACTGGTGCTGTCCACGGCTGCGGCCCAGCAAGCCATTCTTTTCTCAGGTGGTACAACTGATACCAGGGTACAAATCGAATGTCAATTAATCATTGACGATACTTTTTCGATTATTCGAATACCTTGGAGAGCGAAAATACCAACATTAGGTTCATTATCGTCTAGGTACAATAACTTTGAGGGGATCACAGATTGCTATCTAAGTACAACAAGTAGCGAAGACGATGGCAGCAGGGGTGATACTTGCATTGATGGAATTGGTAAAGTTGAACGCTTTGTTATTAAAAAATCCAGTTTAAATGGCGTTACCCTCAATGGACCTTCAATTGTTCAAGCCTTAAAGAGTATACAATCGACGGTATCAAACCTACAACAAAATCCGATCCTCCAAAACATCGTTCGTGATAATAGTTTTTTCAATACACTAAGAGATGGGTTTTTAGACCAGGCAGCAACAGCTATGTCGACTAGGCTATCATCAGTAGAAGTATCTTCTAGTAGCACAGTCGACGACGACGACGACGACACAAACTTCGATCCGCAAAATACAACTGTTCCAATATACCAAGTAAAGTCTATGGAAGAATTATCAATTGCTACAGGTAACGGTTGGATCGACGAAAAATATAGTGCAACGATCGGTAACAAAAAGACAACGAGAAAAACAGATGCAAAACAAACGAAAGAGTCGTCGTCGTCATCATTATCGTCGTCTTTGTTCCATCCTCCATGTCCTGGCACCAAAGATTGGAATGAATACGTAGATACTAGATCTTGTTTTATTCGTTTTTCGAATGATATCATCCCAAAATTATCAGATTTGTCTATTGTTGATCCTTATCTCTTTGCTGACGATATTACGTACAAAATGGCAGATGAATCAATATTGATGACAGGACGTGAATCTCTAGCAAACTTCTACCAAAGTATGGCATTGACTCGAAAAGGAACGGGAGGGACATGGACTTTGAATCGTTGCAAGGTTCTGGATTGGACTAACAGGACAATTGCCATTACCTACGAAGTTACGACCAATAGTCTTCCACAATGGACTATTCGTGGTCGAGACGTCTATGATTTGGATACGACCACATCTAGGGAGGATCGTCCAGTTATCAGCGAAATTCGTCAAGGAAAAATGATAGCTGTGGGTGCCAATGGCAATAAAATCAAGTTAGATGGACGATGGTTGGTCGATAATGTTGCCGCTGCCTTCCAACAACAAGGTGATAGTTCTGGGTCTAAGTCTAAGTCAGTATTGGTCCCACGGGACTTTCTAACCGAGCTATTGATGAACCAACCTAGTCTATCCCCTTTTTTGCAGAAACAGAAATCATCATCAGCCACGACACCTTCTTCATTTACAACCGAAGCTAGATCCACCGGAAAGAAGAAGCTTTCAAAAATTGCAGCCGCAGCTTGCTACTATATCATGGCCGACCTATACGAAGACGGCCTATCACTATTTGATATGTCGTCATCTTCGTCCTCGACTCGTACTAGATCTCCTCCAGGTTTTAAGCACATAGCAGAAAACGTCGAGTTACGCGGTTATCTTGGAGAATCAATCCTTCGTGGGTCATCCTTATATAATCGATCGATCGAATCTGTAATAATGGGAATTCGAGAATCGATTCGACAAAGACGATTACTGATAGAAGAAGGGAAAATCGTACCTCCTCGTGTTGAGTTGCTCGTACCTACAGGAGAAATTCGATTGTCACTGACATTTTTGTTTCGTATTCCTCCGCCTGGAGCCGGCATCATCATGCCGTCATCGACGTCATCGGATCCTCCTCCAATTATCACCTCTGGTCTACCCTTAAGAGTGGAATTGGTATCAGATTATCGAATAGATCCAGATACGGGTCTAATCGTAGAAAATCGTTTGGTTGAAACACGCATCAATGGACAGTTGTCGGCCGGAGATCAAGTATCACGATGGATTCAACGCTTCCTCAAATTGGAAGGTGGTAGTGATACTAATACTAAAATAAACAGTAACGGTGGCGAAGATGCACTTAAAGCAATTTCGGATGCATTGTCATGGTTTCGGTCTATATGATGATGATGATGATGATGATATAGCGTTGATATATATTGTAGGGCTACCGTAATTCAGTCGCTCCGATAAATTTTCATAATTAGCTATAAAGAATCGCCGAGAGAATAAGAGAAACACTCAACCGAAGACTACTACTAGGTCTTCCTCGTGATGCTAAATTAATCCCGTAGTACACAGTTTTATCAAACGATGAGTATTATACTACTAGCTAGAATTTTTTATCTAATATGTGCTGTTTTTATCTTTTACAAAAATAGGAATTTGTTTGTGATCAAAACAAGAAGTTCTTCATTTTTCTATAGTACTGTCTTCTCCGCATAGCATGCGAGATTGATGTCATATTCATCAATGATATTATCTTTTTTCGTGCTGGAATTTCGGTATATAATATGTCATACAATGAAGGGTAACGTAGCTTTTCTTGCCTTTTCTTTCTCATATCTTTGTCTTTTCATACATGCCGAAAGAATGACATGGTCGTCCCCCTTCTATTATTATTGATGTACTTATTTGTATTTAAACGGTTAATGATACCGCCGGTATCTCTTGGTATGATTTTCTTTTTTGATTACTATTATATACTGTAATACTACAAAGTCCGATCGCAACAAAAACAAAAATACATCCAACAATTTCAGGCCATGAATCTGGTTGATCTTTTTCTTTTGGTACATATAAATATGATGATGATGATGATGATGGGTTCGTACCGGTAGTTGAATTGAAACTTTGTGGCGATGCAACAGAATCATCATCTTCATCCTTGCCCTCATCATCTACGTAGTAAGTGATATATTGGTCGATATATAGTATTCATTGATTAAAAAATATAAATAAAAAATACAATCGGTGAGATACAGTGTCGTAGTATTTTTCGTTTCGGATTGCGATGTCACTCAAAAGAAAGAGTAATTCTTACCTGTTGATGTGTCATTGCTAGTGGTACCACTAGTAGAATTCGTCGTCGAGACGGCTTTCGTTGTTGTTGTTTTTGCGGATGGAGCAGTCGACGATGATGATGTACTCGTATTCGTGTTGTTGTTGTTGTTGTTGCTACTACCACTTCCCGACGACGATGACGAGTTCGTCGTTACATTTTTTGCTGGTGGCATTGCACTAGGAGATGCAGTCTGAGGATCCACGAAATGAATACCCCTTTCTTTTGGTGATAATGTCGATTTTATACTAATTTCAATAGAGGTAGTTCGGCTAGCAATCGATACAGGATCTTTAGGTGGTATCGTTGCTGATGATGATAATGATGCATCGCCATTGCTCCTGCTGCTTCCTTTCTTCGGCGACGTAGATAAAGGAGATTTAAAATCATCATCGGTGGATGCTTGTTCTTTTTTCGTTGCCTTAGTATTAGTATCAGTCGGGGCAGTTTCAGATGATGTTTTCAATCTTCTACGTATACTTCTTCTTTTTCTTCTTCTTCTTCCTAACTCATCCTCCCGACGCGACGACGATAATTCGTTCGTCGTCACATGCGAACCAGCTATGGCACCACGCTCAGCGTTGATCGACGACGACGATCCAATCAGCAGTGCTAGTCCTAACAAAGACAAGTAAATCGATGACGGATATTTTCTCATTGGTATTCTTTGACAATACATAATTTTGACTTCACAACTTTTTATACTTGTTATTTACAGTATGTAAGCTTAATTGCTGTCCATCCAAAGCTTAAATCTTTCAAAACATATTTTCCTTCGACTTTTCCTTTTCTTTTATCTTGTCATCATCATCAGTTTACAAGAGTTGTATCGTTTTCTTGTAAAAAAACGACGAAAGCAAAGAAATCTTTTGACATTGCGAATGATGTCATCGATTTTAAAAAAAGAACCCGCCAATCGATTTGCTCTACAGTACTAGTAGATCTTCCAATCTTGGTAAGCCTCCCAGTGCAGTATCATCATACACAGTAGCAACATTCTTATATTTATTATGATTTTTGTGTGCGCAAAATACGACGTACGTACGCTACGCTCAATCCCCCTGACCCATCATCACAAATTCGATCCCAAATTTTTATTTTATCCATATACTCGTCCATACTTGACAATGAGTACAAGGCAACGACGAAGCAAATTATTATACCACAAGAAGCGCTATCATCAATGATGCAAACAAATCAATATCGATGGGTATCACTCCTTTTCGGTATAACTGTATCGCTTGTGTTCCTGCAAGTGGGATGTTGTTTCCAACAAAATACCGTCACATTTCCTACTAGTAATTGTAATTCGATATCATTGTTCGCCAAAAGAGGAAACGAAAATGATTCTTCTTCTTCTTCACCGACGAGAGCGACATACCTTGCAACTTGTGGTCCAGGATTGGCCCACGTTTTACAACGAGAGTTGGAAGATATGCGAACGAAAATAAATCATCCGGATGATATTATTGATATTGATTTGTCGGGAAAGGCTGCTGTGACTTTTGAAGCAACAAGAGAGGCATCTCTGTACGCACTATGTTGGTTACGATCGGCACATCAACTCCTTGAGTTGGTTGCAACGACCGGTCAATCTGCATCAGAGGGAAGCTACGATGTTGATAGAAACTCGTTGCTGTATACTCGACACGACGTCCATGATTTCGTCCGTGATTGTGTCAATGTGAAAGAATTATTGGGAGACGGTAAAGGTGGTATGTTGACGGTATCAGTAAAAGCCATTTTAAACAGTCCACAAAAGCTTCCAAAAGATCTTTCACATTCTCATTACACAGCACTTACTATCAAAAATTCGTTGTGTGATGTTGCTCGTGACATGAGAGGAGACCGTCCTAACGTTGAATTAGAAAATCCAGATGTGCCACTGGTAGCTATACTGCGGGGAGTTAACGTCGACGAAAACAACAACGATGGAGGTGCGGCATCTTTATCCATATTTAGAAGTTTACACCCACCAGGGAGTCTTCATAAACGTGGATACCGTCAAGGGAGTGTTATTCACAAGGCGGCCATGAAGGAGTCGATGGCTGCGGGACTACTAATTGAGGCGGGTTGGAAGGAGAAAGTTGAAGCTGCTATTTCAAGTCAAAATAATAATGAACAAGATGGGGAGGAGCAACATCATCAACTAAAATTTATCGATCCGATGGCTGGGAGTGGATCTTTGGTCTTAGAAGCATGTATGATGGCCACAGATATTGCACCCGGTCTGATGCGTATCCGTTGTGGAATTCCCAATCATTCCACGCCTCCGGTAACTAGATGGAAGTCATCATCTGACGACGATGATGTTGATGATGTTGATGCAGCTGCTGTCTGGAAGAATATTCTACTCGATGCGACCCAACGTGCTAAGGCAGGTATCCAACTAATGCGAGAACATCCGTCATTAATTCAAATTACAGGTAATGATATTCATCCTCGAGCAGTGGACATTATGGAGTCAGCCTTGTCTTCGGCTGGTCTGTTAAATTTCGTCTCAGTATCTAACAAAGATTGCTATGATCTGGAGACGAGCGATATTGACGACGAAAATGACAGCGACAACAACAACAATAATATTGAGTGTTTCGTAGCTACCAATCCACCATGGTAAGTTGTTAACTTTATATCAATTCATTATGTGAAAGCAGTGACAGGAAAAATTATTCAGTATGTATACTCAACTCGTCATTATTCTTTTTTACCATAACACAGGGGCGTTAGATTGACGGAGGATATTGAAGAGAGCTGGGAAGGTCTCAAACATTTCATCCGGGATAAATGTCCCAGTGGGACAGAAGTTTACATCTTATCGGGTGACAAAACTGCAACAGCGACTTTGAAATTGAGACGTGATAGGATGATCCCACTTCAAACAGGAGATCAGAATCTCCGTTGGATTCGGTATACTATACGAGGGAAACGGCAAGCTGTTAAATCCGATCCAAAATCCAACATATCCGAAAACGTTAATGTAGAAGCTACAAATGGAAAAAGTATTCCGAATGTTGCGTCTACAACAACGGACAGTTGGACATAGAGCTAATATACTATACTATAATACTTACTGAGAATATCTTCGTTGGTAATTGTTCTGAATCGATATTTTGATTCACTGATAATAATAAGTACTGTCTCGTGATAACCAAGAACAAAAAAGGCGCCCAAGGATTTCAGTTCGATCCACTCTTTAAAATTAATAAATAATAAGTCCATCATCATACTTGTATTTGGATCGACGATGAATAATATAGCACCAGGTGTATGCACGATACAGATAAGAACAACGCACAATTATTAGTAACGACATTGAATGCGAACGCTTCACTTTGAAACATCTGCTCTGCATGTTCTAATTGATTCATATTATCTATGCAGATCGGACTAGTCACTATTATCTACGGTTTCTAAGAAGGTCCAATCAAACAAGAACTTTACAATGTATTGATAAATATCAGATGATGTACAATCAATAATATCTATTAAATAAATCCATTTGAAAATAAGACATAAAACTTATTCCTAATTGATTTTCTCTGTGTATTATCTAACTATTATCTTATGCTCTCTTTTTTATTTTTTAGTCTTTCTTGCAGCAATTACTCCCATTCAATTTGACCGCACTCAATTGAATAAAAATAACTCATACTGCGTAGTTGTACGGCTATGCGAGATTCTACGTAAAAAGAAAATCACACTTTCACGCAACTGTGCATTTCGCCCCACGAGATAGGCTATGCATTTTACCGGTCACGACACAAGTGAAAGGTTCTTATCGCGCGTTCCTCTCACGATTCTTTGCTAGTACAGTACTTTGAAGCATTGTACACGCTAAAAGCAAAATGATTTTGAGAATTTGTTTAGTACCATAAAATAAAATAAAGAATAGAAAGAAAACATACAATTAATTCAAGCAATCAACATTACAATCAAACAAGCATTATGAATACCTCTACTAGCAATAGTAATAGAAATAGCAAGAATAATAATAATAACGAATATGCTGTTTTGTATTCCCGCAAAAGGTATGTTGCAGAACTCAGTAAAGGAATAAGTTTTGAGAAAAAGGGGGATTTTCTCGAAAAGCTTGATCGATATGAGTTGGCATCGCGTGCATATGAAACGGGACTACAAATAGAAGAAAAAAATCTTGGAAAGAGCCATCCACTTGTTTTACAACTTCGAGAAAAGTTGCTCATGAAGAGGTCAAGAAATACGTTTCAACGAAAGGATATGACAAAATTGTTAGATTCTTTCAGCCATGAAAAACATGCCAACTATTTAGTTAAGGTAGGACACAAAAATAAAGCCATTAGTGGGTACAAGTATTGCCTCGATATCGAAAATAGGATCATTGGAGAAAATCATCCTATGGTTTGTCAATTGATCCAACAACAACAACAACAACAACAACAATACAATGTGGAGGAGGAGCACGTTCTATTAGTCGCACCTCCATCCTGTGTCGTATGAGAGGAAGAAGAAGATCATCTCGCCGTGTTCAAAAGGAGGAAAATGTATATAGTTTATAGATATATAAATGAAAGAATAAGTAAATAAAAACTACAATAATAACAGAAGCAGCATAGTGAATAATTCTATACATATATATATATATATATATATATTTATGTTTGCTGAAATATTATGTAATTTCTGGTAGTGGATAAATGCATACGCAATTGTCATATATAAAATGTATACAGTTAGTTGTACACAATCTAGAGTCAAGTCGTGTCGTGTCAGCATTTTGTTCTACTTTTTGTTGAATTAACATATGTTAAAATTATTACTATTATTATTATTATTATGTAATTAATTATTTCAATTTCAGAAAAGTCTTTTGAAGGGATAGTAAAAACAAACGTCGTTCCCACTTATGTATTGCGAGTATCAATATCGATCACTTCGACGAGAGATTTTCATTCCAAGCAATCATTCAATACATACAACAGAAATTAGAATTTCAAAAGAATTCTTTGATTTTTTCTGATAAATTGTTAAGTATTATTTCAATTCTATATCATATGATGCCATTGAACAAGCCATAATTTCTTGACTCGGTACAATAATTGTAGGGATAATGCTTGAAAGAGTCGTAGTAGCGGTCGCATTCGCTCCTTCTGACCAAAAGTTATTATTCTTATTTTCTTCCTGTGCAGTATTTTTTTCGTTTGTCTTTGTCTGTACTGTTGTTGTCGTTGATAACGACAATAGCTGATTTCGTATGTCATCAAAATATGAAAGAGATTCTTGTTCTTGTTGTTGTTCCTCTTCCTCCTGATTGTATCGAAACAATAGTTCGGAATCTTCAACTTCAGTTGTTGTTGCAGTTATTGACGACGACGACGACGACGACGACCACGAATGATCTTTTTGATTTTGATTTTGATTGTGATTATCATCCTGTTGCTGTTGAGTAATTATAGAAGCAGCGCCGTAATACATGTTTGCCAAATCAAGTTCTTCCTGTGTAATACCACTGGCAGCTTCTACATTAGCAAATTTATAAGGGAAATACGTATATATCATTCTATTCGCACCCTTCTCAATTTGACATGCCACGACGCAAGAAAATATTGTACTTCCGAACGTTACAGCTGCACCTCGAAAGGTAAACGATGCCGCTTTTCCTAATGCTGATAAAACTCTTGTCATCTTGTATTATTTAATTCTTATTACTTAATAATGTTGATCGAATTGTTGTTATCCGTCTTTATTATTATTATTGTGGTTCTTTTTGATTTAGAAGGTTGTGTCAAAACAGTCAAAACGCTGTTCTGTGTTCTGTTGAATTTAATAGATTTTACGTGCAGTTTTTGTAAAGTTGGTTGTACTATGTCGATATATAATACACTTTAAAAAAGTATGTTGTATCCTTCTCCTTGCTTTTTTCGGCAAAGATATCATAAAATGTTCTTTTGCTGATGTTATCGTGACCCACCAATCAACAGTGAAGACATCAACCAAAAAAGAACACACATGTCACATTCAATTATCAGCTGCTGTTTTTAGTAAACCCGACTACTACCGTAAAATGAGAACGTAAGTGTGATAGACGTCGTCGTGACGCTTCTAAAGAGCTGGTGTCACGTGGAAACATGACAGAAATATAGCATCAGCTAGTATCTGATACCATCTGAATAGAGAAACTTACACTCTGCACACTATACACATGTCTACCAATATTCTGCACCACCCCCTCTCTACTCTCTCTGTCTGACCATTTTTAATCTAAATCGATGTTGCAATTCCCAGGTCTTACCAATGTAATGGTGACAATGTAACCGCCTTTCCTTTTCTTTCTTTTTATGTACTGTATATATTGCATCATTATTATAACATAACTTCTATACTATAATCTAAGCACATCACATGAATTCATTATACATAATTTACCACTGCCATAATAATAATAATAATCACATGGGTGCAGCATCACATCATAATGGGCTAGCTATAATAATAAAATTGCTTGCTGCTATAGACGGAAGATAATAAAAATCTAGCTTGACAAGAAGAAGACGAAGAGGAGGAGGAGGAAGAAGAAGAAGAAGAAGAAGAAGAAGAAGAAAACAAG
>Ga0115007_10002357_pt1 | contig 11692 bp, 7 predicted proteins | sample ArcOceMetagenome_2_FD_87166 | JGI IMG/M metagenome (GOLD analysis project Ga0115007, IMG submission 87166) | Marine eukaryotic phytoplankton communities from Arctic Ocean - Arctic Ocean ARC135M Metagenome | ecosystem: Environmental > Aquatic > Marine > Oceanic | place: Arctic Ocean | collected... | reverse complement strand
TAGGCAACCAATTGACGGGGGCGGTGTGGGGGTTGGTGGGGTTGGTGAAAGAAGTGGCAGAAGTGGCAGAAGTGAAAGAGGTGGAAGGGGTGGAAGAGGTGGAAGGGGTGGAAGAGGTGGAAGGGGTGGAAGAGGTGGAAGAGGTGGAAGGGGTGGGAGAGGTGGGCAAGGAAACAGAGGGATCAGAGGAAGCAGAGGGAGCGGAGGGAGCAGGAGAAGCAACACCATCAACAGGGTTACCACTGCTTGGACACGACCCCTTCATTGTGGACCGACCTCTCAAAGGAAGTTGACGCCGCGCCGACACAAGAATACGTTGCACAGACATGTTTGACCCCGAAAAGCCATGCCCTAAAAACACATCGGGTGCGTGTACACCGTACCGAGCATAGATTTCGCGCGACGTTCTGGCACTGTCAATTCTTCCTGCCCATCGATCACGGGAATTTTTGGGTACCCAAGTCAATGCTTCAATGTTTTCATCCGGTATTCGTGTGCTGACGATGCCTTGCGCCGCGATGATAGGTGCCAAAATTTGTGCAATGCCAGGCGCAACATGGCAATGTTGATGGCCATCCAGGTGTGTCGCCGGTATTCCACCCGTCAAGCGTTGAAACTCCTGCAATTGTGCACAAGTCTCCAAAATGATTTGGTCATGGAATTCAGAGATGTTTGCCGTCGTCATGCACGCCTTCCAAAACGATTCTTTGTACATCATCATGTTGGTACCTTTGCCACGCAATGCTTTGCAATCCGTCAAAGGGATTCCCTCGGTCAGGTTTAGATGCAGGCCCATGTCCAACCCTTCTTCCAAGGCACGTTTGGCGGCCGACTTTGCTGATGCACCGTTGACCAAGAGGGAGGCACTGGTGGTAATACCTTGATGGAACGATCGGAAAATACCTTCGTCTCTCCAAAGTGAATAACCAAGATCATCGGCGTTGACCACTACGGCGTACATGAAAAAAAGGCAGGCCAGACCGCGGACCCTAGTTTTAGTTTCGGGGAGGGGGTGTTCAAGTGAGGGGGCGGGGGTGAGGCGGTCGGCTCGTACGCGAGGACTTGTTCAAATCGAAAACTCACAGTTTGACGGTTGCGTCTTCCATCGTGTCCACCGCTACCCAGAACATTTCCCTCGCCACCGGCCGCTCCCGACAAGCTCCCCCCCCCCATTTACTTTTAAAAACCTAACTCTCAACAAACACACCTCTCCTCCATTCGAAGTTGCCTTTGCCGTGAAAACTTTTAACCACCCCAAACTACCACATGTCCGTCACGTCGGTCCCCTCCCTCTCCCTCCCGGGCTCCGTGGTGGAACCCTCCGTGAGTTCCTCCGCCATCCCACCCAACGAACCAACCCATGACCCCCAAGAACCCACCAACAAGAGAAAAGAAACGTCCATGGACGATGATTTGTATTCGGTACCGGAAAACGATACGGCCGACTACGTAGGGATTGGTTCATTGGCGCACATCATACGCAAGTGTTTCAAAGAAATATATTACCCCGAAGCCGATCTAGCCACACAGTCCAGTCTTACCGACCCTTCCATCGCCTCCAGTGGCTCTCCAGCCCCGTCGTTCGTCGAATTACCAACCGAAGAACTGGAAAAAATGGACGAAGAGCAATTGAGAATATACAACGAAGAAAAAGAGGCTTTTGAGACATGGCAAGGCGAAAACAACAACACCAACAAAGACCCCGCCACCAAGACCGAGACAACCGACACCGACGAGGCCGAGGACCAGGAAACACCCGAGACGGCAAGGACAGACGACGATGACCATGAAAATGTTGACAAGAACGCCGATGAAACAGAAACAAAAGAGGGCAGTGAAGTGGTGGACGGCGAAGAAGCCCCACCCGCACCCATCAACGTCGAGGTGCCGACAGAACCACCCATTCTTCCATTGCCCATTGCTTTCGAAGCCCGAGAGCAAGGGGTGCAGGAAAAAGAACGGATCGACCAAGGACTTCGTGAAAGAGTGGCACAAGCCAAGGAATTGCTGTTGCATTTGGACCAAGCAAGACAAGTGGCCTTGGAAGCGGACGAAAGAGATCGAGTGGATTTGTTGGAAGACCATGGGTTACTGTTAAAAGTAGAATTGCCTCGAGGGCCATCCCATTTGGATTTGGACCCACACCATTTGTCCAAGCAATGGCCACAATTTGGATCAAATTTAATTTTAGCAAGTGAATTGTTTCGTGAAATCGATGCCAAACAACAAGCAAGGACGGGCACGTTGAGCCCAGAAGCGATGGAGCAGGCCATGAAATCAGCAGACGTTCCCCATTACATGGCACTGACCGGGTCCATGGACATTCGCCGTGGCATCATGGCGGACATTCGTGGCAAACGGCCCAAACAACGGGCAGCTTACGAAGAGAAAAAAAAACGACTTCTTGAAATCACACAAGCCAGAGAAGCAGAAAACGACCCCGCGTTGGCGGCGGCCAAACACCCACCGCCAAGGGAAGCGCAATTGAAAATGGGCAAAAAGAAACCCGTCATGCGTTCCGACGACCGTGAAATCAATGAAAAAATATTGGATCGAATGCAAAGCAAATTGGATTTTACCCGTAACCCCAGATTTGACATGCAACGGTTTGGTGGCAAAGCAGGTGGTGGGGCGAATGGTTTGGGAAGTACAATGGCAGATTTAACCACGGCACACACTCAACCACCCTCGGTGGAAAACGACATGGCATTCAAAGTGGAACCGGAAAAAATTCAATTTACAGATTATGAAATTGGTGGTCAATACGAAACAACAGTGTATTTTAGCAATGTCACCCCCGTGATGCGACGTTTACGTCTGTTGCCCCCAAGAACTAAATTTTTTGCTTTGTCCATGGTTGAATTTCCATCCGAAGATGGTGGTCTTGTTGCCCCCGGCATGTCCGTCAAAGTCACCGTGCGGTTCATGCCAGATTCCTTGGCCGACTACCAAGATGCCTTGTTGTGTACAAGTGAAACAAATCGATTCAAAGTCATGGTCGAAGCCTTTCGACCTCCACCAACGTTGTCAATACCATTGGTGCTCGATTGTGGTTGTTGCTTGATTGGTGCCAAAGAAACCGTGACGTTCAAATGTACCAATTACGGTGGTGCGGGTCGGTTTCGGTTGTTGCCAGACGACCAATGGCCCCACCCTTCCGGTGATGCCTCAGACGCGAACCAACCAATGCGATTGGCACCCTTCTTGATTGAACCCGCTGAATTTGAACTGTTGCCAAACGAGACATTGGAAATCAAAGTTCATCATTTTCCTAAAATTGACGAAGAAGTGAGCCGCAAATTTGTAATGGTCTGTGACAATTGTCAAGTCAAAACATTTACGGCACGAGGTACTGGATGTCGCGTGTCCATCAGTGTCAACGGTTTGGCCGGTCTTTCCGTAGACGCGACCGTACCAAATGCTGTGGTCCCCAACGAAGTTTTGTTTGACCCAGTGACACCCGGAGCAACCGCCGTTCAAGATCTAAGTATCTTGAATTTAACACCCTTGAAATTAGCCTATCGATGGGAAATCACAGACAGAGCAGGACAATTGACTTTGGGCAATGGTGAAGACGAACAAGGACACAATGGAGGTTCAGCATTGGACCCCAGTTCAATTTTTGAAATATCGCCGGCAAATGGATTGCTGGCGTTGAATGGTACCACTCACTTTGAAGTCTCTTTTGCGTACGTAACATATTCGTGCAACTATTCATGTGTGCGTGTTTGGAATTTAGTTTTGTTGTTTCTCACCGTGTTTTTTTCATGTTTCCCCCCTTTCTGCACTACAGCCCTGAAGCAGCAGCAACGTTTCCGGGCAATGCACGACTCATTATTGAAGGCGTGCCACCCATGGCCGTCGACGACGTGGACTCTTTGTCCACTGCTGCACTTGCGGGCAGTGTCCAAGGTGCTTTGAAAGAAGTGTTTAAAAGCAAAAAGAAAAGAAAACGCCGAAAACGTGGTGTGCCAGAAGCGGTTCAACCCGAAGCACCCGAAGTGGAGGATCCATTTACAATGGACATTGTCTTGAATGACATTCCTTGTTTATCATTGGGAGTGCATGGTGCTGGCAAACAATCCGAACTTGACATCTCACCACGGGTCTCCATGGTTCCAGGACCCATCTTACCAGACATGACAACACATTTTACATTGACAGTGACCAATCTTAGTGATGCCGAAGTCGGGTTTGAATGGGCACCTGGAAGATATCGCACACCCGAATGCGAAGGTTTTCCGTACACGCTTCGTTATTCACCCCCCAATGGTCGTCTTCAACCTTTGGAAGTCATTCTGGTGACAGTTGAATTTACAGCGCATTGCATTGGTGCTTTTGACATTGATTTGCCCTGTATGGTGGAAAGTGGCCCCGTCGAAGGAATATGCGGTCGTGTCGTGGTCGATGTATGTGGCCCCATCGTTAACGTGGTTGAGCCCGAAATTGATTTTGGGTTGATTGGCGTTGGTGAAAGCAGTGAATTGTTGATTCATTTACACAATGTCTCGGCTGTCGATGCTGCTTGGAATTTTGCTGAAATTGGGACCGAACAAATTCGCGAAGCATTGGCAGCGATTGCTGAGCAACAAGCCGACGAAAACAATGATGAGAACGGCTCCTCTCGTGCATCTACTTCCAATGGCAGATCTTTAACACAAGGCATTAATAAAGATAATTTATGCCGGGTGTTGTTCAATCCAATGTCGGGTGTATTGGGGCCCGGGAAAAAAACACCCGTCACCGTCATGTGTTTTTCCGGTCGATTGCCACAACGTTTGCGGCATCCACTTGAATGCATCATTGAACACGGCAAATCAACGTTTTGCCGTTCACGTGCCGAGGTGCAAGCCCCCAAAGTATATTTAGAAGAATCAATCGTGGATTTGAAAAACACTTACATTGGTGTCTCTGTTGAAACAACGATTCACGTGAAAAATTTATCCAATTTACCCGCCGAATTTTCATTTTCAAGAGTGATTGATTCGGACAGTGAAAGTGTTCACAGTATTTTTGACATTACCTTCAGTCCAAGCGAAGGCGTATTGACAGAAAAAGAATATTTGGTGGTCAAAGTGAAATACACCGCATTGAAAGCGGGCCGAGTCAATTGCATGTTTGCGTTAGACGTTGCAGGAATGGAGTTTCCTCTTGGGTTTCAACTCAATACGATCTCCAAAGGTTTGTTGGTGACATACACACTTCGAGACAGTGCCCCCGAACAACTGTTGCCCTGTGCCCCCTTGGGCCAAGGATGGAAAGACACATCACCGCCCTGTGAAGGTGGCAAAGAACCCAATGCTCGTATTGTTCCAGCTCTTGATTTCGGCGACGATTGCCCATTGCAAAAACGTCGTCGTCTTCAATTGGTCATACGAAATTACAGTGCTATTCCAACATCCTTTGCCTTGGAAATGAAATCTTACCCGGGCGCACCCAACGAAAACGACGAGGACGACAATGGTTTGGCCAATGGATCCCAGCCCAAAGCCACCTTGACGTTTGAACCATCGGCCCCATCTGCCCCCGCTTCCAGAGGATCTGAACTGCCATCCACTGGAACCGGCCGAAGGAAATCACGTGCTGCGACAAGTCGAACAAGTCGAACAAGTCGAAGTTCAGCATCGTTTGCGAAGCGTTCCTTTTTATTGGGCGACAAGCACGAAAAGACACAACAATACCGTTCTAAAAACGGCCGAGCATACACCGAAGACAAAACGCAACAAAAAACAGACCAATCGATATTGCGCATGGGACGGGGTGCTGCATTTATCATCACACCAAGTGTTGGTGCTCTTCCTCCATGGGGGTCGGTGACCGTTGATGTCGTTTCCTGCAACGACATGCCAGGCGTGTACCGCGATGAGTTCGTAGCTATAGTGAATGGCCTGCCTCCGGCAAGTCTTCGTGCAAAAATGAAAGTGACGGGCACACCCTTGTCTTTGTCAAACACTTGCGTTGGTTTAGACCAAAGCAAATCACCACCCATTTTTGCATGGGGCAATTTACTCCGCAGTGCCAATGAAACCAGTCGATATTTAAAAGTCGTCAATTCAGGACCAATACCTTGCCAATTGAATTGGACCATGAAAGGCATCTACGAAGAACCGCCTTTGCTTGACATAGGTCTTGACGCAACTGGCGACGACGACATGCCCATCAATCTAATTGTTTCACACCATCCACCACACCCACCACCACCCTTTACCGTCTACCCCCAAGACGCAATGATACCGGCTTACGGTGTCACCAGTTTCGAAGTTACATTTGTACCTCCCGACGCGTGTGATTCTTTCAAAGCAATCATGCATGCCGATGCCTCGTACGACTTTTCCAATGCTGGCAATTCTCGAGGTGATGCTGCCAGCAGTGCCAGCAACGGTGGTGTTTCCGCCACGTCGAGTGTGGAATCCACCAACGACCCCGAATCCACTGCACGCAGTGGTGTTGGAAGCAGTACGTCAAAAACATCCAAGACGAGCAACGATGGCGCAGGTCCTGATTTACCAGGATGTTTGACGGTGGCTTGTTCTGCCACCACCATCGTGCCCAATTTAACCGTCCACAAAGCAATGCGGGTCGACACCGCCAACTTTAATTTTGATGAAGTCAATCAATTTGTTAAATTTAAAGCCTGGTCAACTCATGGCAACAACAATCCTTCACATTTCCGTACGCTGAACATGAATAATTTATGCGGCACACCATTGACATTTACAGTGTCAGCGGCTCCCGTCACTGTGTTTGAAGTGGCAAACGTGAAAAGTTCGGCCCCCAAACACCCGTTGCAAGATAGAGCTGCGTCATTGACTGGTCTTGGAAAAAAACTTCAATCTTCAACATCGGGTCCTTTTACATTGCCTGCCGACAACAGCATTGCATTGACATTGAAATTTAAACCCAAAGTTTCAAACGGACTCAACGGTACACTCAGTGGGGAACCAGGTGCATTGCCCTTGGAAAAAACATACAACGGCAAATTGAAAATTACATTTTCGAATGGTGTGGAAGACGAACAAATTTTCAAACTTCATGCTCATGTGTTGCGTCCTGTGATTTTAGTGGCCCCCGCCGAACATCGTTATGGTGCGGTCCATGTAGAAAGATGGCAAGGATCGACCTTCTACCTGTCAAACCCCTCGGAAGTGGACGCCGAATGGAGAATTCAACACATTCCCTATGTCCGGCCACCCAAACGTGTTGGTACATCACCGCCAAAGGCTTCCATGATGCCCGAAGACGACCCATCGGTATTTAAATTTAGTAAAGTGGCGGGCATTTTATCGGGTCCATCCATGCCTTTGGAATTTGCTCCTGCACGTTTGGCCGAAGGTCTTCCAGACCCAACCAAAGCACCGTTTCCAATAGACGTGACCTTCAAACCATCGGATGCGGCTTACTATCGATGTCGCTTTAGATTCGTTGTCACCAAAGGACAAAGTTTTGATGTGGTGCTGTATGGAAAAGGAACGTTTAACGAAGGTGCCGATAGGGTGTTTGAAAAATAAACGAAGAGAAGAGTACACCCGTAGTGGTAAAAATGTAAAAATGAAAATATGTTTGTTATCTACTTGACTACTACTACTACCATCGTAGTATCTAGCTACAGTAGTACAGTATCCAGTAGATCCGGTACCACAGCTCTCAACTTGCTCAAACTGCTCAACTTTTCTGTTTTTGCTTTTTTTCCGCCGCCTCTCGTTGTTTTTTCCTCTTTCGTTTCTCTTTCCGTTTCTTGTTTTGTTTTGTCTTTTTCCCAGCCCCACGATGGAACAACGCAACAAAAAACCCATTCGTTTCATCTTCCCCGGGAAGCACACGAACGAGACAGTCGGCTTGCGCTTTGGTCAACCCTTGGGTCAACACACCCTCCTCCCCGGGGGCGGGACCAACATTTGAGCGACCTCTCCTGGACCAAGACGTCAGGGCAGGTGCCAATCTCATGGGGCCCAATGTTTGCGAAGAGGGATTGGTTTGTTCACTGGCCAACGCATGAAGAACAACATGTTCGTTCTCTTCGTTGTGGACAGAACACGTACTGTAGACGACATTTGTCACGTTTGGAAACGTAAAAGCATGCAACAGAGCTTCTTTTTGAAAATCAGACAATGCTGTCAAACGTCTTTGTGCGTCTTCTTCTTCGGCGGTTGTACCACCACCACCAACACCGGGGCCATCCATAAAATGATCCAACCGCGAGGCCATTCCCGACCCGGAACAAGAGGGGTCCAATAAAATACCTTGCACGTGTGCATATCTTGGATCGTGCGGGTCGACTTCCAAAAAACTTTGCAACGTAGCATGGACAATATGGTCTGCACCTGCTTCTTTCATTCTTCTTTCCAATACAGCAAGGCGTGGCACTGATTTATCAAATGCAAAGACCGAAGATGATGCTTGAGGGGGTACTGCCGCGGACGACGACGACGACGACGACGACGACGAGGCCGAGAACGAAGAAGCACGCACCCCATCGGAGTAACGCAAGGCAAGCAGCGTCGCTAAATGACTTGTTTTGTTTCCAGGTGCGGCACAGGCATCAATCATATCGATACCATTCATGTGTTGGGCAGGAAAAGCATCCGCAAGTACTTGTGCGGAAAAACAACTGGACTTGTCTTGTAAAATGAGGGCACCACTCTCAACAAGAGGATGGTCGTGAAGATCACGACCGGGTGGAAAACGAAGCAGATAACGCACGTGTGGGTCGATTGTTGGTTGCTGTTGGTGGATGTTGACCGGTACTTTGTTGCGGCCGTTGTTGTTGTCTTGTTGGCCCTTTGGTGGTGCTTTCTTTTTTTTCTTGTGTTTCTTGGTTGAGAGTGGTGCGTTCGAAGTGCTGCTGCCATTTGCGGCATGCCACAGTCGTGTTCGTTCAGCTTTGGCTTGCGCACGCTTGATTGGATCAAAGGCATCCAAGGCATCTTGCATGGTGGTTTTGAGTGTATTCACCCGAGCGTAACGTGGTAATTTTGCACCTCCTTTGCCACGAAGACGTTCCGGCAACAATTCAGTGTGTGTTTTCACCCCGACTTCATTCATGTGGGTAGTCAAAGCCTGTTCAAGATGTGTGCGATGACGCAAAATGGCGAGTTTCATTGCCCCATTCCCTTGAATAGCCTTGCGAGAACCAAAAAGAAGGTCGTAGACCATGACGCGAACCAACCATTTGTTGGGAGGGGCAAAGATATCATTGTCGTCACTGCCACCGTCGTTGCTCGACACGTAACCCACTTGTTTGTACAACATGTTGAGCAACACTTGCAGCACTTGGGCGTACTTCATCGTTTCAGCAACAACAGCATAGACTAATTTTTTATTGGTGAAGTCGGATTGAAAGACCAACGATTTGATACCACCGCGACGCGCTTCCAATTTGGCCAGGACTGAACTGGCTTCGCGGTAGTGCAGTGCCATAGTATCAGGTTTCGAGGTGTGTTTTTAAGTTCTCTTTGGAACTTCTTTGAGTTTGTCAGTGCCGGCTATACTTTTGTTTTGTTGGTCAATTTGGATTTGAGTGAGGACTTTGCCTTCGTCTTTGCCGTCAAAGTATTGCCACGCACCAAAGACGGCGCCCGCCGTGGCCCACGCTGCTAGTTTTTGTTTACTGGGGATTGTGTTGAAGACTTTGTTCATGTTCGGGTATGTTCGGGTGTCGGGTGCGGGTGTCGGGTGGTTGTGGATAAACCTTAAAAACTTGGTCGGTCAAAGGGGGTGAGTGTCTTGGGACTCTGGCTCAACGACATGGCACAACTTAAACTACAACGATAAGACTTCGGTACGGAAATATGCAACACACCATGCAACACACCGACCGTTCCTTGGAATTTCGAAAATGCGTGGCGATATTTGACAAAATGGCACCCGACACAAGACGTCAAAAACCCACCAGCAAACCCAACACGTCCCTGTTGTTCAAACAAGCCCTGGACATCTCCACTTCCTTGTCCAGAACTTCGGAATTGATGGACAATCTTGAACATGATTTAACGTCCAGCGGCGGTGCTTTTGATTCCAAAGAAAGCCGAGTTGTCGAAGAAATCACTTTAATTGGTCGACGGTTGAAAGATGCCGAGACCAGATTGAACACGTTAAAAATGCAATCGTCAAAACAATCCTTAAATTCCACAACCACCAAACATTGGCAACATTTATTGGGGCATTCCCTCAACCCACGGTTCAAAGTATTGGCCAAACGTTTTAAACACGCCAATTCCATGCGCGTAGCATCGTTGCAATCGATGCACAATCGGCACGAGAAATATTTCACGAAAGATTTAGTGCATCTGGCCGTACCCACCCACCAACAAAGGCAACACCAACAAAGGCAACACCAGCAACACCAGCAACAAAGGCAACACCAACCCACGCCACCGACGCAACCCAAACACACCACCACTGCCCCACCCATGCAAAACAAGCAATTGCCGTATCAAAAATTACAACAGGCAACGCATGCGTCTGCTGTACCTTCATCGTCTTTACCGTCGGCTACCAAACAATATTATCAATCGCCCTACCAACCCGACAGTGCCACCCCCCCCGCCCCGTCCAGTACCGCCACACCGGTCGCCGCACCACCCGCACCACTCAATCCTCCCCACAACTACAACAACTACAACAGCTACAACAATTACAACCGCTACAACAACTACAACCCGGTGTCCGCTGCCACCACTGCACCGACACCCCAGGTGCGGTCGAATGCACCGGGGAGCCACACCCACACGCCCGCCCACTCGGTGTACGGCAATGCGGGAAGGACGAGCAACAACACAGCACCACAACTGCGCAATCGTCGAGCTCCGGGAGGCAACGACACGTCGACACCGTGGAAATCTTCGTACAGTGGGCAACACGTGGTCGACAACCCCTACGTCAAAACGGCCACATCATCCAACAATCCATACACCAGAACAAATCCCTATTCAAACAACACAACCATGACTCGGCCACAACCACAAAACGGGGGCATGGGCAACCAGCACCAACACCAGGGCCAAGGCCACCAACAACAATCGTATTCCACGTCCAATGCGTCCAGGGCCAAGGAAAGAGTTGAAAATGCTAAAATGGTCGCGAAACAATTTGCGCAAGTCGGTGAAATGACGGCGACATTGGCTGAAATTGTGGAACAACAGGACGAATGGATCGCCGATTTAGAAACGGAAACCGTCGAAGCGGCCGACCACGTTGATCGGGGGCAGGCAGAATTGTTAAAGTTGTGGCAAAACGTGTCCGGCGACCGTGGTTTGATGCTGAAATTGTTTGCGGTGTTGATTTTTTTCATTGTCTTGTTTTTTTGGTTGAATCGGATGAGGTAGATGTTGGGGGTTTGGGGAGATACCGAAAAGAGTGCTATAAAGTCTCAATTGAAAAAAACATTTATCTTTATATATTTGTTTCTTTATTTATTTGCATTGTTTCTGTACACTTGGTTGTTTCCCTCAAGCTTCGTTCACTTCTTTATTGCGTTGCGTCTGTATGCATTGCATCCACTTCTGGGAAAAGGAAAAGGACTTCCAAGCTCTGTTCACTTCTTTACTTATTTGCATTGTCTCTGTACACTTGGTAACTTGCACCCGTTGCACCCTTCTTATTCCCTGTTTTGTACGTTTCAATATTGTGGAAACGTTCGCATGACATCACTCACTGGCACCCGCAACACTTGGGAAAATGACTTCAAGCTCTG
>Ga0115007_10002355_pt1 | contig 11696 bp, 5 predicted proteins | sample ArcOceMetagenome_2_FD_87166 | JGI IMG/M metagenome (GOLD analysis project Ga0115007, IMG submission 87166) | Marine eukaryotic phytoplankton communities from Arctic Ocean - Arctic Ocean ARC135M Metagenome | ecosystem: Environmental > Aquatic > Marine > Oceanic | place: Arctic Ocean | collected... | reverse complement strand
CACCAGAAGTGCCATATTTTTTACATTTTCCAGGACTGTTACATTCATTCGAAACAAGTCGTAAGAAATGATAAGGACCTCAGAGGTGTTGTTTGGTTTGATTGTATTGAAGGACTTTATTTGTCGAAGTCCTTCTTCGCCGCCCTTTTTGACTACTACTCGTTTTGGAAGACCCACATTTCCTAACCACTTATCAAATTCCTGTGCCCAGTTTTTGACCAGTGAAGAGGGACATACTACCACAAACCTCTGATAATATATATATATATATATATAGAGAGAGAGAGAGAGAGAGAGAGAGAGAGATTGAATGAGCGACCAGATGATTATGGTGAGAATTATATCCACTTCGCATTTCATCATATAATATACATCAAAATTGTTGTTATTCACTTACACTATCTCTTTTTTGTCGATGAAGCGCTGAAATCGTCGCAATAGTCATGCAGGTTTTCCCCAAGCCCATTTCTTTCATGATTCACAAATAACATCATATAAATTGAGAGAGAGAGAGAGAGAGAGAGAGTGAATAAGGGTATAATAACTATATCAGTTCGGTAGGACTTTTTATATATACGGAAAGAAACAAGATGCAACGCAAAAAATAACACACCATGCGTAAAACGTACCATCGCATAGAATACACCCCTTGCTATCTCCATCAATTTCATTGTAAGAAACATGTGGTGAAACTTTTGATACATTACCATGTCCATTAAGACAATTCCATAAAAACACAACACCCTCGATTTGATGGGGTCTTAAAACTTTCCTAATAGAATGTGGAACAATAGGATTACCGATAGCTCCAGGAAAGAAAACTACATTAGATTTATTAGTAGTATTAGTAGTATTAGTAGTATCAGTAGTTGCGCGACCGATTGTTGTCGACGTGCTTTTGATACGCATAGGTTTCTTGAAGGAAGGAAGTCCTGTGGTTTTACGTCGATTCAATAGTGACGATTTTTTTGAAGTTCCACCGAACGTACTACCACCAATGATATTTTCTTTTGCCATAGAGGATACCGAGTATGTATTTTTATTGTTGTTGTCATTATTATCGTCATCTTCATCGCTGCTGTCATCATCCTCTGTCGACGTCTTCTTAGGTTGCGCAGGTGGCTTTCTATTACCTAACAAAGGTTTACCTACTAGTGATCGCTTGACACCACTAGTAGTGCATGATGTACTTCCCGTTATTGTCTTGGACGAGCGGGAGGTGATGATTCCTCCAGCAAGATTTTGGTTTTTTCTGATGGTATTCCCTCCACCAACTAAATTTCGATTCTTCGTCGTACGGTTGCTCGATAATAACAAAGAATTTGTTTTCAATTTGTTGCTGGTTTTGATGTTACTGCTGCGACTGATATTATTGCCATTATTATTATTATTGTTATTATTATTGCCACTATTATTATCATTATCATCACGGGAGAGGATTTCTACTTCGTACCCACCAACTGTAATAATCTCATCAACATCGAATATATTTTGAATCTTCCCCTCCTTTTCTCGGTCGGTACCACCGCGAAACCCTCCACGATAAACGACATCATCAGTATCATCCGATGTAAGGGTGACACTACAGCTCACACCAACACCAGCAATCATCAATGTCCCGTCTAGCTTCGAAACACCCTTTGATTTGTGTACTTTATTCTTTCGTTTGTAATAAAGGACTGTATACCGATGTTTGTTACTACCATCATTGTTACTCCCACTTCCACTTTCATCGATTTTCGCCGTAGACTTCATCATGATTGTCAATACCACCTCGTTCCACTATACTTTTGCATTCAATACTTAGAGTTTCTTAATGGTTCCTATAACTATGTAAATAAAGTCAGTGCAAATGAAATCGAAGTTGACGGAAAATACTGACCAATTCGTCAATCATCATTTCAATTCTTTCTATTCATCTCGTCGTCGATTATGGCGCGGATAAATATGGACTAATTTATGTCTAAACTTCGCGCGAATATCGCGCGCAATAACCCATCAATCATCATTTTTATGATCGGCAATCGGCATGAGATTCTTTGAAAAAATCAAAAAAGCAAGTGTTTATTGACAGAAGGTCTATTAATATATATTCTATATCTCGTCGTAATACAATGTACATTTTTTTTGTAGATTATAAAGGATCACAGCAGAAAAAAACCAGAGTGAAAAACCAAACTGGCGTTGCAAATCAGGGCTACTTATATTATCTAATCGGTTGTGTGTCTATGATAGTATTTTTCAACGATATATAATATGACGTCAATATTAGCATTCCAAATTCGTTTCTCAGTGGTGGTATGGTTGGTATTGCTTTTATTTTCCCAACAACGAATTTATCTTCCAGAAGGAGGTGGAAATTATTACGGTGGACAACGCGGAGCAGTAGTAGTAGTACAAGCGTTGATCCCTGTATCCATATCTACGTCGTCACGAAGACCATCGTCGAAAATGATACATTCTCGGCATCGGTATAACAGCAACAATAACAAGTCACCAGCATCATCGTCGTCGGTGTCATTCTCTCCTTATTCCAATCGTCATATCATGACTACTACTACTACTCATTTACAATCATCTTATAGTACCGCCGCTACTATTGCTACCGCTACTACTTTTGCAGGATTGAAAACGATACTTCACTCTAATGTCGGTTATGTATTGACATTAATTTTATGGATATCTACATTCGGTACTTCGTTGGAACGTCGTACGATGATTGGGAAGGCCTTATCAGCTCCACTTGCAACTATGGCAATTGCATTAATTTTTGCAAATATAGGAATCATTCCATTTCATTCACCTATTTATACCATCGTGAATAGATTCTTTGTACCATTAGCTATCCCGTTATTATTATTTGATTCAGATTTGAAGAGGGTAATAAAAGATACTGGAACATTACTTACCGCATTCGGTGTTGGTGCATTTGCAACAGTGGTTGCAACGATTATTACATTTCCAATCATACCATTGAAATCATTGGGAGGTGATGTTGGATGGAGAGTAGCATGTGCCTTAGCCGCAAGACATATTGGTGGAGCAATTAACTTTGTTGCTGTTGCAGAAACGCTTAATATTGGAGGTGATGCTGTGGCAGCAGCAATTGCTGCAGATAATGTTGTGGTTGCGCTGTATTTTGCATTTCTATTTTCCATTGCAAAGGCTGGTGAGGAGGACGATACTAGCACACCTAACACTATAACTGAAACTACAACTGTAACTGCAACTGCAACTGTAACTGAAACAACCATTACCGGAGCAACCAATACTGAAGAAAAAGCGAAAGATGATGATGATGATGACGAGACACAGCAATTTACAATATCAGAAGTGGCAGTTGAGGATGGTAAACCATCTTCTATAACCCTTCCTACTCTTGCCATATCTTTATCAGTTGCATCATCTTTAGTCACAGCTGGTTCTTTTTTGACGAAAGTACTTCTTCCTGCAGGAACATCGTCTCTTCCTTTAATTTCTACATTGACTGTTATTGCAGCCACTGCATTTCCCAAATTTTTTGCAGGCCTCAGTGAAACTGGTACTGCGTTGGGTGTGATTTTTGTACAAATGTTCTTTGCATGTTCAGGTGCTGCGGGCAGCATCCGTATGGTTCTTGAAAAGGCTCCCTCACTATTCGCATTCTCGGCTCTCCAAATTGGGATTCACTTTGCTACATTAATGACTATCGGACGTGGGATTTTTAAACTTCCCAAAAGAGAATTGTATCTAGCAAGTAATGCAAACGTTGGTGGTCCAACAACAGCGGCTGCAATGGCGCAAGCGAAAGAATGGAAAAAATTGGTCCTACCAGCTTTGTTGATTGGTATTCTTGGATATAGTACTGCCACAGCTCTGGCATTGGGTCTAGGTCCAATTCTATTGCGACTTCCAACTAGGTAGGAACTAATTGTTTTAAATATTCCATAGACTATTAGTTATTTGCTCTCTATTTTGCACATTTAGGCTGAATTATTTTCTATATTTTTTACTGTAGACAAAGGTCTGTTCTATTAACATTACAATCTACTGCATGTAGTCAATCTAGGTACTTGTAGTTATACTACTAACAACCGTGGCAAAAATAGTTCAACCCTTTTCTTAATAAGTTAGTCCAATCTGCGAATCGTCTTCGGGACGGTGATTGTGTACTCACTTGGGTCTAGTACACCCTGTACTTTCATTAAGGAAAAGTGTTCTGCCCTTACTATATTCTTTTTCGTTACGGCGTCCTCTATATGAGCCTCTCCTGAACAGGTCAGAATATCTTTTTTATTTTTACTAGCTTCTTTTTCCATTTCTTCGAGTTGAGGTATACCAAAATTTCGTGATGGCATGTTAATAGCCAACTCTGATCCCCGCTCCACAAGTCCTTCCATTACTACGATACGATTCTTTTCTGGAGGAACCACCAAGCGAATTCTTAGTAACACATCGCCATTTTCTTGTTCGATCATTTTCCATGTTCCTCCTGCTGCTTTTTGATTTGTCTCTGGGTTTAGAGTCGGACCAGCAGCGGTGGTTCCATCAACACGAAGGAGGAGATTTTCACTCCCTTCTTCGATGTTATTGCCAACTCCATCTCCCATCGGATTGGTCATCACCTTCCAAATTCCTATGAAATGGTCGTTTCCAGGGTAGGGACCGAGTTTTTTTGGTGGTGGTGGACTTACCTTTGGTTGATCGGCAGTAAGTGTACCCTTCTTGTAAGATTTGAACACCGGATTGTCTTCAATAGAAAATTCCGGTTCCACATACTCAACATTTCTATTTTTTAAACTTCCCATAGAACTCACTGTTTTCTTAACTTTTTCCATCATCCAGTCTTCTGCGTAGCTATCGTATTTTTCGGGAGAAATTGGATCAGTTTCCTTTTTATGGTCCTCTGTAGTGTCGGATACATCTTCTTCATCATCTGTAGGTGACTTGCTTTGGGCCTTCATAATTCTATCCCGCATCCAATCTTCTATGTAATCATCTTCTTGTGATCGGACTTTGTCCGTCGTGTCGAAAACATCTATAATATCTTCGTCATCTTGAAAGGAGTTTTTGATTTCATCAATATACGACTCGTCAACGTCCTCTATCAAAGTATCAGAATTGCCGTTCTCAGAATTCAAATAGATACTTTCTAGTCTCTTTCTTGTTTTTGACATGAGAATATCTGGTTCGCTGGATTTTGATGACGTCGATGACAATGGACTCTGTGACTCTTGCGGTGACTCTGATTCTGGTTCTAGTTCTGATGCAGTTACTTCTTGGTTCTCGAAATTTTCTTTCCGGAATTTTTCTTCCTCTTCCCTTAATCTATCTTCGTGATATTTAGAAAACTTTTTCTCTGTCTTAAGCATCGCAATGTTGCCATTCGGTAAGGCGATACTTTCGAAGGGAATAAAGAATTGTGAATTTGTTTTCAGGCCTGCATTTTCCTTATCGTCCGGTCCCGAACTCCGAGGGTAAATCCCAATATCTTGTAGTCGAACATTACGTGCAAAGACATCGTCCCACCAATTACTCCAAAAAATTGGTGAAATTCCATTACCTCCCTCTTCGGCTCTTAAAAATTTCATATCTTCCTCCTTTATTTCCGTGTCATCCCTTTTGAATTTGGATATATTTTCATCAAAACCTGCGGGAAGTTCCATGAATGCAACTCGTGGACGAAATGATTTAACATTAATCTTATTTTCGTTATCAGTCCGGTTTGGATCCGGCGGAAAGGCCATCTTCCATCCTTGACTGGCAATTGCAGATTGGAGGTCCTGAATAAGATTTTCAAAACGTTTTTCATTATAATCTTTGTCACCCGCGTCATCACCTTCACTGAACGTTCCAACTGTATTTAAAATATTATTATTATCACCGTCAATTTCCAACGACTGAAACGTCATAGCAAGAGGACGATATCCTTCGGTGTTGTACAGTTCTTCTTCGTCGTCGCTGTTTTCTTCGCTCGAATCCCTACTCCCAGCACCGAAAATGTGCTTCTTCACCAAACGTTGAACTGTCTTTGCCAAAGCAATCGTGACACTTGTTGATTTTTGTGGATCTTCGTTTTGAGAAGCGCCAGGAGCTTGGATGTACAAAAGAGGTAATCTTGTAGTCGTAGCATATATACAAGCGTCGAGTAAAATCGGACAATGGTGCAAAATCGCTCTCTGTACTGATTCTAGTTCAATTAAAAGTTCGTAATTTGATTCCATCGGAATGGCAATTAAATGTGTGGCATCGGAGATATTCTCCATGGTCAATTCCTCGATTCTAGCAGCAGCGTCTATTTGATCGTCGGAAGTACCGTCGTCGGCATCTTCTTGAGACGACGTCCTATCGAGAAACTGAGTGGCGTAGTCTGTCATCCGACTCATCGGCTGCGCGACGGATTCATTATTGGCGTCGTCGCTGTCATCATTCTCGTCGTTATCTATGTTGCTATTAGAATCATCCATCGATGTCATCGATATACAAGAAAATGAGACAGGAGAAACACATCTCGCCGTTGGATTGGATGGACCGAAAGCGAATGCGAATGCTTTTGGCGCCAGGTCCAGAGAGCACAAGGAAAGGAATATCGTCGCCGTTTTTATCATGATGAAGATTTTTTAGATGCGGACAGTATCGTATTTGTGGACTGTAGATGATGAAATGTGTTCGCTCCTTGTCATCATGCTTGTCATGCTTGTACAGAAAGTAAGATGATTTCGATTTTCGATTGCACGTTCTATTTTGTGGTGATTGGAGTGAGAATCACTCAATCACACATGTTGCCGCAGCAACGACTGAGTCTATAGCTAGTCTGTCCTCGCACGATAAAGAGTCGAGTGAGTCGAGTGAGTCGACTGACCATTGCGCCTACCTCTTTGCTTGGAACAACAACTCACAATGCCAACAAAAGTTGAAATAGAAACACTGGATTGACAAAGTAACTAAAAGAAGTAATCCTGTAATTAGTTGGGGAAAGTATTCGACTTCCTATCCTCAAGTTCCAAACTAATCGACAATTTTTGAGAGAAGTAATCATTTGATATGAGCGACAATAGTACAAGTAGCAACGACGTCGACGCAAAAAAGACCCCTGCTGATACCGTCATGAATATCCCATCATCAGAATCAACAGAGGAGATGTCGAAAGGAAAAGGATCAGAGTCTGTGGTGTCGACAGAATCACAATCACAACCGACACAACAACAACTGGATATCATTGCGTCAAACAGTAGGGTCCCTGAAATTTGGTCCAATTTTTTTCAAAGAATGGAAAAAATTGATATATTAGAAATGCGTGTTAATGAACATGTGTCACGATCACGCCGTAGAATCCACAATCTTCTCGAACAGCTACCTTCGCATCGTCGTACTCATTTACGTATGTTCGTTTCACATTTCTTCGACAAATTCAAGGGAATTTGGACAATTTCTATTGAGGGCAAGTTGTTAGTAGGAAACCTCGATTATACTAACGCCATGAAAGTTGAAACAGAGGGTGTAATGTCGGTGCGAGGAGCATCGGGTGAAAAAGAAGAAGAAGATGGAAAAAAGAATTCCAATCTATCGATTGCGTCGTCCGATAATACCAAATCTACAGGCACAGACACCGCAGCGACAACAACACCAGATCGAAACTACCGGGTCGGCGAAAAGGAGGAAGATCCCATCGAACCTCCTGTATTTACTCATTGTTTTGACAAACTCGTTGTGACATTTCGGACTGTATACCAACCCAGAGTCGCACCCTTGATGAATTCATTACCTCAATCATTCGCGAAGAAATCACGTACCAACAAACGTAAGAGTGGACAGCAAGTACAAGACGAACCTGTTCCCGTCAATCCAAAACACTTAAAGGCCTCTGATCCAACAAAATTAATTTGGAATAAAAATGATACTCCTGACTCTCATGCATTCAATGTTAAGTATAACAATCATTTTTCCGAACGACCACCACCGCCTAATATGAAGTTTCATAGCATTGTTGCTAAGATAGAGCTATATCCCTCACGTCCTGGTGTTGGTGAGAGTAGGACTCAATATCAAAATCCACATGATGTTAACGATGAACCCCTATACCAAATCGCCCATCCGATTTTGGCGAAACAGTTCTCTCCTAAACATGTTATTGAAAAGGAAAAGAGCGAAGATGAATCGCAAACGAAAGATGAAGATGATAATCCAGAGACCAATCCGATTAATGCGACCGACAGTAATCCACATCAAGGGGGGCCTTCTTTGACGAAAGATGATGATCCTATTCCCTTAGAGAACGATATTCGCGTGCCGTCATTTCTAACCTACAATGAAATTTCTATGTCAATATTTCAATATATTCAAGACAACAAATTACATGATCCAGCAGATAGGTCTTTGATCGTATGCGATAAGCTTTTGACAGAAATTTTCGACGTCGAAAGCATGAACTTTGGCAGTTTGAAACAATTGCTTATCGGAAAGAAACTCATTCGACGTGTCGGTGCACCATCAACCGAAGAACATTTTGCATCATTTTTATCCCCCCAAAAATTTAATAGCGGTAATCCGAAACATGAAGAGCCTGTCATGCCCGTTATCTTGACATATGTAATGAACGAACATACGACATCTACGCATGTTCCGACAGGATTTGAAGAACAACCGGAAAAGACGGACGAGTTGACCGGTGATTCAGCTGCTCTTGCGAAAAGAAAGGCCGCGTATTCATTCCCTGAAGATCTTGACCACAATCCAACGGTTTGTTCCTTTGATATGGATGTGTCACTTCCATCCTTTTTCAATTATCGTGCACGAGAACTACTCCGTCGCGTAAAAAAACGAGAATTTGAATACACAACTTGTCGTACCAAGGCTCGGTACCTGTTGGTGGCTAGTAAGGGAAATGAAGATATGATAAAAACAAGAATCGATCGAGCTATTTCGGGTCAAGGATATGAGGTAGAGAATATTCCTGTATTTTTAGCGCTAGCTAAAGCTGCACATCCTCATAGCGAGGCTCGGGCTGCTGCACAAATCGATGCTCGTACCTGTGATATAATTGGGAGAGTTGAAGAGGCAAGTCACAGCGTTGAGGCGTCATGGGAGGCGGTAGATGCTCTGCGGCACGTCATGGGGGGATCAAGAACTACTACAAGCACAACAAGTAATGTCGGCAATGGCAATGATAATGACATTGTGATGGAGGAGGCAAACTAATAATCAAGCGTGTAAGTCTTTTAAGTAGTATGAGATTATAATAATACGTATATATCATAATAATATTCTTAATTAAAAGTAGCAGTATTTATAAAAAGGAAGATATATATGTTTTCAGTGTTGAAAACATGACATTTGTGGAAATGACACCGTCAGGCTCCATCATCTAATGAATGAAACTGTATGTCTTGTTTATAGATTGAATTTTTACGATACTTCATTAAATAATGTAGAAAGAGATCGTGGTCTTAGTGCAGCAGAAGATCCAACTACTTCTAGCCCATCTCCATTATTTGATATTGCTAGTGCTCTGAGTATGTTTGGTTTACACGTAGGTTTCAATGGAGATGATTCTGGAGTAATTTTCAAAGGAGAAGTAGTATCGTAATGAGAACTTGATCCTTCAATTGAAATTTGAAAAACAAGATCATTTGGCATTTTATCATAGCTGGCCACCGGCATACTGTTATTATTAGTACTTGGTGTAGTAGAAAAGATGGTCTCGCTATTCATACTTGCCGTCGGATCAGTCTCGAACGACGAATCAGAAATAAGCGGTTTTTCGTCTTTAAGGGGGGAGCATGACTTCGTGCTCCTTGTCGCCTCGTCATTTATTGATTTGCTATAATTTTTCTTAGTATTGATATTGCAAGCATCTTCCATAAGATCGTGATACATCTGACCAGATTGCGACAAGGTTTTCTTGAATCGATCAAATCCACTAAGTACCTGGTGTGTGTGTGTAGTCGGAGGAGTCTCCTTAGCCGTAATAGTGGATTTGGGACTGGACAATTCATTTCCTTTCGCATATCTCACAACTCGAAGCGCATTATTATTATTATTATTATTATTATTTTGCTCATCGCTTTGTTCTTCATTCCGAGAAAGATGGACATAGTTGTTGTTGTTGTTTAAGTTTTCTTTGTTAGAAATCATCGAGGCAATCTTTTTATTATTATTATTTTTAGTAGTAGATCCAGTAGTAGATGATGATGTTTTAAGAAGTGATTCGTGAGCTGTCAAAGAATCACGTACATCAAACTTTTTCTTATGTTTAATAACACGACGGAGTGTTTTAACTTCCTTTACAAGTATGGCACGATCATTTCTTAACCTTTGTACTTCTTTTATAAGACATTTTTTTTCATCATACAAACGACGACTAATCTTTTCTACTTTATCAGCTCGATGGTTTGCTTTCATTGCAACTTTTTTGACCCGATGTAGATCCTTGAGAACAGCCGAATCTTCTTTGAAATGTAGGTTTGTATATCCTTTTGTCATTTCTGCAGCATTCATTAAACCAATCAATTCAGAACCAAGAACTCCAACTAATTTCTCTGAGAGTGCGGATATAAGTTTGACATCTGTAGAAACTACACTACTATTACAAGCAGTACCGATGGATTTGTCGCCATCATTATTGTCATTGTCATCACGTTCATTATCAAGAGTACTACTTTCTAGAATTCTTTTAACTGCCTTTATACCCTCAACTAAATTTTCTAAAGCCGTACCTGCCTCGATGGCATCCATCCTCGCTTGTTCTAATGCATCATTACAACAATCAAAATCAACCGTCGTGCAACTATCAGTATCCATCGGCATTTCAGTCGTCGACGACGACGTCGGATTTATAACAGCAACCATGCTAATTTTTCCGTTTCAATGATTATTAGATTAACGAATATTGAATGGTCCGTCAAGGGTTTGTATCTCTTGACAGGATGTAAAATGTAAATGCGAAAAGATTTGTGTAGTCGTTGCGTCGTTGCGTGGTTTAGCAAACGAAATACAGTAGACTTAAAAAATATTATTTGATTGATTCGTGTATTTTACGCGCGAGTCGCTTTTTGAAAATTCATCTAATTTTGTGCGGTTAGGCGTGGTTTTGAACGGAAGTGAGAAACTGTTGGGCCAATCAACAGTCGAGTGAGTCGAGTAGAGTCTACTTTTTCGATTTAACCCACCTACAATACTTACTATTATAAATTCAGAAATTATCTATCTTTCTTGGCTCTGTGCTTCCATTAATAAAGATTATTATCGTTGTGTTTGTTGCTGCTGGCTGTGTAGAATGTTTGGAACAACGTTACGAAAGAAAGAATTGCACAGAGAATGAAGGTTCCAACGTAACACTCGCATTTGATCGGGTGATAATAACGGAGAGGCGGACCAGCAACAGCAGGTAGAGGAAAATCAATATGATTAAGGGAATAACTTAGATCAAGTATTTATATATAAATAATGATTAACTAATTTGGTAACATTCTTTCAATAGAAATATACTATATTATGTTTAGGCGGGTCGACTGCTGACTCTTTGTCTTTCTAAGGCATTGAGGGGCAAACTGACAGCTTTTAAATAATAAGTTATATACTATATTATGTTCTTTACCCAGTTGTTTAGATACCATTAGAGCTAAATAACTCTCAAAGAATAGATCTCTGTTCATTTCAAAATGAGATAGCATTAACAGTTAATGTGCGACAACATTTTTTGCTGAACGGATGTTATT
>Ga0115007_10002354_pt1 | contig 11696 bp, 6 predicted proteins | sample ArcOceMetagenome_2_FD_87166 | JGI IMG/M metagenome (GOLD analysis project Ga0115007, IMG submission 87166) | Marine eukaryotic phytoplankton communities from Arctic Ocean - Arctic Ocean ARC135M Metagenome | ecosystem: Environmental > Aquatic > Marine > Oceanic | place: Arctic Ocean | collected... | reverse complement strand
TTGGCCGTTACAGAAAGATGCCAGTGGTGGGTTCTTTTTGTATCACACGGATAACAATCAAGTTGTCGTTGGGCTGATCGTTGACCTTAATTATGCCAACCCTTATCTAAGCCCGTTTGATGAGTTCCAGCGTTTGAAGCATCACCCTGTGCTGAAACAGTACTTGGAGGGTGGTAAACGTGTTTCGTACGGTGCGCGGGCGATCACCAAGGGCGGATTCAATGCGTTGCCGGATATGGTATTTCCGGGCGGCTTATTGATTGGTTGTGAAGCTGGCACACTAAACTTTGCAAAAATAAAAGGCACGCATACGGCTATGAAATCGGGCATGCTTGCCGCTGAATCGGTTTTCGCTTCGCTAAAAGAGGGAGATCAAGGCGGTCAGGCGCTAGAGAGTTTCACTACGGCTTTCAAGGCATCATGGTTGTACGATGAACTTTATCGATCACGTAACTTTGGGCCGGCATTGCATAAGTTTGGTACGTATCTTGGTGGAGCATTTAACTTTATTGACCAGAATATTTTAGGTGGCAAGATTCCGGTTACCCTTCGCGATAATCATGAAGATTATGCGCAAATGCGTCCTGCTGCGGAGTTCTCACCGATTAAGTATCCAAAACCTGACGGAGTGACTAGTTTCGATAAGTTGAGTTCGGTCTTCCTTTCAAATACGAATCACGAAGAAGACCAAGTATGCCATCTCACTTTAAAGGATAAGAGTATTCCATTAGGGGTTAATCTGCCCTTATACGCAGAGCCTGCTCAGCGCTATTGTCCTGCCGGCGTTTATGAAGTGATAGAAGCGGCTGACGGTCCTCAGTTCCAGATTAATGCGCAAAACTGTGTGCATTGTAAAACGTGTGATATTAAGGACCCTTCTCAAAATATTGTGTGGGTAACGCCTGAAGCGGGTGGAGGCCCAAATTACCCCAATATGTAATAAGCACCTTTCTAAAAGCTTTTTATCGGCGTATGCGTATCGAACATTCTTTATCCTATTTTAGGATGAGTAATGAAAGCTCCATGCGCATATCGCCGATATGAGCCACTTCGTCAAAGTGTCGAGTTCTTATGACTCCTGAACGCTTGTCTACGTTAGATTATGCTTTCCAACTGACTTCACACGTGAGGATATAACCGGCCCCATAAATTGTCTTGATCAACGCGGGGTGTTTGGGATCTGTTTCAATCTTTTTTCGTAAACGTGACATTCTCACGTCGATGCTGCGATCAAATGGATCGGCGAAGCCATGCAGTAATTGGTCACGAGACAGTATTTGTCTGGGCGCTTGTAGCAGTCGACTCAATAGGGTTGCTTCAGCAGAGGACAGTTCGTAAGAATGCATCTGTATTTGGTGATGCAGGGTCAGTGTGTTCGGATCGAATAACCAATCAGAAAATACGGCTTTTCGCTCTTTACTCGCCGTGTTACTCAAAAGCGTTATTTGTTCTAAACGACGAAATAGACTGTTGACGCGAGCGACTAATTCTCTAGGTTCAAAAGGTTTAGTCAGATAATCATCCGCACCAAACTCTAAGCCCAATATACGATCGGTGGTTGATCCGCGACCTGAAATAATAATGACGCCCATCCCCGATATATCGCAATATTCTTTGACGAGCGATATGCCATCCATATCCGGTAAGCCTAGATCAATAATACACAGATCCGGTGTCCGCCTTTGTATAGCAATAGTCGCTTGTTGTCCTGTTTGGAACGTGCGAGTTTCGTAGCCATGCTGATGTAGTTGTTGAGCTATGATCTGACAGATATCTGGCTCGTCATCTACGATATAGATAATTTTTTTTGTCATAATCGTTTTCCGGTCGGTATTTAAATAGGCTTAACAGCCTGTTCGATAGCGACGAGTAGGGCATTCTGTGAGAATGGTTTCTGTAATACATGGTGTTCCATTGCTTCATTTCTATGTCGCTGAGGGAACCCGCTCATTAACACGATTCTACAGTTAGGTAAGCGCTGGGCTGTTTGCTCGAGTGCGTATCCATCATGTTTGCCAGGCATAACAACATCGGACACGACTAAGCGAATATCTGGAATTGAGCCTAATAGGTTTATCGCTTCATCAGCGGAACTCGATTCAATAACTGAATAGCCCAGTTGGATTAATTGTTCACGTATCACAGACCGCACATCATCTTCATCATCAACGAGTAGTGCTAGTCCACCTTGGTCGCAGGTGGTGACCTGATTGCGGACGTTTTGTTCAGGCGGCACGTTAATAACAGGTAGTAGAATACTGACGAAGGCTCCATCAATATGATTCGCTAGCGCAATGTATCCGTTCGATTGTTTAACAAAACCATAAACCATACTTAAACCCAACCCCGATGAGTTGGTTGTTTGTTGGGTGGTAAAGAAAGGATCGAATGCACGTGCTATGACCAAGTCGGAAAAACCGGTTCCTTCATCTTTAATAGATACTTCAACGTAGTTACCCGGGTTCACTGCTTCGTCAAAATAAAGCCCTGTCGTGACAGTCCTGTTTTTGGCTATTACGGTGATTGCCCCCCCTTTTTTCATCGCATCTCTGGCATTCAGCACAAGGTTAACCAAGGCGTCTTCTAGTTGCCCGCTGTCGCACCATGGAGTATTAAGAGGGATGCTGAGGCTGAGCGCTAAGCTGATGTCACTCGGTAATGAACCCTTCATCAATGACACAAAATCTTCCATAAGTAAGGGCAGGTTGACGGCTTTGGCGATCAGCGGTTGTTTTCTGGCAAAGCTCAGTAAGCGACTGGTGATATTAGTTCCGCGTTTTATTGCCCGGATAGCGGGCTGAATGTTACTCATGAGTGAAGCAGGGGTGCTCGGGTTGTGCTCGATAGATTGTAAATTGCCTTGCACAATAGTGAGTAAGTTATTGAAATCGTGGGCTAGGCCCCCAGCAAGTTGACCGACAGTATTCATACGTTGTGCAATTTGTAATCGCTGTTCAGCTTCACGTTCAGCGGTAATATCAATCGACAGATTGATCATTCCATGTACAGTAGCTGAGCCAAATTGAGATGCAGGACAAAAAGGAATCAGGGTGCGCTTGGTTATTCGGGTGTGTCCTTGCAACTGCATTGTATATTCAAAGCTGTTAATAGATCCTTTAAGTGCAGACTGTACAGACGGACGGATTTCTTGGTACATCTCTTGGCCGATGACTTCCCATAGAAAGCGATCAATTATATCGTCTTTGCTCAGGTTAAAGGCGTCAGCATAGCCTTGGTTTACAAACACATAACGCTGGTGTTCGTCGATATAAGCTATCTGTGCAGGTAGGGTATCTAGGATCAGGCGTTGGCGCTCTTCCATCAATTGTAAGTCATGCGTGGCGTCCTGAACTTGTTGCATGGCTATACTGAGTTGTCGATTCCGTTTCGAAAGTTGTGATGTGCGTTGATTAACCTGATGATCTAGTTCTTTGATATTTTGCCCTAACTGATCAACCATTCGATCAAAAGCACGTGCAAGCACTCCAATCTCGTCTGTGCGATGGATATCGGTCGTGACATTCAGCTCGCCATTACTGATGCGGTGAGCCGTTTCTGATAAGTGCCGCAATGGACGAGTAATGTGGTACACAAAAACGATAGCGAGTAGGGAAGCAGCGATGAGGGCGATGAGTGCAATTGTGAAAATTCGATCGGCCAGCAGGATTGAGCTTGCCTGTAGTTCATCAAGATATACCGATGAGCAGATATACCAATTGAAACCCGGTAGAAAACGTACTAGTGAAACTTTCTCGTAACGATAATTTCCTGGGTCTGAAGGGCGATCCCATTTATAGAATAGCTCTTTTCCTGTATCGGCGACATTGATGAGGTCGCGCATGATATCTCGGTTAGTCACTGGATTTTTTAGGGTTCTAAAATCGACACCGTCGATATTATTGTTGGGATGTACCAGCATTTTCCCTTTTTCATTGAAAATAAAGAGGTAGCCGGTTTCAGCAATCTTAATTTCACTAAATGCCTGTCTTAGCTCCTCAAGTGCTGCTTCTCGGCGGTTTTTGACCTCTGCTTCTATATCATCGATATAGACACCTGAACCGAAGATCAATGACCACTGTGGGAAATACTTCACATAAGAAAATTTCTCAATAAGTTTGTCGTCATACAATCGGCTCCAGCGGTATTTATAAAAGCCTTCTCCTTCTTTCATCACGGCTTCTATGATGGAGGGCATAATGGCGTTTCCATGCTCATCTAGCATGTTACGTGTGTCTTTCCCCTGGAAAGCAGGATCTGGATGCGAGATTAGCTGGTAATCACTATTTGCCACCCATAGGTAATCATCCTCGCCGTACGTTAGTTTTTTGATTTGATTCAATATTTGCTGTTGAGCTGAGGCCGGATCCGTTCCTGTTTGTGTTAGCAGTGTCAGCTGTTCTTGGAAAAAAAATGTGGCCGTATCAACAATAGCTCTAAGTCTATTGCGGTTTGACGAGAGTACCTGCGCTTGATATTCCTGAGTTCCTGCCTGCATCTTATCGGCTAACTCAAAGACATTGTTTAATGCGATATGGCTGGCATTTCGCTCAATACCAAAGACCGTACTTTTGATGAGAGGGACTGAGTAGATGTAGAACGCGATAACAATTGCCGCAACAATGGCAACTATGCCTACTAAAAAACGATGAGTTAGACGAGAATACAGCACGTAATTACCTGTGTAGGGTTTAGCTTTTTTTATTATTAAGGAGCTTTGTCCGATACCATTTCCCTATAGTAAAGGAAAAGTAAGCCAATAGTGCTTGCTGATACATTTCGTAGGATTTGAGCAAAAATACCGAAAAATTTTTCGCTTATGTTGACTGCCTAGCCATTCAGAAGTCGCTGAAATTTACTGTTTCAACCAATAGGCGGTAACAGTGTCACTTCTGGGATATAACAATAAGAGGTTCAACATGTCCAGCATGCAACAGAATCAAAAAGAGAGTATTTACGATCTACATTTAGACCAAAATCAGGCGAACTATTCGGCGTTAACTCCCCTTAGTTTTTTAGAGCGCACGGCGGCTATTTATCCGCAACGTACGGCTATTGTTTATGGCGATCTGCGCCGAACATGGAAGCAAACCTACGATCGTTGCCGTGCTATGGCGTCATCACTCTCCTCGCAAGCGATACAGCCGGGCGATACGGTTTCGATTCTTGCCGCTAACATTCCTGAGCATTTTGAAGCGCATTTTGCTGTGCCTATGTGTGGAGCCGTTTTAAACAGTATTAATACGCGGTTGGACGCTGAAACAATCGCGTTCATTTTACAGCATGCTGAAACTAAGCTATTTATCGTTGACCCTGAGTTTGCTGAAGTCGCTTCTCGCGCCTTAAAAATGGTCGATAAACCGCCGAAGGTAGTGAATATTGAAGACCCGCTTTTTGGGGATGTTCCATTAATCGGTGATAGTACTTATGACGACTTAATAGTAAACGGTGATCACAATTTTCCGTGCTTCGTTGTTGAAAATGAGTGGGACGCTATATCACTTAATTACACCTCGGGTACAACGGGTAACCCGAAAGGGGTTGTTTATCACCATCGTGGCGCTTATTTGAATGCAGTGAGTAACGTTGTGTCGTGGTCAATGAGTGGTCAGCCCGTTTATTTGTGGACCCTACCCATGTTTCATTGTAATGGGTGGTGTTTCCCATGGACGATGGCTTTAACGGGTGGCGTTAATGTGTGTTTACGTCAGGTGAGAGTCGATGCCATTTTTGACGTCATTAAGAAAGAAAAAGTGGATCATTTCTGTGGCGCGCCTATCGTACTCAATATGATGAATTCAGCGGATGAAGAGATAAAGAGAGGGATAGAGCATCAGGTAAAAGTGATGACCGCTGGAGCACCACCCCCGGCGTCGGTAATACAAGGAATGGAAGCGATGGGTTTTAATGTGACGCATGTCTATGGGCTGACAGAAACTTACGGCCCTTGCGTTGTTTGCGAATGGCAAGATTCTTGGAACAATCAAAATGCCGATGGTCAGGCAAAACTAAAAGCTCGCCAAGGTGTTAAAGCGCCCATGCTAGAGGACCTAAAAGTGATTGATCCTGTCTCACTTAAGGAGGTTCCATCGGATGGGGAATCAATCGGTGAGATCTTTATACGGGGTAACTTAGTAATGAAGGGCTATCTCAAAAACCCTTCTACGACCGATGAAGCGTTTGATGGCGGATGGTTTCACTCTGGAGATTTGGCGGTACGTCACCCGGATGGCTATGTCGAAATTAAAGATCGTTCCAAGGATGTCATTATTTCGGGTGGCGAGAATATTTCTAGTATAGAAATAGAAGATGTTTTGTATCGACATCCCTTGGTGAGTGAGGCGGCGGTGGTGGCTAAATCTGATCCTAAATGGGGTGAAACACCCTGTGCGTTTATTCATGCTCGAGATACGGTATCCGCCGAAGAAATCATCGAGTTTTGCCGCGCTAATATGGCACATTTTAAAGTCCCCAAAACAATTGTATTTGGTGAGCTACCTAAAACATCAACGGGTAAGGTACAAAAGTATCTTCTACGCGAAAAAACACGCCATCTTTAAAGGGCTTTTAATAGGCGCTCAATGATTCTTCACCCATTGAGTTGCTCTGTTTTTTTCTCACCTTGCTAGCTGCATCCTTTGGCGCTTTTTTAAGCGCTTTTTTTATTTAAGTTTTTTGTCAAATCTATCTGTGGATACATTTGGTTATATTTGCGCAAAATTTCAGACGCCTTTTTCCTGTCTACTAGGCTCAGTACCTGTGTGTACTGATGTGATTGAGCACAAGACAATAAGGAAAAAAATAATGCCTATCATTAATCGAAAGCATGGTGAAGAACAGCCATGCTGGCCGCTTGGGCCGTTTAGCATCCGGCTACCGTTTATTCACTATCGATGGGAATACCCGGAGATGATTCAAGGCTTGATCATGTTTGTGGTCGGCCTCGCCATGATTCCTCTATTAGAAAAGTACCTTGGAATGCCTTATGAGGCAGCCTTGGCGTTTACCTTTGTAGCGGGTATAGGCTACATTTTACCCGCGTTGTTAGGTGTACCGCTGGTGCCGGGCTGGATAACCCCTGCTATACCGGTCGTGTTGCTGTATTTAAAGGGCTTTGAACCCGGCCCCGAAGCTATAAAAGCTCTGTTCGCGTTACAGATTGAAGTATCACTTATCTTTCTGTTTTTAGGGATTACTCGATTAGGGAGCAAGTTGGTAGATGTTATTCCTAATTCGCTCAAGTCAGGCATTATTATTGGTGCCGGTATTGCCGCCTTAATGGGGGAGCTAAAGACGGGAGGACGCGTCGATGTGACCCCCATTTCTTTACTCATAGGATCGATTATATCAGCGTATATTTTGTTCTCTTTATCCTTTAAAAATGTGGTGGACGAAAGCTCGTTGGCAAAACGTATTGCTAACTTCGGCATGGTGCCGGGTATGATTATCGCAATGATCATCGGCTGGGTAAGCGGTGAGTATCCGTTGCCTGATATCGAGTGGGGCATTACTCAGCCGGACTTTGCTTTAATGTTTCAGTATCTAACATTTACTGTCGGCTTCCCGGGTTGGGATGTTTTCTTGTTAGCCATTCCTACTGCTATTATCGCGTATGTTATTGCGTTTGGAGACATTATTGTTGGCTTTACTTTAGTGAAGCGTGTTGATCATTTGCGTGAAGATGAAAAGATAGAAGCCAACGTAGATAGGGTGCATACCGTAACGGCTTTAAGGAACTTTATACATGCGTTTCTAGCACCATGGCCAGGTTTAGCCGGGCCTCTATGGACGGCGGCGCATGCCACTGTTGCAGAGCGCTATTCCATGGGGCGTAAAGCCATGGACTCTATTTACAGTGGAGGAGGTACCTTCTGGATAACGGGTTTAGTCGCTCTGTTTATCCTGCCCTTAGTGACGCTATTTAAGCCCGTGTTACCGATCGCACTCTCGTTAACACTTATTTTAACCGCGTATATCTGCATTATGGTGGGGATGGAGCAGTTACGAAATCCGACCGAACGGGGTGTTGCAGGTATCGTGGCGGTAACCTTGGCAATGCCTGACCCCAAGTCAACTGTCTATGCCGTAGTCATTGGGCTCGTTCTGTACTTCTTGATAGAGCGTCCAAAACTGCTGGGTAAGCATCGGCCGGAAGATGAGCTGGTATTTTCTGATCCGCAAGAGAAAAAACCGGAATAAAGAACCGCACGTTAAGCCATTGCTTCTCTGAAAGCAGTGGTTTTACCTTTTAGCCGCTAATCAATAAGATTTAGATGATTATCCAACTATTGTTTTAAGTCATTGGACTGGTTTTAGTTGCCTTGTTTTTGAGAGAGGCTCTGTTCCACGCTGATGTCATAAGACTGCACGCGTTCGTTCGAATGAATGGACGGCGGTCATCAAGCTTTTTTAGAGGAGATAACGATGAGTGATTATAAACACCCTTATCGAGATGCTGAGTTCGTGCTGAATGAACTGGTGGGTTTCGATCAGTTGTGTGCCGTTGCGGGTCTGGATGATATTAACAGTGAGTTAGCCAGTGTCATTCTAACCGAAGCCGGTAAGCTGGGGTCAGATGTGTTGGCGCCGCTTAACGTTGAGGGTGACACGCGCGGAGCTAAATTAGGTGAGCAGGGCGTGGAAGAAACTTTTGGGTTTAGCGCCGCCTATGCTCAGTATGTTGAAAACGGTTGGCCGTCTTTAACAGCAAAAGAAGAGTTTGGAGGCCAGAACCTTCCCAACGTTTTAGGCACAGCGGTGAATGAAATTTGGCACACGGCTAATATGTCGTTTGCATTATGTCCCATGTTGACCCAAGGGGCTATTGAGTCGTTAGTGCATCATGGTAGTGATGCATTGAAGCAAAACTACTTACCTAAATTGGTAAGCGGTGAGTGGACCGGCACAATGAATTTAACTGAGCCAGATGCTGGTTCGGACCTGGCGGCCATTAAAGCGCGTGCTACCCCAGAAGGTGATCACTACCGAATTACCGGCCAAAAGATCTTTATCACCTGGGGTGATCATCAAATGACTGAAAATATAGTGCATTTGGTGTTAGCGCGTTTGCCGGACGCACCAGCTGGGGTAAAAGGTATTTCTTTATTTATCGTGCCTAAGTTTTTGCTGGATGAGCAAGGCAACCCCGCTCAGCTAAATGATGTTAGTTGCGTGTCTTTGGAGCATAAGCTTGGCATTCATGGCAGCCCAACTTGCGTTATGAGTTTTGGAGATAATGGCGGGGCGGTTGGCTATATTGTTGGCGAACCGCATCAAGGTTTATCTTATATGTTCACGATGATGAACCACGCACGCCAAAGTGTGGGTTTACAGGGCGTGGCAATTTCTGAACGCTCTTACCAACTGGCGGTTCAATACGCTAAAGATCGACTTCAAGGCACTCGAAAAGACGGCAGCCGTTTCCCTATTATTGAGTTTCCTGATGTACGCCGCATGTTAATGCAGATGAAAGCGTCAATTGAAGCCATGCGCGGTCTCGCGTATGTCGCCGCCGCAGAAACAGATCGAGTACACAGCGCTACTGATACCTCCCAGGCGAAACATCATCAAGATCGAGTCGATTTGCTGACACCTATTGTGAAAGGTTGGATTACCGAGGTAGCTCAAGAGTTAACTTACTTGGGCGTTCAAGTACATGGCGGTATGGGCTTTATCGAAGAAACCGGTGCTGCTCAGCATTATCGCGATGCACGTATCCTCACGATTTATGAAGGAACAACAGGCATTCAAGCGTTGGACTTAGTAGGCCGTAAAACGCTTATGAATAAGGGAACGGTTTTGTCTGCTTTGCTGGATGAAATAGCTCAGGTGCAACAGGAGTTAGCCGCCTCTAGCGCATTACAAAATGAATCGCGCGCACTGGATACAGCATTAACTGCAGCTCATGAGGCGCTGCAATGGTTACTCGATAATGCTGAAAAAGACGCCTCCGTTGCAGGTAGCATTAGCGTTAATTTCATGATGATGATGGGGTATGTGTGTGGTGGTTGGGTGATGGGGCAGTCTGCTCTTAAAGCGCAGGCTCTGCTGAACGCGGGACAAGGTGATAGCGCCTTCTTACACAGTAAATTGATTACCTCGGCTTTTTACTGTGATCACTTGTTGCCTCGAGCAACTGGCTTGCTCGCGGTGATTAAAGCGGGGAGTCAAAGTGTTATGTCGTTACCCAATGATCAGTTCTAAACCTTGCTAGGCCATTCATGTGCAGGGAATTAATTAACCAAGAGTAGAGACGTAAGCGATGAAAGTATTAGTAACAGTGAAGCGCGTTATTGATTACAACGTGAAGGTTCGTGTTAAACCGGATAATTCAGATGTCGATTTGGCCAATGTGAAAATGGCCTTAAATCCATTTTGCGAAATCGCTGTGGAAGAGGCGGTGCGTCTTAAAGAAAGCGGAAAAGTGTCGGAGGTCGTTGTGGCTTCGATAGGGCCTAAGGCCTGCCAAGAGCAAATTCGCACGGCTTTGGCGCTGGGGGCTGATCGGGGCATCCACATTGACACTCCTGATATGCCCGAATCGTTAGTGGTTGCTAAATTGCTGGCTAAAGTGGTGAAAGCTGAGGCTCCCGATTTGGTGGTTATGGGCAAGCAATCTATCGATGGCGATAACAACCAGACAGGACAAATGTTGGCTGCTTTATTGGGCCGCCCTCAGGCGACTTTTGCCTCGGTTGTTAACTTAGAAGAGGGGAAGGCCGTTGTCACGCGTGAGGTTGATGGGGGCTTGCAAACATTGTCTTTGATGCTTCCTGCTATCGTAACAACGGACTTGCGTTTGAACGAGCCGCGCTATGCCTCGCTGCCCAATATTATGAAAGCTAAGAAAAAACCATTGGATGTTACGACCCCAGAAAGCTTGGGTGTTGAAATGACCGTGCATACCCGTGTGCTGTCAGTAGAGCCGCCGGCTGAGCGCTCAGGCGGTATTCAAGTGAAGAGCGTAGATGAGCTAATCGACAAACTAAAGAATGAGGCAAAGGTGATCTAATGGCTATTTTGATTCTTACCGAGCACGATAATCAGTCCCTCAAAAGTGCAACGCTTAATGCTGTAACGGCCGCAGAGCAGATAGGAGGCGAAGTCCATTTGCTTGTTGCAGGTTTTAATTGCGGCGCTGTTGCAGAACAAGCGGCACAGGTTAATGGCGTGAGTCGCGTGATACTTGCGGATAACCAAGCCTACCAGAATGGGCTAGCAGAAAACGTATCGGCATTAATGGTCGAGTTGGCAGGCGATTATTCTCACCTTTTGGCCGCATCAACCAGCCATGGTAAAAATTGCATGCCACGGGTAGCGGCCTTACTGAATGTCGCTCAAATATCTGATATCTGTGGCGTTGAATCTGCGGATACATTTCGTCGCCCTATTTATGCTGGTAATGCGATCGCCACTGTTCAAGCTTTGGATGAGGTAAAAGTTATTACGGTACGAGGTACTGCTTTTGACCCGGCATTAGGTTCGGGCGCATCTGTCACTATTGATTCAATAACATCGGTTCATTTATCAGAAGCGGTGCAATTCGTTAATGAAGAACTTGCAGAATCGGAGCGTCCTGAGCTTACGGCGGCTAACACCGTTGTATCAGGCGGTCGCGGCTTGGGTAACGGGGAAAACTTTGGCTTGTTGGAGTCTCTTGCTGACAAGTTAGGTGCCGCAGTTGGGGCATCACGTGCGGC
>Ga0115007_10002352_pt1 | contig 11699 bp, 8 predicted proteins | sample ArcOceMetagenome_2_FD_87166 | JGI IMG/M metagenome (GOLD analysis project Ga0115007, IMG submission 87166) | Marine eukaryotic phytoplankton communities from Arctic Ocean - Arctic Ocean ARC135M Metagenome | ecosystem: Environmental > Aquatic > Marine > Oceanic | place: Arctic Ocean | collected... | reverse complement strand
TGGGTACTGCCGAAATCGAAAGCGCCCTCGTGCTGCACGCGCTAATCTCTGAGGCTGCAGTGGTGGGCTATCCTCACGACATCAAAGGCCAGGGCATCTACGCCTACGTCACACCCATGCAGGGTGTCGAGCCATCCGAAAAGTTACGGGCCGAATTGATAGCCTCATGCGCGGCAGAAATTGGAACCATCGCTAAACCCGATATAATTCAGTGGGCGCCCGGGCTACCTAAAACCCGTTCAGGAAAAATTATGCGCAGAATCCTGCGTAAAATCGCTGAAAACGAACTGGATAACCTAGGCGATATCAGTACGCTAGCAGATCCATCTGTAGTGGAGAACCTGGTAAAGAATCGACCGTCCTGAGCCGCCCCGGCATCACACAACAATCTCATTCAGCTTGAGGCTGACAAAAAATCTTGATAAAAAAAAGGGACGTGCCTAACAGCACATCCCTTTGTCAGCCCCAAAAAGGCTTAGACGATGATTTACTCAGACGCTTCCTGTGCCGCCGGAGCTTCCTCAGCAGTAGAAGCCTCGTCCTCAAGTAACTCCTTGATAGAAAGCTTGATACGGCCACGCTGATCTACATCCAGCACTTTGACTCGCACAACTTCACCTTCCTTAAGATGGTCAGACACATTCTCCACACGCTCATTCGCAATCTGCGAAATGTGTACTAGTCCATCCTTACCTGGCAGGATGTTAATGAAGGCGCCAAAGTCTACGATACGTGCAACCGTTCCTTCATACACTGCCCCAATTTCTGCTTCTGCTGTAATCTCTTCAACCAAAGCCACTGCCGCATCTCGCGAAGCCTGATCCTGACCAAAGATACGCACAGTACCATCGTCATCAATATCGACCGTCGCACCGGACTGCTCAGTGATTGATCGGATCATCGCACCACCTTTGCCGATGATATCCCGGATTTTATCGGAATCAACTTTGAGTGTGGTCATGCTAGGAGCATTTTCAGATGTTACGGTACGAGCTGATGGCAGCACTTCATTCATCTGGCCCAAGATGTGCAAACGGGCAACCTGTGCCTGTTCCAATGCGACTTCCATGATCTGCTCATTGATGCCTTCAATCTTGATGTCCATCTGCAGCGCAGTCACACCCTCTGCAGTTCCTGCCACTTTAAAATCCATATCACCAAGGTGATCTTCATCACCTAATATATCGGTAAGCACAGCAAACTGGTTACCTTCTTTTACCAGACCCATCGCGATGCCGGCAACGGGCGCTTTCAAGGGTACGCCTGCAGCCATCAATGCCAGGGAACCAACACAAACCGAGGCCATGGAGCTGGAGCCATTAGACTCCGTAATCTCTGAGACGACACGAATAGTGTAGGGAAAATCCTCATTGGTCGGCAGAACAGCGGTCAGACCACGACGCGCTAAACGACCATGACCCACTTCGCGACGATTTGTAAAGCCAACACGACCTGCTTCACCGACAGAATACGGAGGGAAATTGTAGTGCAGCATAAAGGGATCTCTACGCTCGCCTTCCAACGCATCGATTATCTGAGAATCACGCGTAGAACCGAGTGTTACCGCGCCAATAGCCTGTGTCTCGCCACGTGTAAACAGAGCACTACCGTGAACCTTGGAGAGAACGTCAACCTCACACGCGATGGGACGCACAGTGCGCGTATCACGGCCGTCAATACGCGGTTCGCCAGACAAAATGCGTTTGCGTACCAAACTCTTTTCAATTTTCTTGAAGATGTTCTTCACTTCGTCTGTAGAAGGGCCTCCCTCCACAGCCAGCGCCGCTATTGCCGCAGCGCGAATTCCACTGACACGCTCGTAACGAACTGCCTTCTCGGTGATACGGTATGCTTCGCCCAAATCAACCTTGACCTGATCTTCAACAGCCGTCATTAATGCTTCATCGACATCGGGAAGTTTCCACTCCCAGCGAGGTTTGCCTGCTTCAGCAACCAATTCATTGATCGCCTGAATAACCGCCTGCATTTCCTGGTGTGCAAACAGTACCGCGCCCAACATTTGGTCTTCGCTCAATTCCTGAGCCTGAGACTCAACCATCAGCACTGCATCCTTCGTGCCAGCGACAATCATGTCCAACTTGCTATCTGCCAACTGTGCGTAGGTGGGGTTAAGGAAGTAGCCTTGGGCTTCATTAAAGCCAACCCGAGCTCCGCCGATTGGACCATTGAATGGGCAGCCGGAAATTGCCAACGCGGCAGACGTACCAATCATCGCAGGGATATCAGGATCGATATGCTTATCCGCAGACATAACGGTACAGATAACTTGCACTTCGTTCATAAAGCCCTTTGGAAACAAGGGACGGATCGGACGATCGATCAGACGAGACGTCAGTGTCTCTTTTTCACTAGGACGGGCTTCACGCTTAAAGAAGCCACCGGGTATTCTACCTACCGCATAGGCTTTTTCTTGATAATGAACTGCCAACGGGAAGAAATCGCGGCCTGGTCGCTCGGTTTTTTCCGCAACCACGGTGCACAACACAGAAGTGTTCTCAACGGTCACCAAGACGGCTCCACTCGCTTGCCGAGCAATACGACCAGTCTCCAAAGTGACAGTCTGGCCACCGTACTGGAATGTTTTAGTTACTGGATTCACTTTAATTCTCCAATTCTCAAAATGACACCGAGACGTTCCCATGAGCGCCCCGGCAAGGGTGTGGCCTATCTACGTAGGCCAAGTCGCTTAATCAGATCACTGTAACGCGGAACACTCTTGCGCTTGAGGTAGTCCAGCAACTTGCGACGCTGGTTAACCATCCTGATCAGACCTCGGCGGGAGTGGTGGTCATGTGAATGCGTTTTGAAGTGCCCCTGCAACTGCTCAATATTCGCGGTCAGCAGTGCTACCTGTACCTCTGGGGAACCAGTATCGCCTTCGGCCACCTGATATTCTTTTACAATCTCTGCTTTCTTTTCTACATGTAATGCCATTGCTCTTTCCTCTTGCTTAATCTGCCTTAGGTGGCGTACCACCCTTCATTAATAAAAGAGCCTGTCCGTGCAGATTTACAGACAGGTTCGCGTCACCTCCCGGTGACAATCAGACGACGCGGCGCTACTCGCCCGTCATCCAACATTTCTCCAACCCCCAAAAACTCTCCCGAGTCGAGGGCGACGCGCACAATACCATCTCGGGGGCCATTTGACACCATTACCGGCTGACCCTGGCGCATGTAAAAACCGCTGGATTCACTGAGGCGAACCAGCGGCAGTGCCCCCAAGGCGGCATCCGTGGGCAATAAAAGCGTGTCCAGCACGCCAGACTCACCGGTACCCTTCAGTGCTTCAAGGCCGTTCAGGGTCATACTGTCTTCAATTCCAAACGGTCCCGCCCTGGTTCGCCGCAACGCGCTAACAAAGGCACCGCAGCCGATTGCGCGACCGAGATCCTCCGCCAGCGATCTCACATAGGTACCCTTGCTGCACTCCAGGTAAATATCCGCCTCAGGCCTTTCACCGCCACGGAAAGCGCGCAGCTGTAGCGTCTTTATGACCACAGAGCGCGGTTTGCGCTCCACCTCCAGACCCTTACGCGCTAACTTGTAAAGGGGCTGCCCGCCCTGCTTGATGGCAGAAAACATCGAGGGAATCTGTTCTATATCGCCCTCGAAGGCTTGCAATGCTGTAATAACGTCACTCTCTGTCACGCCGCTGGCATCTTTATCTTCCAGCACCCGCCCTTCTGCATCACCCGTATCGGTGACGGTACCGAGCACGAATGTACTCTCGTAGGCTTTGTCTGCATCCAACAAATACTGAGAAAACTTGGTTGCCTCACCGAAGCACAGTGGCAACACACCAGTGGCTAGAGGATCAAGGCTGCCGGTATGGCCAGCCTTGGCGGCCTCATACAGTCGCTTAACGCTCTGCAATGCATGATTCGAACTAACCCCTAGGGGTTTGTCCAGCAGTAGAATGCCATCCACCGGGCGCCCACGGCGAACCCTGGCCATCCGCTAGCTCTTCGACTCGTCATCATTGTGCAGGCCTAACTCTCGGTCTGCATCTGTCGCGCGCTGGATCAAGTCTTCCAAACTACGGCCGCGACCCACACTGCCGTCAAAATAAAACCGCAGATTCGGAACAGTACGCATATTGCTGTCCTTGGACAGCTGACTGCGCAAGAAGCCAGAAGCCTTGTTTAGCACCTCGGTAGACTCACTCGCATCCTCGCTCGAATTACTGTCCAGCGCCGTGTAGTAGACCTTGGCATGGCCGAGGTCCCGACTCACGTCGACGCCAGTAATGCTGACCATACCAACACGAGGGTCTCGCACTTGGTGCTGAATCAGCAAAGCCAACTCACGCTGCAGATAGTCGGCGACGCGTTGTGTCCTGGCGTATTCTTTAGCCATTAATCATACTCATTACAACACCGCTTAAAGAGAGCGGGCTATCTCCTTGACTTCATAGACTTCGATGAGGTCACCCGCTTTGACATCAGTGTAGTTCTTCACACCGATTCCACATTCCGTGCCATTACGCACTTCATTGGCGTCATCCTTGAAACGACGCAATGATTCCAACTCGCCCTGATAAATCACCACACTGTCGCGCAGCACGCGGATGGGCTTGGAACGATGAACGGTTCCCTCGATCACCATACAACCCGCAATCTGGCCAAACTTGGGCGAACTGAATACGTCCCGGACCTCGGCGATACCCACAATATTTTCTCTCAATTCAGGCGCTAACATGCCTGTCAGAGCTGCCTTCACATCGTCGATCAAATCGTAAATGACATTGTAATAACGCATGTCAATGACTTCAGCTTCCACCAACCTTCGCGCTGCATTGTCCGCTCGCACATTGAAACCGAACACAACCGCACTGGAAGTTACTGCCAAATTGACGTCTGTCTCAGTGATGCCGCCGACACCGCCAGTGATAATATTCACTTGAACCTCGTCGTTCCCGATCTCGAGGAGAGCCGACTGAATGGCCTCCAGCGAACCCCTTACATCTGCCTTGACCACCACATTGAGCGTTTTCCTACCAACTGCCGTCATGCTATCAAACATGTTATCCAGTTTGGCGGCCTGCTGACGCTGTATTTTCATATTGCGCGTCTTTTCCTGTCGGAAATCGGCGACCTCACGAGCATGCTTTTCACTCTCGACAACAGCAAACAAATCACCTGCCGCAGGAGCAGCATCCAGACCCAAAATTTCTACAGGTATGCTGGGGCCCGCCTCATCGATTACCTGACCATTTTCATCCATCATGGCGCGCACTCGTCCGAACTGCAGGCCAGCAAGAACGATGTCGCCCTTGCGCAGTGTGCCACTTTGAATCAATAGCGATGCGACAGGTCCACGCCCTTTGTCCAGACGGGATTCGATCACAATACCTTGTGCAGGTATATCGCGCGCAGCGGTCAGTTCCAACAGTTCCGACTGTAGCAATATCGCATCAAGCAGACCGTCCACGCCTTCACCGGTTTGAGCCGAAACATGAATAAATTGTGTATCTCCTCCCCACTCTTCGGGTATGACATCTTTGGCGGCCAATTCACTCTTGATGCGCTCGGGATCCACACCCTCTTTGTCAATCTTATTAACCGCAACAATAATAGGCACATTAGCGGCCTTGGCGTGTTTGACTGCTTCTTCAGTCTGAGGCATAACACCGTCATCTGCAGCGACAACCAGAATCACAATATCTGTACTTTTGGCTCCACGCGCACGCATCGCAGTAAACGCGGCGTGCCCCGGTGTATCGAGAAACGAAATCATGCCGCGGTCGGTTTCCACGTGGTAGGCGCCGATATGCTGAGTAATGCCTCCAGCCTCGCCCGACGCTACCTGACTCTTGCGAATGTAATCGAGCAACGACGTCTTACCGTGGTCCACATGCCCCATTACGGTAACCACTGGCGCGCGAGATTCTTCAATACCTTCGCGCTGTGACAGGGCTTCCTCAAGCTTTTCCTCCAACGCATCAGCGCTGACAAGTTTGAAGCCGTGACCAAATTCTTCCACCAACAACGTCGCAGTATCCTGATCAATCATCTGGTTGATATTTGCCATCACACCGAGTTTCATCAACTCTTTGATGACGGCTCCGGTCTTAACTGACATCTGCTGCGCAAGATCGGCAATGGAATTCATATCCATAATTTCCACTTGCTGCATTTTTCTTTCCGTTGGCATTTCAAACCCGTGCTTGGAATGTTCTTCGTGCGAGGTTCTGATTTTCTTACGACCACCGCGACGGCGACCCGCTCCCGGTTCAGAATCCAAATCCGCCAGAGATAAATTGTGATTACGCTGCTTACCCCGACCAGCGGGTGAATTACGAGCCAGCTTATTGCGAGGCTTGCGGCTATCGTTATCCCCGCCAGGTGCGGCAGATGGCACCTCATGAAGACGCTTCGGTCGCTTGCCACCCTCTTTCGCTTTCTCCTCGCTAGCAGCCAGCGTTTCAGCCTTGATCTGATCTTCAGCTGCCTTGCGGGCATCAGCTGCATCCCGTCGGGACACAGCTTCATTGGCTTCCTTGAGCTTGCGGCGCGCCGCTGCCCGCTGTCGCAGTACCTCTGGGTCCAGATTAGCCGGATCTTCCTCCGCGCTGGCCTCTAACTCGGTCACCGCCGCCGCGAGTTGCTCACGCTCAGCTGCCGCCGCTTCCTGAGCTTCTAATTCCGCCACGGCCTGGGCAGACACGTCTTCTACTTCTACGATGACTTCCTGATCATGTTCTGCCAAATCACCATCAACGGGCACCTCTGCATCAACCAACTCTTCCGAATCGCGTTTTACATAGGTACGTTTCTTTCGCACTTCGACATTGACGGTTTTTCTACCCTGCGACGCGGAGGTACGTAAGGTACTAATAGTCTTTCGCTTTAACGTAATTCGCTTGGGGGCATCCGCTGGCTCCCCATGACTTTGCTTCAGGTAAGTCAGCAGTGTCTGCTTATCCTCATCAGACACAGCTTGTTCTGCCCCCGTGTGAGGCAATCCCGCTTCTCTCATCTGTGCCAAAAGGCGCTCCGAGGAGGCGCCTACCACTTCAGCGAGCTGCTTTACTGTCACCTGACCCATTCAATACTCTCCTTGGTATCCTGTCGTAGCGCAATTAATCGTGCAATCTCAGGTTACTCTTCTGCCTCTGCAAACCAGGGTGCCCTTGCAGTCATAATCAATTCGCCGGCACGTTCTTCAGTCATCTCCGGGATGTCCATGAGATCATCCACCGCCTGCTCTGCCAGATCTTCCATGGTGACAATCGCACGACCAGCGAGGATGTAAGCCAAATGGCGATCCATGCCCTCCATGGTTAAGAGATCCTCGGCCGGCTCATGCGAGCCTACCTCCTCCTCAGACGCAATGGCCTGGGTCAACAACGCGCCCTTGGCTCGTGCACGCAGTTCCTCTGCGATATCCTCATCGAACCCTTCAATAGCAGTCAGTTCTGCCAGAGGCACATAGGCCACTTCTTCCAGTGTGGCAAAGCCTTCTTCAACCAAAATTCCGGCCACATCCTCGTCAATATCAAGGGCATCGACAAACACCTGAATAACTTCAGTGGACTCCGCTTCCTGCTTCTCAGCAGCATCCTCAAGACTCATGACATTAATAGTCCATTCGGTTAGCTGAGCCGCCAGACGCACATTTTGGCCAGAACGACCGATCGCCTGCGCCAGATTGTCTTTGGATACGGCAACATCCATGGTGCGGTTGTCCTCATCCACCACAATGGACTCAACTTCCGCAGGCGCCATGGCATTGATCACCAATTGTGCGGGGTTGTCATCCCACAGCACGATATCGACACGCTCGTTGTCGAGCTCGCTGGAGACCGCTTGTACACGCGATCCGCGCATACCAACACACGCACCCACTGGATCAATACGCTGGTCGTTAGTTTTTACAGCGATCTTCGCACGGGAGCCCGGATCGCGCGCTGCGGCACGAATCTGAATGACTTCCTCAGCAATCTCTGGCACCTCGATTTTGAACAACTCTATCAACATTTCTGTACATGAGCGGCTCAAAATTAACTGCGGGCCCCGAGGTTCTGTACTGATTTCCTTAAGAATAGCGCGCACCCGATCATTAACTCGGAATGTCTCGCGACCCACCAATTGATCCCGCGGCAGCAGACCTTCGGCGTTGCTGCCCATATCAATAATCACATTGTCTCGCGTTACCTTTTTTACCGTACCGGCAATAAGCTCACCCACACGACTCAAATACTGGTCAACAACCTGTGCGCGCTCAGCGTCACGAACTCGCTGAATAATCACTTGCTTGGCAGTCTGTGCGGCGATGCGGCCAAATGCGATGCTCTCCACCTCCTCCTCGTAAATGTCCCCGGGCTTCAGATTTGGATCCTGCTCTATGGCTTCCTCGGTAGTGAACTGAGTCCCCAGCAGCGCCATTTCATCATCTGGCACAACCAGCCAGCGACGCTTGGAAACATAATCGCCCGTAGTACGATCAATAGTGACCAAAATGTCCGCCTCTTCGTCGTAACGCTTTTGGGTCGCCGTCGCCAACGCCAGCTCTATCGCTTCGAAGATTATGTCCTCAGACACGCCCTTCTCATTAGAGACAGCCTCAGCCACCAACAGAATTTCTTTCGTCATCTCAAGCCTCGCCAATTCACTTGCCGCGTTTAGATGCGGGGTTGCACCCGCGCTTTTTCAATCGCGCCGAAAGGCAACAATAAATCGTGATCATCTATCTGAATCACAACCTCATCACCCTCAATACCTTTCAAAATACCCTTGAACCTGCGCCGCCCCTCAAAGGCACTGCGTAAACGCAACTCCACCGTCTCACCCACATAACCGGAATACTGCTCCAGCTTGAACAACAGCCGATCCATGCCGGGGGAGGAAACTTCTAGCGTGTATTCCCCCGCAACCGGATCTTCCACATCCAGAATGCTACTCACCTGTGCACTGACACCAGCGCAGTCATCAACCGAGATGCCTGCAGGGCTGTCTATAAAGACCCGCACAATACTGTGCCTGCCCTGTGGCGTGTACTCCACACCCCATAACTGGTAACCCAATGCAACCACAGTGGATTGCAACATCTCCGCAATTTGCTGATCTTTGCTCGCCACTGCCGGTTCTTTTCTCCATGTACAAAAAAGCCCCTAAAAAGGGGCTTTTAATTTCACACTATAGCTCCAAAGCTAACAGCGCTAATTGGTAGCGGGGGCCGGATTTGAACCGACGACCTTCGGGTTATGAGCCCGACGAGCTACCAGACTGCTCCACCCCGCATCAAAGCTTACTCGACTGTGACAGGCCCCTCGGCACTGACACCCGAAGCCCGACTTATTTAGGCTCCAATTTCGAGGAGATGCATTATAGGTAGGCCCACTACCCCGGTCAACCGTGAGAAGAGCGAAAAATAGACTAATTTTGCAGGCAGCGGCTGATTATCGGTAGCAATAGCGCAGCGCCCATTAGCGAGCCGCTTGATTGACTAGCCTGGGTCACTCACGATACAGGGTGAGTCGATGCAATAGCCTCCGCCGCTGCAGCGTCCCCTATGGCGTCTATGCCGTCTAGCATCTATGGCCTCCACGGCAGAATCGTGACCTTGCCACATATGATGTATTGAGCCAAAAGGCATATGGGGTAAAGGGCGAGCTTGATAAAGAATAGGTCTATAAAAAAGCTGTTAGGATGAGGAATTTCTAAACTGAATATTTCCATGCCAACACCATATATCATGGCGAACGTAGCCATATAGACTAGGCATATAAACCCAACCCAATTCAGCACCGTCTGCAACTGCCCAACCATAGCGTGACTCCATCAGTGAGGCCGAATAGTCTAGCAGACATATCCTAGCCCTAGGATCTCTTTTTCAACATCCGTTTTTGAACACCAGAACTAGGCACCAGCGCCCCCGCCGCAGTTGAAGTACTGCGGTCAGTATGTGGGCATTATAAACTACTCGCGTCGACCCCATCCTCGACTGAAGGCTAAGCGTCCTTTCGCATTATCCTTCGCTAGACGAGCATCATCTTGCCTCCTCACTGACCAGGCCGGACTAGACAATATGCTCGACACAACCCGTTTACTTTCCTTATAATCTGATGATTGCCGTTTCCAATCAGCTTTCCGAGGGCCAGATGAAGAGCAGCAATAGTATTTTTGACGTGATGCCAGATTTTCTGCGGGCGAGTCGAAGCGGCGTCGACTCTACTCCTTACTGAAACCAGAGCGATCGCAATATTTTACGGCGAACTTGTTAAATAAGGGAATCATAACGATGCCTCAGTACCTCAAGCCATTCGGCTCTCTTTTTTTCGTGCTGATATTCTCGGCGCTGGCTTTAGGCTGCAGCGATAGTTCTTCGGTCGCCGGGACGAATACCAGTGAAAAGGTAGCTGTCGCAGAGCCGACGCCCGGCGCATCGGCCACTTATGCCAGTGAAATTCAACCGCTCTTTGACAATCGGTGCATCGCCTGTCACGGCTGCATTGGTTCGCCCTGCAATGTGAAGCTTTCTTCTTTTCGTGCTGTCGAGCGAGGGGGCTTCGGGAAAAACCCCTATTCGTTACATTTTGATAATTTTAAGCGAACAGGGATGGACGTTCATGCGACGACTGAGGGGTGGCGCAAGGATGGTTTTTACCCAATAGTGTCGCGAGGGGGAAATGCGACCGAAAATCTAGCGGGATCGATGATCTCACAACTTGTGACTGTGGGGCATCAGAACAATCAGCCGGGCTTTTCGCGGAAAGCGTTAATGTCGAGCAACCACCGCTACAAACATTCTTGTCAGAGTACATCCGACGCCCTTGCGTCCCACCTGACCGCCAATCCAGCCGAGGGCATGCCCTATGGGCTTCCGGCATTGGATGAGTCGCAGCTAGCGCAGATTAAGCAGTGGGTCTCAGCCGGCTCACCTGGACCCACCGAAGCGGATCTATCAAAAGCCTCCGCTCTGGCCAACCCGGAGATCGTGGCTCGCTGGGAGGCGTTCTTCAATCAGCCCGATGCGCAACACCAGCTGGTTTCCCGCTATATCTTTGATCATGTCTACCTCTCGACCCTCACGCTGGATGAAAGCACGGGCGAGCTCTTCAAGTTGGTGCGTTCAAAGACAGCCGGCAACTCACTCAAAGAGGTCGCAGCCGGCAAACCCACACCGAAAGTCGTGGTAATTGATTCTCCGCACCCCTATGACAACCCGATGACCTATGCGGGCGTGGAGCAGTTCTATTATCGACTGCAGAAGATGACGTCTCGGCCCGTTCAGAAAAATCATTTTATTTGGCAACTAGGGCGAAGCGATATTGCCCATTTGGAATCGGTCTTTTTTGATAGGAAGTGGGCCAAGGATGAAGGCTTTGATGCACCCTGGGATGTGGGCAATCCGTTCGTCATGTATCAAGCCATTCCAGAGAAGTCCCGCTATCTTTTCCTGATCGAGAACTCGGCGGTCATCGTAGCGGGGATTACTTCGGGCCCTGTTTGCCTGGGGCAGATCGCTACTTACGCGGTTAAGGACCAGTTCTGGGTCTATTTCATGGATCCAGACCATGATGTATCGGTGCTCGACCCGCAGTTGGGGCTCGGCGATTGGGAGGCTTTAATGGATCGTTCGCCCATTGGGAATGAACGCTATGACACCGCTTATGGAAAGGCGGTGGAGCGGCTCTTTCCGGACGGCTACACGATTGATGCACTTTGGGACGGG
>Ga0115007_10002351_pt1 | contig 11700 bp, 5 predicted proteins | sample ArcOceMetagenome_2_FD_87166 | JGI IMG/M metagenome (GOLD analysis project Ga0115007, IMG submission 87166) | Marine eukaryotic phytoplankton communities from Arctic Ocean - Arctic Ocean ARC135M Metagenome | ecosystem: Environmental > Aquatic > Marine > Oceanic | place: Arctic Ocean | collected... | reverse complement strand
TTAACGCTCCATCCGATCATCATCAACCGGAAACGCCTGGAGTGGTTCTACCATCAGAGTACACATTGCAAGATCACGCTGATTATTTACAACTCAGAACGGAACGCACGGGTAGATGGTACTATAGTGATATGACATCTAAATTATTACCTGTCATGTCGGGGTCGGTGGTCACGCCAGACCTAGTCAAGGATTATTGTTTGCCCATACCTTTTCGGAAATTAAAACGCTTATACAGTGGAGTAGTTTTTCACGATGTTTGGCAAAATAAAAAGCGGACCCAATCATTCATAAGCACGCCAAAGAAAACGCCGAGTGGTACAGCAACTGGAACACCATTAGTTAATAGATTGTTGACGACAACTCCCGCAGCCACTATCTCATCAGCTACCACACCTGGAGCCACACCTGGTTTTACAATGGCAGTTCCAGCCACTCCCGCTACGCCCGCAACCAAAACACCATCTAGAACGACAACATCCGAAGTGGATGCAACTACTACTACTAAAACACAAGCACCACCACTATCACTCAAAAACAACAATAACAATAACGTCGAGGAACCGCTACCCGTTCGAACTGTTTCCATTCGCGTACGGCCTGATGTCTTATGCGGAGCAATCATGGATGCGGCACATCATGCCTTTGAAATATTACCTAGCAATTGCACTACTCATATCATTAAACGGCAGGGGGGACATTTGCGTGGAGCTGTGTACCTACCTCAACAACAACTTGCCTATGTAGCAGATATACAACTATGTACACAAAAGAATGATGAATTGGAACGTCGGTTAATATTACGGTTTTATCATATCCAGGACGATCCGGAGGCATTATTTGAACTGGGACAAATTTTGCACAGACAACAGCAACAGGTACCACCACCCTCACCACAAACACTTCCAACTGTGGATGTTTCATTTAGTACAGATAATTTACATTCGACGGCATCTTTGGAGGAGAATGATGTTATGGCCCAAGAAAAGCTAGTTGCCAATCGTCATTTAAAACAGACATGTAGTCTCATTCAGAGGCTTATGGCAGCGGAACAGCAAGAGGGAGGAATAAAAAAGATGGATCGCAAACAGCAATCAAGGTACGGAATAAATGAGAGTATTCTACTAGTGATCTAAATAATGCATTTTTGATCATATCTATATTCTCACGCTTGTTGATTGATTTTTTCCTTCACTCTTTTATTTATTTGTTGCACACAGCTGGTTAGGACTGAGAAATACACCTTTCGATTCCAAAGCAGCTATGCAATACGCAATTGGTACCCATTTAGAATCAAATTTCAAATCATGTCCTTCGGTTAGAGAAGAAAACAAAAAAGCAGCACCTACTATTCGTCGATTAACTTTGCCCAGCCTTTCGAAGAAAGATTGGCCCATGCTGGATGTTTCATGGACGTTAACCAATCATATCGTTGAAGAGTTGGACACACGAGATTGCTCCTACAACACATTAGCGACATTACCCTTCGGGCAATTCCCTTCTTTACCGACACTAGATGTCCAGTATTGTTCTCAGTTGCGACGATTGAGTCGCGAGAATATGATTACACATCTATTAAAGTCAGCGAAGGAATTGGAAGAATATGCAAGTCTTGCCGAATATAATTGTGCCGTGTGTATAACGCTGTTGGATCCTATGATTATGCACTACGGAGTTCCTACATTGTCATTGCCAAAACCAAAATCACTCGATGAGTACCCTCTGGAGTATACGCCACCACAAATATCTTGTCCACCGTGGGGCAGCCTTGTAATGGAGGCCTTGAATAAAGTTACTGCAAAAACTCCGACTGGGGATATATCCTTGACGGAAGCTGTTCGTTTGGTCTACAGAGCATTCATGAAGCAAGATGACGAAGAACAGGGAGCTCGACTTGGAAGGAAGAATACACAGATCATGGAACGTCTTGCAAATATGCAGTCGCATCAGCGAGCCATAATACAGAACATCAGAGACTCTCACGCAAACAGTAGATTGGCCTCAGAATCAGCTTCGGAGTTTTTAAAAGGTTCTCAACATGCCTCAAACAAGGGAAAAGAAGGTTATCCAAGTATCATACATAAGGACGTACCTTTATTAGATATAAAAATTTCTCTTGGAGCTTCGCGGTCCGGAAGAATGCATATTACAGCTAAACATATTCTCTTTGTTACGAGTTATATACCACTGTTGGGGTCCATCAACTCAACCCTATTGGATCTAAATTTGATCAGCTTTCAAGTGGTATCTAATCCCACTTCCACTTTACTGAACCCATTTCCCAATACCGTGAATGTTGTTCTGAAGTCGAACAATGAGTTGGTGTATAGTTTTCGACCAGCAATGGGGCCGTCTCGTCTTCAAACCTTTATAACGATCATTCAAGGTTTTGCCAACGAAAACAAACCTTCAGAATATTCGCAATTCGTTGAAAATAATGATGGGGTGACGAGAATAATAGAATCGAAGTCAGAAGATGATCACGAATTGACAATCTGATTTTGTGATCCAATATCATAATTTTCATTTACTGACTTGGTGCGAAACCAACAAAATATTTATATTATTCTTGGAAGTTATTGAACTAGGGGGGTATACTTGAATGGTGAATAATGGGACTAAGGGATAACTACGTGATAATAACAAATTAAATGTGATAATACATGTACAATTGTAGTACCACAAGAGACTATATAATTTATTAGTGATTGACATATGTATGTATATTTACGGTTGCTTTTGACTCACTCCCAGTCTATCACTCTCTCACTCTCTCTCTCTCTCTCTCTCACTCTCTTATAAGAACGAGCTGAACTTATCTTCGTATCATATAATAATCTAGTGCATTGTTTTTGTGCTCTCACGACGAGACTTTACTCACTTCTACAGTACAGTTACTCCTTTTATTAGTTCCTCAGTTGTACTACTGTATCTAGTGCCATGTACCAGAACTGGATAGATATCTCTGGTCATGGACAGAACTCTCTCCAACTATTAAATAATAGATCACAACTTAGATTTTCCATAACAAATATTCACCTATCTATCTATAATATCATATTACTGTATATATATTATACCTTAGCCTATTATCCTAGCTCCCATTGTATTTTTATAAGCACTAATGTATGTCCCTATTCGTGACTAACATAAACTAGCAACGTCGAAACTCTCAACGGTAGAACGAAATTTTATTGCGCGCCGTGCTTTCCTACGACCAACATAATATCTCACATTAATCGACTTTTTATATTGATCCAACCAAGTAATTAAGAGTCTCAACACAACCAGCAGTAGAAAGCACAACAACCAGCATCGCATTCATTAGCAATAGTCCACTCAATCTAAGAAACGCGTTTAGTCTCATTCCCTTTCCCCAGAACTACTTTGCACGGTGTATATTTGTCGCTAAGAATTAATCTTTGACACAGTGCAAGAAAGAAGAAAAAAAGGGTGCGCAACAAACACATAAGCAAGCATATCAGTGATATAATATGGCACGGTACAAGCAGAGCGGACCCCGGCGATCGACTGGAAGTGCATCTGCTGCAGGAGGTGAATCATCTGTGGTCGGCAGGTCGAGAACAGCAGGTGGTACCGTCCGTCGTAGACCTGGTGAAATGCCAGTCAGAAGAAAAAAACGAAGAATGAGACCAGGTAAGTGGAAGAAGAAATGAAACAAATTCAATACAATATTATATGCTGTCGACAATAATTATCTGGTTGGTTTCTAATCTAAAGTTGTTCCCCATACTTTCACTCCACTTTGTGGGATATTATTATAAATATTGCTGCTCCAATCATCATTTTTTTTTGCTTTTTGCTCAGGCGAAAGGGCACTGCGAGAGATTCGACAATATCAAAATAGTACTGATTTACTCATTCGACGACTTCCTTTTGCAAGATTGGTAAGAGAAATTCAACAAGGTCTATCTCGTCAAAGTTATAGCTGGCAAGCATCGGCAATTCTTGCGTTGCAAGAGGCATCTGAAGCTCATCTGGTGGGTCTTTTCGAGGATTGTAATTTATGTGCCATCCATGGTAAACGGGTAACTATAATGCCAAAGGATATGCAATTGGCGAGACGAATTCGTGGACAGAATAGAGAATAAACCACAGAAATATAGAAGAAAATGATCACCAACAACATTAGCAGGAGGGAGGGACGGCAAGCTACATTATCATTATAATTTTCTTGCAAAAGGAATAATCGATCATCAGATTGGTGGACGATGATAATAATATTATTACAATTACTAAGTGTTATTATCACGACTCAAAATAATTATTCATGGGGTGAAAAGTTGTTAAATGGAAGATGGAAGTAGTAGAGGAGTTCATTCTTACTGGACTAGTGTAATAATAATAATATAATACAAGTATAAATCAAACAAACAAAAAATAGACAGGCGACTTGCTTAAATGCAACGCTATCATGCCTCAAAAGAAGGGCAACGAAGAGCTTATCTCGATCTACGAACTGTCATAGGGAAGTTAATCAAAATAGTAAAATAATAAATCATTATTGTGTCAATAAGAAAAATGTTTTCCGTATTGGTGCTGTACTAGATCTCGCGGATGGATATTCGAAAATTAATTAGTTATAAATACGCCTATGAACCAACTAAATAGGTAAAGAAAAACCACATACATGTCCCGAAATTGCTATTCTTTTAGCTAATCTTGTTATAGCACTAGCTAGCTACTTTCTAGTTTCTAATCGACAAAATATGATAATTATTACTAAAACGTCGTTTGATTAATACAACATTTATAAATACGTAAGGCGTTATATGTTATGTAATATAGTGCTTTTTTAAACGGCATAGACACGTAATATAAATTGTATTGTATTGTATTTTTTGACAAATATAACATCCATTATTATCACCTAAATCTATAACATCGATCGAGTGAATTTGGAAGCTTTTTGGTTGGTTGGTGAATCTTCGTTATTATTTATTTATTTTGTTATGATTATTTAATTCTTGGTGGCGGGTTTGCGGTTGTGAACCATATGAGCTTGTACTAACGTATTGGCAGCCAGTGCTGCCAACAAACTTAATTCTCCTGCCAATGTAGCCGCTGCTACGACCGTTGCGAGTTTCCTGGCATTATCTCCTGGCGTCGATGCTCCACCCCTGCATCCGATTGCCTCGAGACATGCAGCTTGTGCCGGTAAGGAAGTACCTCCACCGACTGTTCCGACTTCAATACTTGGCATAGTACAACAAATCCATAAATCTTCATCGTCTGTTTCTTCCATCAAAGTAATACAGTTAGACGATTCAACGTTCTGGGCTGGATCTTGTCCTGTTGCTAAGAATATCGCCGTTACGATATTTGAAGCATGGGCGTTAAATCCACCGATTGCACCAGCCATGGCTGATCCAATCAAATTCTTGTTAATATTGGTATGTACTAAGGCTTTAACAGTAGTTTTGAGTGTTTTCTGAACGACATCCTTGGGAATAATAGCTTCAACTACGACCGATTTACCACGACCCATTAACCAATTCGTTGCAGCAGCTTTCTTATCGGTACAGAAGTTCCCTGATAGAGCAACTAACTGCAACGACGGGAATTCCTTTTGTAGTGTTTCAATAACAGCAAGTGAACCCTTCGAGACCATATTCATTCCCATGGCATCTCCTGAAAAGCAAACAAGTCGTAGATAAACATTTTTACCAGCAACGGTTGGATTACAATCCTTTAATTTGCCAAAACTTGTAGTCGATTCAAAGGCCTGTTTTAAAATTAAGAAATTTGATGGTTCCTCACACCATAATTTCAAATCAGCTGCCTCCATGGCAGTATTCATACGGATACATGGTGCACGGGTAATCCCGTCACGGACGATCCGAGCTTTGGCACCACCCCCCTGTGTGATAGCCTTCGCACCACGATTTGAGGATGCAACCAAACATCCCTCTGTTGTTGCCATGGGAATATAAACAGTTTCATCATTAATTGTAAGCGGACCGACCAATCCAACAGGAAGTGGTACATACCCAACAACAATTTCACAATTTGCACCGTATACACGACCATAATCCAATGATGGTGTTGATGGTAGCTTATCAAGGACATTTGTAATATTTTTATTATTACTGTGGTTGTGATGGTCACCTAAAACAGAAGCTAATTTTTGGTTACAGACAATTCTTCGAACAGTTACAGCACGGAATGGATCTAATCGTTTTTCTAATTCATGATCCTTCATCTTGTTATTTATAACTAAATTAGCAATTTCTTCATCGTCAAGCTCTTTTAGATTGACACTATTCGATGATGATGACTTGAAAGAAGCCGGATCGCTGCATACTGGTGCACACGAAGCTGGTGGATGAATACTTTTCTTCTTCATCGTGGTAGTACTGGTGGTAGTACTATTACTTGACGCGTTGTAAGGTTTACTATCAATACAAAAGCAGAAACAAATACAAGAAGAAGAAGATTAAAAAAAGAAGTAGTATTATGATGTGAGTAAAAATTGAAATACCAGATTAAATCAAATCAAAGAACTGTCATTTTTTTATTTTAAATTTTACATATTCATCCATCGCACAAGTAGAGATGAAACCAACCCATTTGAAGGTAGGAATGAATGAAAAGAAAGAATGTTTAACGATTACTACGTACCTTGAGATATTATTATTATTAATATTATTTGTTGCTGTTGTCTCATTCTCAATTTCATTTGGATTTGCTAGGTCTTCATGGATCAATGATATACCAAAGAAACCAAAGAAATATAGTAAAAATACAGACCATCCGACTAAGAATTGTACTAATACACCCTGTGATTCATGATGTAAATATTGTGATGCATTTGAACAGAATGTATATACACTCCAAAGGAATGCACCAACCGCCAAATAATTAATCCATTTAAATATATGCCATTTTGGTTGTTTGTGTCCGCTAACATTTGCATTATTAGTAGGCTTTTTGAGTTCATCGACATCACTTGTACTAGCATTAGCATTAGCATTCATCATATCCTGTTTTCGTTGTTGTAGTTCAAGTGCATTTGAATTACCAGTTCCGAGTAAAACAACACATAAACCAACAGTAGCAGCAACGATGACGCCATAAAGTTGTGATGATGGTAGTTGATCGATTCCTGATAACACAGCATCCAATCGCATACCTAAAGTCGGCAATGCTTCTCCTGCTGTTGATGCCATGGTTGTTTGTTTTTGTTTTTGGCTGTTTCTTGTTTCTTTGTGAAGGTTCTGTTTTACTTACTTTATAGAGGGGTATGTGTTGTGTGTGACGGAAGGTTATTTTGAAAAATTGAGTTTCAGAGGAGGTGATCTGAGCGAAGAGTTTGAACGAGAATGAGAATACTTTTCTGGTTCGTGCCATGTGGTTTCAACAAAAAATACTGTATGAGTTCTTCGCCATTCCGGTGTTCTGTGTTTAGCGCACGCACGACCAATGCTAAAAAAATAAGAATTTGTACCATAATTAATTCTTGGATCAAAGGGCATACAGTACGTGGTGAACACGATTTCAAATTTGGTGGCATATCTCCCCAAAGGTTGTTTCGGCTTAACGGATAGCGTGGTGCACTCTATTTAACCGCGGGTAACATAACGGTTGACACATACATAGTTGTATGAATACATTTATTTGTTGTTGTAACTATGTATCGTATGTATGTAATGTTGTACACACATAATTTTTGAGTAAATGAAAAAATGTTATAAGAAGGTACTAGTACAATGTACATTTAATTTCAATCGATGCTGAGATTTATAATTGATGATTAAGGTTTCATTTCATATTGTTGATGATGATTATTATTATATTATTGTTGCAATAATATTATAGTATAGACTAGACTAGACCATGATGTTTGTTGTTGTAGTAATAGTGTGTACAATTCCAACGATACATTATATATAGAATAAAATCGGATATGTTATTATCGGCATGGCAGGCCAGCGTATAGTATGTATGTAGCAGCAATATTATAGTAAGTAGTACATGTATGTACTCCAAAAGCTGTGTCGTGTATATTATAATATATACAAACTCACTAATAAAATCGTCAAGGGTATGTCACATACATACACCACACCACACACAGCCACTAATACTTGTAAAGTATAATAATAATACTATCAGCATTAGAGCTTTGTATGATGTCTTTAGATATTGCAATTGCTATTTTCTTCTGTATGACGAGGATGTCAGTTACACACAGCGCACTCCCAAAAATGATTCAGTGAACTTTCCGAACCAAAAATTGTTGGTTCTTCGCCGATACGGTGAAGTCGCCTGTCTGTACTTCTAGCGGTTCGGACTTTGTTGATACTTTTTACCTATTGAGTACGCCTCTAGACAATCACTCTACGTGTTATGACGTGAAATTTACGCACGTACTTACTAGCACATTAAATTTTAGTTGAAGCAGAACATTACAATCCAAAACTTGAGTTGTGCGAACATTCTTTGTTTTTGAAATGTTTGTGACTTTGACAACACATAATAAGGTTGGCACACTCGCGGTGTCATCATTTTCGCTTAAATCGCATCAACTGCCCAATCAGGCTTCAATCCCCTCACTTCAACCTTCAGTAGGAAGAGTTACGTGTTTATACGTAGGTATAAAGAACAGAGCGAACCAAATACAGCTGTACAAAATCAGCTTTCTCTCTCTCTTTCACTCTTTCACTTACTTGAAGTTTTTATCTTGATAGATGACGAATTCACATGATTCTTTCACCTGCCCTCTCATGAAAAACAATGCCAAAATGCCTCACTCAGTAAAGAAAGAACTTTTTCATCATATTTTATATGATGTTCAATGTTTCATACCAGCACCAACCACGGAGTCTATGACTATCACAGAACATAAAAGAAATTAATACACTAAAATAAAGAGAACAAAACAAAAGAACATCCAATCGCTTACTTCATTACCTATTCATTACACAATCATGATATCAAGTACCTGTCTTGAAGTTCTACCAACTGTGCTAAGTCCCACAAGTAATAATAACATGAATATGAATATGAACAATAACATAAACATAAACATAAACATGATGGCGTCTCGTCATCATGGTCAACAGCAACAACAACTTCTCGGAAAGAAACGTCCTCGATCAGCGCCTGCTACTGCATCTGCATCTGCTACTGAATCTGAATCTGAATATGCATCTACTACTATCGATAACAACAAGACAATAAGCATGCAAAGAAGAAGAACAAGACGTGTACATTTCTCATCTATGTTGCCAACAAATGATTCCATAACACGTATTTGTATTGGTCGAAGTGAAACATATCAAGATCTTATTAATGATGTTTGGTACACTAAAAATGAATTGGCTGTATTTACAAATGAGGCAAGAGAATATGTTCTTGCTGGATTACGTCTACGTGGCAATGGCAGTAGTAGTAATCATGCTGGCGATCAACGACAACATCATCAACAAAAACAAAGTAGACTAAGTTGTGAATGTAGTAGAGGATATGAACGATATGATTTTTCACGTGTACAACAAAAAGCATTAACAAGGAAAGTTATATTATTGGCATGTTCAACAAAAACTGGATTAAGTTCTGATGAAATGGCAATGATTGCACGTAAATCATCATCGTATGCAGTCCAAGAAGCATTCGTTACTGGTTTTCAAGATTATTGTGATGTATATCATTTACAAGTAAATAATAATACTCCAAAATCAAATTCAACAATAGTTCAACTACAACAACAACAACAACAATCCAAACAACAACAAATAGAAGCAGAAGATGAAGATGATGCAAGCACAATCAGCAGTACAAGTACGAGTGATAATACTTCATCAACTGTTAACTACGATGTAACACCACCAGTCACACCACCATCATGCAAAAGGCTTCGTCGTAGTTTCTAAACTAAACTAAACAGACATACATACATACATTACAGTAGACAACAATATATAATACTATAATAGAAAATTTCTGTTGAATACTACTATTCTACTGTAGTACACTGCACTATTTATCATAACTTTACACTAAATGTATGTTGACTATAGATGCAGTAGGACTTACTTTTCATACTAGTACATTGTAGTATGATACGATTGTAATGATAAAGAGGTCTACATTAGCACAATATGTATTTTAGTAGTCGTGTAGTGTTACAATAGTGTCCAAAATAACACTACAGTAGTACATTGTAGCTTGTACCAGGGGTCATTATATATAGTATATACCGTATTCAACGTATTAAAACTTCTTAAATTGAAGTCGAAGTTGTCGAAGTGTCGAAGAGATGCTTCGATTCGATTCGATTTTATTCCAGTAACAACAAGTCAAATCGTGCTTTTCGTTTCCTTTCCAATATTGCTGATACCGTATTCAATGTATTCGTATTATTACTGTATCGCCATGTTATTGAAATCGAAGTCGACGAAGTGGTTCTTTTTGAAGCAAGATTTGATTCACACATTCGATATAACAACGTCACACCATCTGCTTTTCATTTCATTTCTATTAGTATTGCTGTTTATATACTAGTATATATATATATATATATTTCTTAATACGTTGTATTTATATATATATATATAATATACATATATATATATATACAACGTAAGAAGTGGTTTTTCTTTTTGAAGCAAGATTCGATTCATTCGATTGAGCAACAAGTCAACTCTTCGTGCTTTCGTTTCCTTGCTTTCCATTATTGATCTTATTGTCGTATATTATATATATGTATATATATATATATATATATCTTCCTTCCTTCTTCAGATCAAATGATGACTGATTATCACAACAACAACAACAACAACAACAACATATGAAATAAATTTAATAGAGCAACCAAATGAGTACAATGTAGTATGATTTCATTACTATACTGTATCGGCTGGATACATCCTAAGATCATGATGTTTTTATGTTACCAATGGATGCGAATGCGATGCAAAACAAGAACTAAAACAAAATGGCAACAAACTTCACTTCATCACATACTGTACAGTATTATATAACACATTGCGTCATCGTGCCTTGTCTATTATATAGGAGTAGAATACACGTGTAGTAGTCTACACGTAGTATTGAGGTTGTAAGCTACTTTTAAAAATCTTATTCTAAGGATACTACATCATACTACGGTAGTCAGTATCCATTTATTTAGAGCCGATTGAATGAAACCGAACCAAAATTCTTTGACGTAGTATTTTGCGTACTTGCACATACATTGTAGAAGGAAGTAACATGGAATCTACTTATTGTTCGACGACTGGAGTAGTAATGATTTCCAATGAGTAAGTGGATCATCTATTTTGGCGTCACCCATTATATTAGGAATAGCATCTAAAGATAGTACTGTACAATTTTCTTTTTGGATCAATATCAATGTTGGAATACCACCCTTACGTTGTTCATTCGATATACCTAAATTTTCCATTTCTTTTCCTGCACATATACCAAAATATATTTTCAAATCGGATCGTTCTTTTATTTTTGTAAATGGTATTGTATTCCAACCATCCTCCATTTCACCTTCCATTTCATTACTATTATTATCAGAAGAAATATATACTAAATCAAAAAGTTTATTATTATTATCCTGCTGTTGTTGTGTCTTGAAGATCGATGAAACATACGGCTTACTTGCTACACAGTCGGGACACCATGATGATGCAAAGTACAATGCTATATTTTTTTTTGGTTTGT
>Ga0115007_10002350_pt1 | contig 11703 bp, 7 predicted proteins | sample ArcOceMetagenome_2_FD_87166 | JGI IMG/M metagenome (GOLD analysis project Ga0115007, IMG submission 87166) | Marine eukaryotic phytoplankton communities from Arctic Ocean - Arctic Ocean ARC135M Metagenome | ecosystem: Environmental > Aquatic > Marine > Oceanic | place: Arctic Ocean | collected... | reverse complement strand
TAGCCTATGCCGGTCAATTTGCGATCATACCTAACAATAACAATATGGAATCATTGTTATCTATTAACCCTGCAGAAAAGAATGATGGTAATGAAATTGAAGTAGATGATGATGCTGATGATGAAGAAGAAGATGATGACGACGTCGACGATGATGATTCTGTGGCTAGGGATGCTTTTACTACTACTAATGATACCAATAATGGTGATGACAGCGACAGTAGTGACGACGACGACGACGATGATGATATGGATCTTGCCGAAGCTGTACGAAGAATGGAACAATCCACAGAGGAAGAAGATACGTTTGCAGGTACAGCTTTGAATCCACCAAAAACGGAGAATGAAGTCGATGCTTATAATATCCCAATTCAAGAGCTTGAATCGCAGTTACAGATTCAATTGACGGTGCAAAAAGAAGGAACAACAACGAAGAATGAGAATGGTGATCTACATTCTAATAAAATTTCTCTAGCAGGAAAGATTAAGAATTATATGATGACCGATAGGACGGTTGTTGTCGAATCACTTTCTTCATCATTACTGCCACAAACCGATACAACAGCAATGATGGGTGGTTATGGTGGTCCTACCGGTCCACTCGAAGAGGGAAGTTTGTTGGTTATACAAATTCCAAAATCATTTCTAGCAGAATCAATGGACCAAGAAACGAATAATCATGCTACTTCTAACATCAATGATGACAATGATAATGATTCTAGGAACAAAACGAGTTTGATTGCCCTAGGTAGAGTTTTTGAAATTTTTGGACCCGTTTCACAACCTTTGTATATCATACGATTACCTTCTCCACCATCTTCGGCGGCCGATGAAAAGAAGAAAAAAAAATCCAATAAAAAACGGAACAATAACAATAATAATAGGAGAAAACAAAAGGAAGATTCAGTTCATAATAATAACAAACTATTAGAAGTTGTTGGTGACGACAAGGGAGATGATGAAGCAAACGTGGATAACAACCAATGTACTGAAGGTACGACGACGACGACGACGACCAACACCACCACAACCGTGAATGATGAAAGCAATGAGGAAAATATGACATGTGAAACCAAAAAAGAGACGAGAATGACGGATCAACAAGGAGACGAGAATATCATCGCTAATAAGGACGACGAAAAAATTGTCCCTGCAGAAGGAAATACTGAATCTTCCTCTCAGTCGTCTCCCAAAGCAGCCGATATTGCCACAATCATTGTTGAAGAGGAAAAGGGAGTATTGGAGAACAAAGAAACCTCTGCTACTCCATCATTGCCATCATCCGACACGACAGAAAAATCTTCACCCACTACTCAAGCAGCTAATAATCCGATCTCTGATGTACAGGATACTTCTTCTGGTATTGATATCACAATGTCTGAAAAGGATGTTCCTGCTGCTGTTGTTGAAGATGATCCGTGGGCTATAGATGGTAAATATGCTAAGTTTTTATCACAGAATAAGAACCTCGAAGTTTATTACCTTCAGGACGAAGCAAAGCTTATTGATACAGGATTTATTATGCGATCAAGTGGAAAGGGATGCGATGCGTCTAATGTGTACGACGAAGAAGCTAATAATGCGAATGATGTATACTACAGTGATGATGAAAAAGAACGCGATGCGAAGAATAAGAAAAAGGGTAAAAAACAACAACGAAATCGACAACAGCAACCGCAGCAGCAGCAACAACAATCTAGACCAGAAAATTATCAACATCAACAACAACAACAAAGGCATAATAATTTCACTAGATATTCAAACGCGGCGCCTCCTCCTCCACCGCCTCAGATGCCGCCCTACGGAGTATCACAAGGACAACATTCAAATCTACCCCAAGGATTTCACAACATGGCATCACAACATCATCCACAAGGGTTTCAACCACAACATTCTTCTTATCAGTATTCCGGACAGTTCCAGCAGATGCAAACCTCGGGGCCACCACCACCACCTCCTCCTCCAGGACGATACCATCCAAACTCGAACCAAACGATGAATTCCGTTCCGACACAGGGATCATCAATGATACCACCCCCTCCACCACCTCCCAGAAATCCAAATGAGCCCCCGGCATACCAATACAATTAAATCGCTACATAAATATTTTATTTATTTTTAAATGTGTGTCCCGAAATCATCATTGTCTATTTATTCTATTTCGATTATGTTTTCAAGTCCAAGGAAGAAAGTTCACATGTAGAATCACTCCTAATATCATATATAATACCACATATGACCAAACCAACTGCGATAACCGACTTACTGAGCCTTCCTTGTCTGATGGTTTTAATAAGCAGAATGAAATAAACCATATGATTGCGGGTGAGGTAGAACATATCATACGCGTAGAAATCTGTACGTGAGCGATAACTAAACCGATTAAGGTCAAAATAGCTAGGATGGCATAGTGTCCCAGTAGGGACCCATTTTCGATGAGAAGATCTCGAGAAGATAATGATAAGACGATGTCATTCGTGCTGTTTATTTTTCTCATACTACTAGGAGTAGAAGAGTCCACAATTCTTGTACTTTCAATGACACCTCCATTGCACGACACAGACTCTGACAAAGCGTGCAAAGGCCATCCAAATAAAATCATTTTGTAGGAAGACGGATTTTTCCCCCTTCCGTAATCGGTCACCAACGACCAATAAATCCATCGATATACTCCTGCTGCGCTTAGCATAAGAATGGGTGCCGCCAAAAGAAAGTTCGGAATTTGTTTCCATTCATAGTACCGAAAAAATCCAACATTCCAATGCTTATCTTGAATGTAACTATAAAGAGAAGATGAAAAATTTAAAGCAGATGAACCTTCGTTACCGTGATTACACCATTCGGGTCGAACTTCTGCTGCATCTACACAGTGCCTTTCCCAGCCCTTCAAGTCATGGTATCGAACGGGAAGAGCTACAAAGTATGCACCCATAATGCTTTGGATACCAATCATGATTGTTCTAGATAGAAATGCTAGATTCGTAGCAGTAGTATTGGGTTGTTGCAGAATAGATGTGTTGCGCAGTAACAGCAGTATACGGGATAGTCCATGTTGCAGTAACCAAAGGCAATGCAATGTCCCATTGGACCGAGTGTACGATCCTATCATCCAGCAACAAATTCCCATTAACCACCATAAAATGCTGTCATGATTTTTTGTGCTCCGTTCTATGCAGATATGTCCCAGGAAAGTCGTTGTAGCAAAGAAGGATTCGGAATAATTCGTCACGAAGAAGACGAGCGCTGGATTCCAAATACCGAAGACAAGACATACGACGGTTGCCACATAATGGTTATTATTTTCTTGCTGCTGCTGTTGTTGTTTCTGCTGTTGCAGCCGCGTTATTGCGTGTTCTTTCCTTGTCATAACTAGAATAGTTAACTCGTACAATGCCATTGTAGCCACGATCAAACAAATGAAATTGTTGAATAAGAGTCCACTCAATACGACCAGACTTTCAAACGTGGGCGGCAGTAGTTGTGACGGCAACGCATAGTATAGGAATAACGAAAATTGTTGTATTATCCAAGGAAATAAAGGAAAAAAGGCATGGGCCTGTTCCGAAGTCTCCCAGGAGGTTACTGATGACGCTATCGTCGTCGTCGTCGTCGTCGTTAGCAGCGGTTGTGGATCTCTCAAAGATGGTTTCACCGCTAGGTTCAAAAAACGTGCAGCATCCCACTTCGTAAGAGGTTCTAGGAAAAATTTCCACACGGTTGTTGGAATAAAAGAAGTAGGTACAAAATTGCCGTCCTCGTCCGACAATAGTGAATCTGAAGAAGAATCTTCATTTTTTGATTCATGCATATCCTTGTACTTTATTATCTTATCGCAAGCGTGACCCCGTAGACAAAAGCACCCATCCACGTCGTCCAGTCGCATTTCAAATCGCAGCACGCCATCTCCAGGATTGTGATCGGGTATCAAATGACAGGATATAGCCATAGCGGAAAGATACCAAGTACGAAAGATAAGAATTGCGATAATTGTGCGGCGTAAGCTCATTCTTGATATCGTGCGGAGTAAGCCCATTCTTGTGTATATTGGTGTTATCTTTGTTGTTGCCGCCGCCGCTGCTGCAGCAGCAGCTTCTGTTTTTTGTGAGATCATTCTTGTAGTATCATGCTATTGGTGTAATCTTTGTTGATGTCGACGTTTTGATGTGTGTTGTTTGTTGTTATTGCTCTCCTTTTTATTAATGTTTTTACAAAAAATTAACAAAAACAAATATATGTTAAGATATTATTTCCCCCGACCCTCCATTGGTTTCAGCCAAAACAGCAAATGAAATATATTTATTGATTTGCTAGGATCTATGCTTTTCCAATAACACTCAACAACAATATGATTCAAATATAATGGATGGATGCTAAGTATCCCACACCTCTTCTGATGACAGAAGTTATCTTTGCGATGACTTGGTGTATGGTGTTGTCCAAACTTTAGCTCAAGAAGAGAAGCTAGCAAAACCGAGCGCAACTACTACTGCATTCATTACACTCACCCATCCTACTACAACATTCAACCACACAATTAGTAGAATTCCATACATGATTGGTGTTGTATTTGATCCTTGAGCTTCCATTCCATTTAAAATCTTTTCTAGTGTTGTTTGACCTTTGTGCAAGAGAAGAGACAGACGTCTGTGTTTACAACCTTTTTTCAAATATACTATCATCCTCCAGTTTCACAGGAGCTCATCTAAAATGAGTTTCAATCAAGTGGAAATCTCAATGGGTGGGTTCCATCCACATCTGTATCATCATCCTGTGGTCCAGAGTAACATAGTACCTGTGTCTTGCAAATGGTCATTCAATGTCTAATAATTTGTAACACACAAGAGGGATATCCTGAGAATGGTGTATGCGTATACATGTGTACATGTCATGTGTGATGTGTGTTTTGATGGGGTTTTGATGTTAAGCAAAAGAAATCACCACCATAACACACCTCCTATTCTATGTACTTTGCTAATTATTATACAAAGAAATGCATAGCATAGCATAGCATAGTGAGGTATGATGATGATGCTAAGCAAAATTGCTTAGCATCAAAAATTGAATAATTACACTGTTAAATAACGTAATTAATCTACTTTATCTTCCAATTTATCCTTCCAGTTCGTTGACAGTCAATATTGTCTCCAATTGATTGATGTAATAGTAGTGTATAGATAAAACGAATAGTAAGCATACTTTAGTATGATGATGTAGCACAACCCCACTTTTAAAAGAATCTTTTCTACAGTCATTGTCGTTATTGAATTCACTGATATTCTCTTCGTTCATTCGCGGTGACATCATCTATCTAATCGCCTATTTACTGTAGGGCTAATATGATGTGATATGTGATTGGGTGGTTGGATGCAGAAGTTCTCATTGAAAAATAGAAGCATGCATAAGCTCTAGTGTATCAAAATAGCCCCTACTAAAACGGAAAAATGTACCTCTAAAAGGTTTATTTTCGCGGGACAAGCATAAAATCAGAACGACTTAACAACTACTCAAAGAAGCAAGAGGCATACTGATAAAATAGAGTTAATTAACATTATTTCAAAGAATAAAAAAACATACGAACAAGTTCAAAGTACAAAACCAATAGATGTTACACACAAAAACCAATTTTTATGAATTTGTGGGCCATTGAATGAACGAGGACATAACAAACTTCTACCACTTCGACAATTCACTGATTAATAAGCTTACATTTATTTGTACAATATTTGTCATGACTGTAGTAACTTCGCGACAGATTGATTGATTCTACAAACTATATTATAGCCAACAAACTGTACCATTGGTTGATTGGATGTCAATAGAATAGAACTCTGAGCGATTGGATCGGATTAGATTCGAAGATTTGAATTGAAAAGTAAATGGTCGAGTTGTTTTGATTTTGGGGGGCGTAATTTTCCTTACTACTTGTAGCAACAATAGAAGTCCTACCCAATCGCTATCAAAATCTGTGCGGCGTTTCGGTCGAAAGAAAAAAACTATTCAAAGGGAAGATTCAAGATTAACAGCAGGACTGAATATTATCCTGAACAGAGAAGCGTTCGTGATTGTATCCCACTCGACAAACGAGACAAACGACAATACTATCCATTCTTAGTTCAATTTTTCTTTCTTTCATTATGACGACTAGGTCAGCGCAACCTGATGTCAATGTTATATTTAATGATTGTCAAAATTCTGGGGATGGTTCTCAAGAAAGCCAAATGAAATGTGTCATCCAACATCTTGTTACACAAGATTCAAAAGATTTTCAATACACAAGTCAAATATTTTTAGTATACAGTGCCGCATTAGTATTTTTCATGCAGGCAGGATTTGCTATGATATGTGCTGGTGCTGTCCGAAAAAAGAATGTAGGGAATAGTATGTTAAAGAATCTATTAGATGCGGTGAGTACAATTAATTGTATTGAATTCAATCTCGAATTTGATCTTAATTTTCATTTTCTCGTTTTTTTTTCATTCTTCTTCTTTGTTCTCACATTTTTATCACGACCACAAACACTCGTGTATTTTTTTAATTTGCGTTCATATCATGACCTATCCTCTTTTTTATTAAAAAATAATTAAATAGTGCGGTGCCGCAGTTGCTTACTTCTGTTTCGGTTATGCATTTGCCTTCGGAGATGGAAGCAATCCGAACGGCTTTATCGGAACAACCAATTTCTTCTTAATGGGAGTTGATAATTATGCCTTCTGGATGTTTGAATATGCATTCTCAGCTGCATCTTGTACCATCGTAGCTGGAACGTTAGCAGAACGATGTCAAATGGCTGCATATCTTTGCTACTCACTAGTATTATCCGGCTTTGTCTATCCAGTTATTTCACATGTTATTTGGAGTCCACATGGTTTCTTAACATCAAATATACAAAAAGAAAATCCATTGTTTGGAAGCGGCGTTGTTGACTTTGCTGGTGGTGGTGTCGTCCATCTTGTTGGGGGCTGTATTGCACTCTTCGCAACGATGATCTTAGGACCTAGAAGGGGACGATTCCACGATGATGAGGGACGAAAGCTAGACAAACCCAATAACTTTCCCGGACATTCCATTGCCTTGCAGGTACGTACACGTTTTGTTTACGTGCTGTTTGTTGTCTGCTTCTATTGCTGTTAACACGAGAAATGAAATGGCGAGTAGACACAGCCCCTTTATTAAAATATGCAATCTAATTTTCTCCTTTTTTCTTAATAACTGAAAAATGTTCTGCAGATGCTTGGGTCCTTCATTCTATGGTTCGGTTGGTACGGATTCAATTCAGGGAGTGCTCTAATTACGTCTTCCAATGAACGCGGGAAATTGGTAGCTCTCTGTGCGGTCAATACAACACTTTCTGGAGGAGCTGCCGGATTAACGGCCCTTTTTGTCAATTTATTGATTCTTGAACGACGGTTAGGTGAACCTATCTTCGATCTGAAAATGGCAATGAACGGAAGTTTGAGTGGATTGGTGGCCATTACAGCAGGATGCGGTGTAGTAGAGCCTTGGGCTGCTTTACTCATTGGAATATTTGCTGGTCTCTTATATCTTGGCGGTAGCAGCCTCTTACTGAAGCTTCGATTAGACGATGCGGTCGACGCAATACCCATACATATGGTGAATGGTATGTGGGGTTTAATTGCTGTTGGTTTCTTGGCATCTCCCCGTAACTTGAATCTGACATACGGAATAGATGTGCCCCACGTAGGATGGTTTTATTCCTTGGCACGAGGTAGCGGCGATGCTCGATTGTTGGCAGCCCAAGTGGTTGGCATTCTTTTTATTCTTGGATGGTGTTTGATAATCATGATGCCGTTTTTCATTTGGCTGGATTGGAAAGGTAAGTTTTCGTTTTTTGTTTTGTTGCCTCTCAATTTTTCTAGAGCCAAAGCTATTCATTTGATGAGGGTATTCCAGGTTTTTACGCAGTGGTTTTTTCTTATAAATTAATTGTTCATGTGATTATGTGCTGAATCGTTTTCTTTATTGGTAATAGGATGGTTCCGTTCGGATCCTTTGGAAGAAATTGTTGGTCTAGACACATCGTACCATGGTGGTCTTATTCTAATGAGTGGTGACGACTCTGTTAATCCTGAATACGTTTCGCAATTCAAGAAACAGAGAAACGAGATAAGACAACGTCGATCATTCAAGCCAATCCCCCATGACGCAGATGATGAATCTTTAGAAGACAGAGGAGGGAACTCCACTACTATAGGGACGACATAATAGAATAAAATATATCATAAAATATTCACTTAGATTTTACTATCAATTACTAGTATTATATATATAATAAGTTCAAGCTCGCGAGCTCGACCCTCTTCTTCACTCTACTGTCCGTGCAACCCGGCTTATCTTTTTTATTTGATTCATTGTTTTTGAATTCACAACCTTATCATTCCGCATGGTAGGAAGTATGTAGTGAAGGCAGTTACTGCCCCATACAGACACATTCATATACACGAGTAACAAATAGCAAAAAAATTATTTCACGTTTTAACAAATTAATTCAACAGCACCTCCAACCTCCAATTCGCATTCATCTTGAACGGGAGGAATATTGAATGATATTTCAAATCCGTGGACGGTTTAATATCATCTTACACGTTGCCCTTGTATTCACTATACCTAAAATTCAAGATACGATTTCTCTGACAAGAAATGTTCCTGCTCTTCTGACTTCACTCCCAGCAATATATCATTCATCCATGGACAAGATCGCCGCGCCTTTCGGATTGACACTCGTTTTTTCTCTGAAACCTCTGTAAGATTTTTAATCAAATCCTGGACTTCTTCTGATAATTCTGAAGTTAAACGATATTGAACCGACCTTTTTCTGGCTTCTTTTTTATTACCTCCACATAGTTTGAAGCAGAAACTATTTTGTGCAGCAATTGCTGCCTCAACACTTTCACCGGGCATAACACCTGTCATACAGTACCGAATGGTATGACCCATGGAATAGGAATCAACCAGCAAACCATAATCTGCTACGTATTCCGAGATTGTTTCCGTCACCGAGGTCACCCCTTCTTTTTCTTCGGGAGTGGCATGCTTTACCTTATTGATAATTTCTGGTGCAGCAAAGTTACGATTACCCAAAGCTGAATTTTTGTTTTATTTAATGTTCAGTATGAATTGGTATAGCAGAATGAATGAATGAGTGAGTTTGCACAGAAAAAATATTACTACTACATCGTATAGAAGATATCGCGTCACGTACCTGACATTCGACTATAAGTTCCATGTGATACACTCCCACGCCCCCAACTGGTTGATTCATTCTTATCCTCGTTGGTTGATTCAGTCTTAGTAGAGTCATCTAAATGTCTGAAGCTCGCTCTTCTATTCTCCTGGAAAATTTCTTTGCTGGGACTAGTGATTTCTGTTTCTTTTAATGCTCGTGCAAAGCCAAAATCGATCAAGGTTACCTGGGAAAATACATGTGTTTTCAAGTGATAGAAAAATGATTCCGTTGAGTCGAGTCGAGTCGAGTCAAGTTGATTTATAGGTGCATTTGCAGACCGATACTAAAAAGACACAAGACACAATGTCACATATACCTTCCATTTTTTCCTTAATTCATCCCAGTTTTTGGATTTCGATGAAGGACCTTCGTCGTCCCAAATCTCGTCATCTTTGGAGAAAGCACCTGGTTTATTATAATATATTATTTCACAAACGTCAATTTTAATGGTTAGATAACGATGTGTTTTTAAAACAAATAAAAAATAAACAAACAAATCATCCATTATGTTATAATCGACAATAATGTAATCTATCTTACCAGTTACCATGATATTATCTGGTTTGATATCGCGATGAAGGACGCCTCGATAATGCATGTAGGCGACTGTATCTACCGCCTGTGCAAGGATAACGCGCCCGAATACATTCGATAGGGCACCACCATGTTGTAAAAGAGATTCCACCGTTGGACCTTTTGCGTAACTCAACGCTATGACACATATCGCGTTGTTCTTTGGACGATCCTCTTTTCCTTCCAACAAGTCCCAAAAATTTATGACCTAACAGTGTATTTATATATAAAGTATACGTACATAGAGAGAACACACAGATTCGAGATGAAATGAGATGAGATATAATAAATCACTTAACATAAATGAAAATTAGCGTCAACCGTTTTCAATATATATATATATATATATATATAAATATAATATTGATAAAGAATTCTATTATATCATCTCACCTTTACAATATTCTCATGGTCTAATCGGCGTAAGATTTCAATTTCACGTTTGGCGTATTTTGCGGACTTCTTTTCTGCTTCGATATTACCCACATCTTCACTAGTATTACCGACAACCTTTATTGCAACCTTCGTTTTGGAATCGGTCTTGTCTCGTGCTAAGACGACCGATGCAAATCCACCTTTACCTAGAATACGGATTGGTGCATAGATATCTGATACTTCCGTTGGCCATTCTTTTGGAATTTCCATGATAATTCTCTATGTTTATGCTAATACCGTACGATGCTCATCATCAATAGATATACTGTATTTCTTCGATCTTTTTGTGTCTTTCTTCACAATTCTATAACTAATACAACTCCTAGCTAGACCTACATCAGAAGCTTACGTGATCTTAAATGCACGTATTTATGCTGTTTTCGTGCGTGTGGCGAACAATATCACTGCTAATCAGAGGCTTAAATAGTGTGGGGAAAAAAAAAATGTTAGGGCGAAATCAGAATTTCTTGAAAAATTGCGTTGAATTTTTGAAAAAAAAATGGTCACAGGGCCGGGCAAGTATGTCATAGTCACTTATTTTTTTCTCGCCACAAAGATTACAAAACAAACGCTCAAATAATTTAATGATGTATTATGTTCACAATGAAACACAAAACACAAGCACAAGCATAAAACGACGAAAGATAAATGCTGGGTAGAGGACTTCAACTATTATTATCCTTTTGTGGGGGCTTTTTTTGTCATATCACATATTTCACATATCCGATCCTTGCGTGGCAATCAGGTGGAACGCTAACGACGTCATCATCATTTTCTAGACGAAAGCCAACAACAATCGCCGCAAAGACAGTAGTCATCTTATCATCGTCGACAACAACAGCCTTGGCTGCTCAAGAAGAGGATCATCTCGTGGAAATGATGACGGGCCTTGGTTACAATAATAATATAATAGCAGCAGCTGGAATTACCACGATTGCTCTCATATCATCTGTGTTGTCTTGGAGGAGATTAGAAAATGTCCAAAATGAGTTAGATGCACTAAGAGAAGAAAAGAGATTAATCGGCATAGGAAATCAAAAAGAAAAGGAGATTAAGCAACAACGCAACCAAAAGAAGCAGCAGAAGAAGCAACAGGAACAACAGGAGCAGGATCAGCAGGACCTGGTTGTAAAGCCTATAGGAGTAATTCGATCCATATATCGATTATGCATGGGCACTCCGCGACAAGGTCTCTTGTGTCAAGATGCACGTGGACGTATTGAATTGGCTAAATTAGGAGATTCTTCCTCGGCCGCAGCTGTGAGTGGACTAGAGGAGTTTTCATATATTTGGGTTTTGTTCCACTTTCATCTTAACAATAAATCTGGTGGAGGAAAGAAGGTGAAATCAAAAATATCTCCACCAGCTTTAGGTGGTAAAAAAGTTGGTATTTTTTGTACTCGAACACCTCATAGATATAATCCAATCGGTATAACATTATGTAAATTAGAT
>Ga0115007_10002349_pt1 | contig 11703 bp, 9 predicted proteins | sample ArcOceMetagenome_2_FD_87166 | JGI IMG/M metagenome (GOLD analysis project Ga0115007, IMG submission 87166) | Marine eukaryotic phytoplankton communities from Arctic Ocean - Arctic Ocean ARC135M Metagenome | ecosystem: Environmental > Aquatic > Marine > Oceanic | place: Arctic Ocean | collected... | reverse complement strand
CGATGATCGATGATTAATGTCAAAATGGGGGGTGGACGGTATTGTTATATTTTCATTTTTGCTAAAAACTATAAAAACATTTAAACAATTGTTGTTCATTGTTAATCGATTATCTGAAAAAAAAACTCACGAGGATTTTTGATTTTTGTGAATGAGAATTGAGAATTGAGAAAATAAAAGAAATGATGGATCGGCAAATCAGCAAAAATGAAACACAAAATAAAACAACACACAACAACAAACTAAAGGTAGAACTTCAATAGATCTAGCTAGCTAGTAGGTAGCGGAAGATCGACACAGCATTCAAGATGTGTGGAATTCATCTGCGGGTATGGAAAGACAAATCGTGCAAGTTTTGTCAAAGTGTTTTTGCTCATGATGCCACTGGAATCATAAACGAGGACAGCGGCGACAACAACGATGACGTATTCCGTGATGGCAACCTACGTCGACGGGGTCCTGACTCTTATGGTAGTTGTTCGACGATCACGCATCCTGAGTTTTATCGAATACAAATCGTCGCATCTGTTTTACAGATGAGAGCCGAATTTAGAGAGCAACCGGTATCATTTGTTCCAGGCTGGTCATCGAAGGATCCTCAAGAGCAGACAGCCTATCTTTGTTGGAATGGAGAATTATACGAAGAACTTCAATCGTTATCATCGCCACCAAATAAAAATGAGCGCTACGACGAAAATAATACAAAAGATGTATTCTCGTACGAAATTGCAGACACAAATGTGGTTGTCAATCATCTAACTGAAATTCCAGAGCAACAACATAACGCACATTCTCCTCAATGTCATATAGCGAATGTAATGGCAAGACTGTACAATGCCGAATTTGCATTTGCTATCTTGACCCAAGATGGTGTATACTTTGGTAGAGATTTATGGGGACGTCGATCCTTGCTGCAATGGAAATGTCCAGAAAATTGTGGATCGTTCCAGATCGTATCGGTAGCAGAGGATTCTCCTTCGACGACTGCTACAACGGAGGAATCTACTTCGACGACTACAGCAACAGCAACAACAACAACAACTGAATGTCCAAAGACCACTACGAACCACCTAGAATGGACCGAAGTTCCTCCAGGAATGGTTCATCGTATTCTATTTTCGGATCCCGCAACAACAATAATAGAGATATACCCTAACGTTACAATCCCTTCTCCTCGAGTGCCTGATAACTTTATTATCACACCGATACCCGCCCAACCACCCCAAGCAATATCTGATAGGCTTTGGAGGGCATCATTAGAGCTCGAATTTTACTTGCGTCGTGCGGTGGCAATGCGATTGGACGATTCTTCTCGTCGATCTACGGGCGTTTTATTTTCGGGCGGTGTAGATTCGGTCGTCTTGGCAGCACTCGCCGCTGATATCCTTTCATCCCAGCAACGTTCCGCACGAATAAAAATTGAATCAGAATCAGGTTCAGAATTAGAATTAGAATCTTCGCCTTCTACGATGATGAAATCCAAAACGATGGAAAAACTACCGTCGAATCCTATTCTATATTTGTACAATGTCTCCTTCGGACCAAACCCTGAAAAAAGTCGTGATCGGGAGGCTGCTTTGATAAGCTACGAGGCACTTCAAAAGAAATACGAAAGCAACAATCAAACTTGCGATGATGACTTGAATATTGTCTTTCGAGATATTGTCGTGGAGTGGGAAGATATATGTCGATCAGATCCTCACATCCGTACACTATTGTTGCCAAAGTCAACCGTAATGGATGTGAACATCGCAACTGCCTTATGGTTTGCCAGTCAGGGTGGTACCACCGAAGAAACAAAAACAAACACGGACACAGAAATAATATGTAATGATCATCGATCACCTCCTCGTGTTCTACTTTTGGGAATGGGTGCAGACGAATTGATGGGTGGATATGGTCGCCATCGCAAGGCACACGAAGAAGGGGGTTGGGAACAGTTCAGAAAAGAAATAACAATGGACCAGAATCGGCTTTGGGAACGAAATTGCGGACGAGATGATCGGTTAACATCCGATCATGGCCGGGAAGCTCGATTTCCTTTCTTGGATGCCCACGTGGTACAGTTTTTACAGAAATCTGCAACCGAAGAAGATCTGATTTGCGATTTTCGTTTGCCACCGGGAGTGGGTGACAAACGTATATTAAGACTTATCGCTCAAAGATTAGGATGCGAACATGCCAGTGGCTTAGTGAAACGAGCAATACAATTTGGAAGTCGTATCTCTCATTTAAGCGATAAAAAACGCTTTGGTAGTCGACGAAAGGCTAAGGGTGAGATGAAAATCTAAACTATAATTATGACCGTTTAACAGCTAGCATTACTGAAAAATGTAATCTCCAATATATATTTTAGAAGCACCAAGGTAAAGAGTAGGAATATTATATATACTGCCTGCTAAATATACTATCTATCTACTAATAGTTAGCATTGTTAAAAAACAAAACATATTATTAAGGTTCGGGTTTTCTGGTGTCACTTCATATAATCATTCGCGCAATCCGGGTCTCTTACGTATGCGCGATCTTTGTTCAGTTTCTACATACCACGGTGAAATTTCGAAAGCCAAAACTGGTACGTCACACCCTCCAACAACAGCATTCTCGCCTTGTTTTTATCTGTTAAAGGCTAAAAGAGGAAAGTTGGCTGGTTGCTTCACATCCATCCTCAATTGCGACGACGACAACAATCAACGCTATTGTAGATCTTTACTTCTAAAGTTACAATCTGCTTAAACACTACACGCACATTTAAAAAAAAGCGCAATGAAGTTCTCTCTAGCCGTCTTCCTGGCTTCTACGGCATCGTCGACCTTTGCGAATGCCTTCACTCCAACGACACCAGCTGTTGGCCGTACTACCGCTACGTCGACTGCTCTTGATGGAGGTATGAGCAGCGACGTTGGCATTCCGTGCACAGAAGAATGTGCCTTGACATCATTCCCTAATCTTCCTGATAGTATCCATCCTGGTGTTCTTAGTGGACAGGCCATGATGGATTTGTTGCAACATGCCAAAGATAATGGTAAGGAAATAATTACAGTTTTGTTAGTTGAAGTGCAGTACAGGGCATACATACCTGTTATGATATTGATTAACGAGGGATGATGATAGCCTCCAGCGTTTTCTAATTTTTCTCACCATTATTCGTCTTTCTCGTCTTTGATATTATCGAAAATAAAAAAAACTCACGAAATATATTGTTTTGGAATTTTTAATAATCAAATAAAACCTTGCGGAATGAATCCACGAATCCATGAATGCTATCGTTTCATTATAAAATTTGGTCTTGTAAAAACGCCGACGTCTTATTGCAGGTTACGCAATTCCTGCCGTTAACTGTATTTCTAGCTCAGGCATCAACGCATGTCTTGAAGCCGCTAAGGCTAACGATGCTCCCATTATTATTCAATTTTCATCCGGTGGATCTCAATTTTATGGTGGAAAAGGATTGGACAATACCGACTACCGAGCGGCCATTGCAGGAGCTGTTAGTGGCGCATTCCACACGAGAACTATGGCCGAACAATACGGTGTCCCTGTTATTCTTCACACTGATCATTGTTCCAAACAACTTTTACCTTGGGTAGATGGTTTGGTCTCCGCGTCGGAACGGTACTACAAAACTCATGGAGAACCCCTTTTCTCGTCACATATGATTGACTTGTCTGAGGAACCCCTTGAGGAAAATTTATCCATATGCAAGGATTATTTGTCCCGTATGGAAAAGATTGGATTATTACTTGAAATGGAACTTGGTATCACTGGAGGTGAAGAAGACGGTGTCGACAATAGCGATAGACCGGTAGAGGATTTGTACTCGAAACCAGAAGAAATTTACCAAACGTACGAAGAACTCAACAAAGTTTCCGACAAGTTTACCGTTGCTGCCGCATTTGGTAACGTCCACGGTGTGTACAGTCCAGGAAATGTCAAACTTGATCCAGAAATCTTGAACAATGCACAAAAGTATATTTCGGATAAGTTAGGTGATAAGGCACCAGAAAACAAATTACCTGTCTCGTTCGTCTTCCATGGAGGAAGTGGAAGTGATGTTTCTGATATCCAACGATCGCTTACATACGGTGTCATCAAGATGAACATCGATACGGATACTCAATGGAGTTACTGGGAGGGAATCAAGATCTTTGAAGAAAAATATCACGATTATTTACAAGGACAGATTGGAAACCCTGACGGAGATGACAAACCTAACAAGAAATATTACGATGTACGTAGCACAGAAGAAGATAAAATGGGAGTTAATATTATTTTGATTCTGACACATTATTTAAAGGGAAATACGTAACCAGATAATGCTTGCCATCATCATTTCTATATCGTTCACGATCATTCAATTCATTATCGTTCTTGCCAACTTTTGAAAATTGACTAATATGTTTTCTCTCTCTTTTCATTTTACTTCTCTCTTCAACTCTATCGAAATACCTTTTTACACATCGTTCACGTGATATTTTCAAAGCCTCGCGAATGTATGCGTGCAGGAGAAGTTAACACTGTCCAGCGTCTAGAACAGGCATTCTCCGATCTTAAATGTCAAAATATCCTTGGACTTAAATCTACCACTGGTGCCAAAAATATTCTTGGCCCCCGCCGAGGTGGACTACCTGTTTAAGGACATTTTATATGACTTGATATTTAATAAATTCCTGATACTGCTTCGCATTTTGCTTGCCTTATAGTAATTCTGTTTTTAAGTTAAATATTCTACCACTGTAACACAATGGAATGGGATCAGATCGCCTTTTTTTTAAATGATGTTTTATTGAAGACTATTCAATATAGTTTTTAAAAAATCATGCATGCAATATATTTAATAATTCGCTATCATATTCGCAAAAAAAAATTACTATTGGCTCTATTAATTATATAAATAGTATATATATATATATATTTATGAACTTGTTGTCGATTAATCTTCATTTATTTATTCTCTTGTCAGACAAGAAAAAAGACTTTAAATCGTTTACTAGAGACTAATAGTACGCAGTGACGTGCTTGTACCACACTACTACGCTAGACTAGTAGATAGTACTGTAAGCTTAGCTAGAGAAGATTGTAGCACAATTGTATGCGATAACTAATTTGTTAATACAAGAGCAGCTAACTGTGACTGGACTCATTCCAGTTGGTAATAGTAGCATATGATGCGGCTACCGTAGCAAACAAACCAACACCCGACACCAAGTAGTTCATATATCTCACCGTTGACGAAGAGTCCTTAACGAGAAAATTGTGCATCAGCGGAGGATATACCAATGCAATAGGCATCCCAACAAGACTCCCAAGGAGGCTCACGACATTTCCAAGATAATCAATTGCAACTACAGCTACGACGCCCAATGTCAAATTCAACAGACTCGCAAAAAGATTGCGACGCCAAATTTCACTATTATTGATGTCATTCGTATCGTCATCCTTATTCTTTATGTTCTTGAGTACCACCTCCAATGCTGGAAAGGCTTGTAGCGGATAGGTCAAAATAACAGCAATTGAATAAGCAAGTTGGACTGTTGTAGAAAAAATCCCTGGAGGAAGAGAGGCCGTCATAGCCGTCTGGACTTGATCCTCAAAAGATGCCCAACAAATCATGGCAAAGAACATGTAAAATAAAACAATACATATCGTCACGTTTTGGTTGACGATCGGAAATCTTTCGCGATCTTCCTTTTTGTAGACGGCCTCTTGAAGAGGGACTACCAATGTAATACTTCCTTCAAAAACAAAGAAGGCCGTCCCTATGAACATAAACCAAGATGGTTGGAAAGCGGGCAAATTTGCCATGGATTCCAATATAGTGTCTTCTTTTTGTGTATAGGAATATGATAACGAAATGAGGAGACAAGAGCCCAAGCCATAAACAATGAATATTGTCGCTAGGACATTGAATGGTGTCAATCGTCGAATATCTTGAATCCAAGTGAGGGGAATTTCGATGAGTAGCATTCCAACCAAAAAATAAGTCTTAGGAATAACCAAAACTCCACCAAAGAGTGATTGGCAGCTTGCGTATAGGTTAGCCGGAACAAATATTAAGTAGGTCAAACAAACTCCGAATTGCATGGCAGCAATCCCAAATTCGATAAGGAATGCAAAACTTCCAAAGGCGCGTCTGGAAAGTTCAGAATATGTCAATAGTTTTGGTTTAAATGCACCACGTAGAGCTGCAACTCGAGGATCCTCTGGTGTTTGGGGAGATACAGAATTATTTGTATCCTCCTTTTCGTTATCAGTTCCATCGTTCTTATTATTATTATATTGGTCATTGCCATGATGTTCTAACAAGGATTGGATTTCTCCCATACGCTGAGCCAATAACTGTTGTCGGATATTTTCCACTTTCCAGCACTCTAGAAGTCTGTGTGCGCTATAGACGTAAGCAAAAGTAGCAACTACCAATGCGGGTATGGCGACGGCGTATCCTGAATCCTGGAACCCTTTCGGTAAATATAAGATAGCGGGTCCAACGGTACCTTTTAGAAACGTTTTTAAAAAATTGCAGTGATGTGTTGTATGTTACGTTGAGAAAGGATTTCCAATGAGGTATCAAAAGCACAAAATAGCTAGGGAAGAAAAGAAGGTGTTTTGTATGTGTGTATGCGTACGTGCAAAAGATAAAACATACCTTTTATAACGCCAAAAATAGCTGCTGTCATCGAGCCACCCTCGACCTGATCTTCAAGTTCAAAATCGTCGTCGTCGTCGTCGTTTTCATCTTCTTTTTCATTTTCATTTTCATCTACATTCCCATCAGAATCTGATCGTTTTTGATTTTTTGTTCTTATTATTGTCGTTTTATTTATATTCTTTTGAAGAAACAAATTTTGGAGCTTCCCATATTCCGGAATATTATTTTCACCCGAAAAAACAGGAGTTCCACTGGCAATAGTCCTTGCCCGTCGTCGTTTTCGAATCGATATTAAATGTATCTCTCCTTTACTGTCTACGTATTCATCTCGTCCTAATGTACCAACGGAATGCATCATTGCTGCACTAAATGTATGATCAGAAAACAATCCACCAAAACCATTCCTCGAGATATTGTTATTGTCGTCGTCGGAAAACCGCCTTCTCCTCACACCAATATTTTTGTGACTATCTCCATCTTGGTGTGTTTGCTGTTGATGGTCTTCATTCACTCCGTACGTCGAATGCGAATTAGATGACGACAAAAGAGGTGTCGCCATTGTTGACGCCTTGATCGTTTGTTTTTTTGTTTTTTCATTCATGATGTTGATGATTGTGATGAGACTTAGTGGCGGAAATAATCAGAGACTGGTCGATTGTTGGATTGTGTCTCTCGTTTCGTTTCCCCGAGATTACCAACTTCTGAAATTAGAATAGCAATAACGCAGAAGTCACAGAAGTTTGAATTTTGAATAAAAGAATAGTTTTATGATCACGATCAGCTTTTTTTTCGTGTGTCGCGTTATATTGTCAGTTGTGTGTGTGTGTGTGTGTCGAAACTTAAAACTGCCTACTCCGAAAGATTGATTTAATTAAGGCCTGAGATAGCTCTAATTTTGTCAGCGTGAGCGATCGAATTCAAAATTCAAAATTATCTAAGAAAATTGTCACAAAACACCAAAAAATCAAAATATCTAACTAGTATAATACTAGTACTTATAGTACTAGTATATCAGAACCTATCAAACATCAAACACGTAACATACCGTATCGAGTTGCTTATTATCACGGATATAAAAATCGAAAGGTGTGCAACCAAAACTGCTCTCACTAACTTTCAACTTACAGTACTTGAGTGTTGTGGCTTAGAAATACTTCTAATAATCGAGAGTATGTTCTGGTGGCAACGACGTCGTATTACGATGGCTCGTCGAAATGACAATAACAGTAACAATAACAATAACAGTAGGCGAATAGTTTTTCCCGCAACATTTTTATCCGTTGCCCTTCTAGGTATATATTTCCTGATTTCGGTGTACCTACAGCTTCGTCATGACAAATTTATTTCCGATGTTAGTAACATCGATAGCATACATCGACTTGCAAGTACTATTGATAGACCGGTTACAATCAGTACTACTTCCATTATTGATAGAGTCAAAACAAATCAAAATTCTGCTACTTCAATTGATTCATTAGCGAAGAGAAACAATCTGACTAATATACACCAGCGTCAGCAGCAGCAGAAGTTGAAATCGAAACCGACAATACTTCCAGAAACAGCGGATCATTTAATTCAGCTTTCTTTACAGTATGATGTTAAAAATCTGACGGATCAACTAATGAATAATACCCTAATATACTTTCCAGGTACGAAGCACTAAATGGGATACTGTAGATAATGATCAAAGATTGCAGAGCATGACTCGACTCCACTACAAGAGCCATATAGTAGAGCAATATCTACAGCCTACAACAAGTAGGAGATTTTCGTTCCTATCATTTTACTCATATATTAACTTGTTTACATTCAAACATTCTATATCCTCTGTGTTTGTACTTTGATATTGAATAGGTCCTTGGGATGGTGCACCAATCGTATCAGAAGAATATAAATTAGTATTCTTTACACAAGGAAAGGTCGCATGTACGGTAAGAGTCGATAATATTTTTTTTTATGATAACTAAAATACAGCCTACAATTCAATGAACCTCATCTCAATTTTCGTTATGGTTACATCGATTGGATCTTATACTAGGTATTTAAACAATTATTTCGACGGATGATGAACATCGAAAATTGGAACGTCGATAATACAAAACTACCCCACAATCCGCGTGAAAATGGATTGACCTATCTTTATCATTACAACGTTGCCGATGCCCTAACAATTCTTTCACATCCAGATTGGACAAGGGCTATATTCGTTAGAGATCCTAAGGAACGTCTTTTGTCTGCCTATTTAGACAAGGCGGCCCGTAAGAAAGGAAGTTATATCCAACGACATTGTTGTAACCAAAAGGAATCTACATGTGGTGAAGAGGCAAATGCTTCATTTATGGGATTCTTACAAGTTATAGAAAAACGTTGTTGTTGTGACCCACATTGGAGACCACAAACAAAACGAATAGACTCAGCATTCCGTCCATTTGTAAATTTCGTCGGCAACTTTGATCGTATCCACCAGGACACCAAGAGATTATTGAACCGATTAAATACAGCAAAACACAATAAAATTTATAATAGTGACACGGATAATGAGAAGAGCGACCTGTGGACAAAATATGGAGCCTCGGGATGGGGTAGCTACCGTAATGAATCAATTTTTGCCCAAGATACAAAAGCCAGGCACCAGACATCAGCGATTACGAAACTCAAACAGTATTACAATACAAGTGTTGAGGCATTTGTTGAAGATTTGTTTGCTGGCGACTATGATGATCCACTCCTTAATTTTACATCATTTTCTTTGTTTTAACGATAGCGAGATAGAATCTCCTTAAAACAAGTCGAAGATTGGACACAAAACATAGAAAGCGATCGATATGATTCGATTCGTTTTTTTTTTTAAGCTGATTCACTGCACCGCCTCGACGTCCTCAACGGGAGCTAGATCCAAATCACGATCCATGGCTTGTATTGTATCGGTTAGGTATTTTATCATGTCGTCGATACTTTCCTGACTGTCATTGCTGGTAGAGCGACTATTCCTTGTCGTAGAAGAATAGAAATCCAATTCTGAAAGAAAATTATCTAACGAAATCCAAGCTTCATTCCGCGCTCCAAACTGCAAAGTTTGTCGTTCATTCACATAATAGCACTATCATCATTATTGTTGTCCGTATTTTTACTTGATTTTAACATAAGCGCTGTTTTCGTTTTTATCATGACATCATCCAATGGTATGACTTCGTTCCGTCCTTGTTTTTGAAGAGTTTGTCGTATAAGAGCAATATTTTTTCGCATTGTCACCAAAGGTAATAAAGTTGGTCTAGTGCCAACTCTAGATGTGTCTGCACCGGTCGAAACTGGTATGTTCCTTGCAACGGCGGGAGATGATGGTAGAATCAACGAGAACGGCAAGAGCAGTAATAATTGTCGTCGTAACGATGAATCGACTTTTCCATCTTGTCGAAATCGAACTTCATCACTCTGATTTGATGTTGAACTAGTAGCCTTAATCGTAGTAGTCCTTGTGATCACATAATTTGTCGATCGATTTCCCATAAGATTCCAAGCTTGTATTGCTGTAGGTATGTCCTATAGCACGACGAAAATTAGACAAAAGAGGAGACCAAATCTACGATTCATAAGTATCGGCATTTTTGCGATGAACCAAACCACCATTAGCCGTGCGACGAGGAGTTGTACTTGTTGTACAGCACAGCCTGCAGTCGTCTTTCCTTCTTTATGGGACGTACAATGCCGATGTGGCAGCAGTCATCGTTTACGGTTGATTGTCGGTATCTCCCTTCTCTCTTCATTGAGTGATTATTGATTATTGCCAATAGTGATGTGCTGTTTTGCTTGGCATACTAGTACAGTACGTTCAAATTATTTGTAGTAAAAATACCCCAAATATGAGGGTGCACCCATTTCCCATTTTTCAGAAATGGGCTCTCTAAAAAAAAAGATTAAAGATATTGTCCTGTCTGGTAGCTCAGAAAGTAGGCCTCATATAGCCTACTACTACTTGAAATGCCACATGTATGTTCTTAAAATAATAATAATCTCGGATTATATAAATATGTATGATTTAGCAATATAAAGAACGGATTCATATCTATGATTGCTTTTGGTGTTGTTCATCATCTTTATTTCGTAAACTTTTGCCAGAAATAAAATCATTCATCTTCCTTATTTTCCGAGTTCATCAGAGTTCTTTATGTTGTGATGGATCAAAGTTGGGCGGTTGGTCGGGTGACAACAATTCTTCCTCGACGAGTGCGACTTCAATGTTGGCAGTATAACTACAGTCTTCGTCGTACTTATTTACAATCTCTGACGAATCTTTTTCGTTGGCATGTGACGAAACCATCGCATCTATATTCCTCATGATATCCTCTTCTGCACCGACAAGCATCGGGCCACATCCAGCAAAAGGTTTTTCTTCTTTAAGTTCTCTTGCAGTTTTTTTAATTGTGTCTTTGAAATGTATATTCCTAATTTTCATTTGTCTTTCTGCTTCCTCTTTGTTTTTGAAATCCATTCGTACTTCTCTCTCTTCCTCTGCGCCGCCCATCATAGGGAAACAATTTGCAATAGGCTCTGCGACTATTTCTTTGGCGGTACTCTGAATTGCATTTCTTAGATGGATAAACTCCATCTTGGTATCCCTTTCTTGATCCGAAACTGCATTTTTACAACTATCGTTACTATTATTTCGTCCTCCCGTGGCGCAGTCAATATTTTTAGTAGCAGCTTTAGTAGATGAAATCGAATTCTTTGTATCATCAACTGACAATGCAGTGTCCTGTTGGTCTGTTCCTATCATAATTGGATCAGGATTATTCCTATCATCGTCATCGTCATCGTCATCGTCATCGTCATCGTCATCGTCATCATTGATATTAGCACCAGGTATGTCCATATTATTGTTACTCGGCATTTGATGTCGAAGGGTTGAAATTTCTGCTTGCAACGATTGTAACCTCACCTTTAAATCCTCATCGTTATTCAAGTGTTTGTTGATTTGAGAGCCCTGATCTTCCATTATTCGTTTCTGTTCATTTATAATAATTTGGTTCTCTTTAATCGATTGATGTTGAGCAGTT
>Ga0115007_10002348_pt1 | contig 11705 bp, 8 predicted proteins | sample ArcOceMetagenome_2_FD_87166 | JGI IMG/M metagenome (GOLD analysis project Ga0115007, IMG submission 87166) | Marine eukaryotic phytoplankton communities from Arctic Ocean - Arctic Ocean ARC135M Metagenome | ecosystem: Environmental > Aquatic > Marine > Oceanic | place: Arctic Ocean | collected... | reverse complement strand
TTCTTTCTTCTTTCTTCTTTCTTCTTTCTTCTTTCTTCTTGCGTGAATCAGGCAAAACATTAAATATGATTTTGGAACAAGAAGGTCGATGTACGGCGGATGTGGGACAGAGAAGTGAATTAAGTGCCAATGTTTGGACGTTTGATACAGCAGCAGAACCCAATGATGGTACTGGCACATCGAATTATCGATTAATGACCCCTGCTGTCTTGATTGATACCATTCGTACCTATTTATTGTCAAAAGGTGAGAATACATTGAATGCATTGATTAATTCTTTCAAAGTTATTGATGGTCGTGGGTACGGTGTGTTGGATCGTCAAGAATTTATTTGGGGGTTGCGAGATTTTGGTATAATATTGAATGATATTGAAAGCAATATTATATTGAATTATTTTGACGCCAATGGGGATGGTGCAATTACTATTGAAGAATTTTCAAATGCAATTGGCCAAAATGTGGCGGTGGATGCAAGTCAAAAGGATTCTAAAAAATGATTAAAACGTACCCTTTATCTAATCTGAAAATAATACAAGTAGTACCTGTACTCAGTATCAACTAATAACTAAACTACTACAAGGACACTTGCATCCTTTAAAAAAAAGTATAGTTCTTTCAGTTATACATACATGTTCACATACATGTAAACATATCTACGTACAGAAACGCACCCCGCTGGAACGCTTTGTCACTAAAAATTTATTTGGAAAAAAAACATGCATGTCTTTTAAATAATACAACTAAAATTTACTCGACCATTCTTCGTGTTGAAAGCTTTTATCGTCGTCGTCAATTGTTCTTTCAAATTGTTGTTCGTTGTTGTTAAAATTTTGAGTGTCAAAAGAATCATTAATCGATGGTATGAATTCAGGTGTGTATTCTTTGTTGGACAACTTTTTCCAATTGATATCACTAAAAAACAATGACATTTTCACATCTTTGGAACCGTTTTTTAAATTGCCAATTCGTTTTGAGGGAGAGGGGTGCAACAATTGTAAACATAAACTACTGGCAGATCTTGAAAAGTGTTTTGGAAATGATACTTTTGGGTAATGTTTACTGAATCTTGTTATTTCACGGTAAATTTGATTTGGTTCTTTACCGTAAAAAGGTGTGTAACCCGCTAACAATTCATCTTGGTGAATAGTGAAAGTGAATAGAATAAATAGGAAAATTAGAAAACCTTGAACATTTTGCATTGCAGTACAAACAATATCTATTTGTAACATTTTTCTTACGTAGTAATATACCCAATGTCCACCAATCAACACCTTTATCATGTCCTCTACTCGCGTACACTTCTGGTGCTGCGTAAGCTGGTGTACCACACAAGGTGTACGTTTTACCGTCGGGGACGATTTTTGCTAACCCAAAATCGACCATCTTTAAATAACCATCTTGGGCAATCAATAAATTTTCGGGTTTTAAATCACGAAAGATGATATCGTGCAAATGCAAATGTTCAAACACACTGCATACTTGTGCCACATACATTTGTCCTTGTTTGGGGGAAAATTTTTCGCAAATTTTCAATTGTGCGTATAATTCACCACCAAGTACTGCTTCCATCAAAAAATAGACGGAATGTTTGTTTTTGAACGTGCGAACTAAATTACAAACAAATGGATGATTAATACATGCAATGACTTTTCTTTCTGTTTCAATGTGTTTTTCTTGTTTCATTTTTTTCACGTGCTTTTTAGTGATTTGTTTCACTGCAAATGTTCGTCCTGTTGTTTTGTGTCGTACCAAGGTGACTTTGCCATAACTTCCTTCGCCAAGGACAGATATAGCATTTAATTCGTCCGGTTTAATAAAATAATTCAACAGGTGGGAGGAATATGTTTTCGACATTAAATTTCTTTTCGTGGTGGCAGCATCGGTCCCAGCATCGGTCCCAGCATCGGTCCCAGCATCGGTCGCAGCATCGGTCGCAGTGTTCGTTTCATTGCTCTTTTCTTCCACAATCAATGTAGCTGACAAAGCATCTGCTTGTTTTCTTGTATCCAATACTTTCCTCATTTCCAAAATGATTTTGTTGTTGGTACCAAACAATTCACGAAATTTACTGCCACTCAATACATAACATGTTGTATCTTCTTGTGATGCTGTTGCCGTCGCTCTTCTGGGTTTTAAATCTAATAAACTACCTTCACCAAAAAATTGATGGGCAAACAAAGTTCCAATGTCTTCCACCTTACCATTCAAACTCTCGGCTTCGGACAACGCGTCCATGTTTTCTTGTACTCTTGTAAATTTTACTTCGCCATCCGCAATAATAAAAAATTCGTCGCCCGGTTCTCCTTGCTTAATGATTTGTTCCCCAAGTTTGTAATGTTTTTTTTCCATCAATGAAGCAATTTTTTCTCTTTGAGATTCAGTCGTCGTTGAATGTAATAGTTCGACATGGTTCAATGCCTGTGCCTTGGATTTAATGGTCATTAAATCCTGTAGTGGACCTAACAACCGTAAAACATCCGCACGTTCCAAAGTATAACAGACCGTGGGCTCGCTGGCTATACAATCGGCTGTTCGTGTGCCAACGTCTTCGCCTTCGTTTAAAAGTGCTGTTTCACCAAAATAGTCTCCAGCAACTTGTGTGTCTAATTCTACAGATTCAGCTTCTCCACGTGTTACTTTATTGATGGTGATTTTTCCTGATTTGATAAAATACATGGTAGTGCCTTTCGTGCCCGCTGCAATAATCGTAGTTCCTGCTGGAAATTCTACTTCTTTCATCATATTGGCTACTTTTTGTTGTTGGTGGTGAGACAATGGTGCAAGAATGGGGATGGAGGGTATAATGGCAATTTTGTTGGTGTTGATGGCCTTTGAAAAGGCGACCAGTACTTCTTGAAATTTCAATCTTGAAATTTTCCATACGATGCATTGGTCTTGAGTTATTAATGAACCCTTTTCTTGGTCGTCATTGTGTACTTCGGTGAAGACATTGCCAAACAATGTGTCTTTCATTATTATTGATTTCAATGGGATGGAAACTTTACCACTGGATTTCATCGTACCGGATTCAACGTAACACAATCCATCGTCCTCAACCATGGTATTACTGGGCAAAGTGAGTTTACTCATGTTCTTCACCAGAACAGAACATTGTTCGTTTGTGTAACCGTTCAATTTGTCCATGAGAGCTTTGATAATTTTGGAGGCCAGAGGATCCGTTGGTGGATTGAATGTCTCACATGTCTGTTGAGCCGTGGGGGTGGAATTGGTGGTGGTGGTAAAATGGCTCCTTCTTCTTTGTCTTTGTGAGCAGCCGCCCAATCCATCACTGCCGCCACTCACATAATGCGCAGGTGCATTTTCGGAAGGAGATTGTTTCGTGGTCGGATCTTTGCTTTCAGCCATGCCGATCGTTTCTATGAAATTTTGCGGTCAGTGGTAATTTAGACCTGTATAGACTAGAAATCGAAATCACAAGAATTTCCCCATAAAATATTTTTGGTGGTCTGGCACCAGGTATAGCAGCTGTCATCGTTTCATGGTTTTTTTCTTTTATAGATGATATAATCAGAAATCTTGACAACGGAAAAAGAATTGATTGTTATTATAGATTTATATCGATTATTATATATCCACGTTATAAACCAAATTGCTATTTTATCGCAATTGTACCAATTTTCAGATAATTTCGTTGTGACATTCGATTTGTGATTGGTGGTTGGATTGGATTACAGAAGGCTTAAACGCTCACCGATTCAACTGTTCCTCGTCTATATACATTTCTCCCCCCACCATTCTCTATTTGGTGTGGCATTCTCTTTTTGTCCGTTCTTTCCTCTCACAACATCACCTCCTCAAACAACATCATCATGCTTCCCATTCGTCCTGCAACGAGAACGACGATCGTTCTCCTGTTCTTGCTACTTGTTCAATCATCCAACAGCATGCAAATATTTAAATATTGGGCCGAACGACATAAATGCATTGCTGTCATTAAACCCGTGTGGCCCTTTGCCTTGGCCAAATCTGCCACCCAAGCGTACGAAGAAAAAGGTCGATCAGCATCAAATTTTCAACATTTAGGACACGATTGCAATACTAGAGGCGGTCGCACTAAATGTCGAATTTGTGAAGACATCCAATGTGGTCCAGGTCAAGCACAAATCTGCCCATTGCAAATTCAAGGAATGGATGCAACCAATTTACCTAAAAATATTCCAACTATCTCCGATGCACCCTGGGCAATTGGTGGCAGACACCGTTATGATTTCAAACGAGCAACACATGTCTGTGTTGTTCTTGGTAAAGAATGCGCTCGACCCGATACCGTTGAGAGGAAAGATTTTGAACAATGTAATTTGCGTTGCTGGGGTTGGAACACACGTGGTCAACAAACGGAATTGCCGGCAACAATATTTTCGTTGCGATGGACCACGTTGACAACAGACTTTTCTGATTTGAGTTCGGGCAACATGCAGGGTCGTGTCTTGCACATGGCTGGAAAAGGAACTCCAGGTAAGGGAGAAATTGAAAAATGGATGTTTGTTTTTATCACTGTAGGTCCTACTAATGCAACAATGCCTTTCTTTTTTCTTTTTTCTTGGGGGTGGGGGTGGGGGTTTTGCTTTTATTGTCTTTTTGTTACTTTTGTTACTGTTTAAATGTTCTCGTAACCTCCAACAATGTTGAAACAGGTGATGCCGTTGGTAATGGATTAATGGCACAATTTAAATTTCCACAAGCTCTTGCGTTGACCAGAGATGGTAATATATTGGTTGCAGATACGGGTAATCATCGTATATGCCGTGTGACTCCTGCGGCTACTTTAACGGAACCAGGTACTGTGGAAGTTATTGCGGGCACTGGTGTTCAAGGAGATCAAGATGGTTTAGCATTGACCGAAGCCAAATTTGCAAAACCAGGTGGCATTACAGTCTATTATGAACCTGTGACGAACAATTTGATTATTATCATTGCAGACACCAACAACCATCGCATTCGAAAATTAGATCATACTGGTTATGTGACAACATTGTCGGGTCGTCGGAATCAAGGACCACAGCAAGGTTATCGTGATGGGATACCACAAGTAGTCCGATTCAATTTTCCAAGACGAGTATTAGCAGATCCACTTGATGGTGCTGTTTATGTGTCTGACAGTTACAACCATTTAATACGTCGTATAGCACTCGATGGTACGACCACTACATTGACGGGCAATACAGAAACCGTCACAACCGATGATAAAGGTTGTCCACCGCCTTGTTTGAAAGGAGTCGATGGATATCGGGATGGTAATCTCACCTATGCACGGTTTCATCAACCCAATGGGTTGGCATGGGGAATGAATGGTACTTTGCTAGTATTGGATGGTCATCGATTAAGAAGAATTGAATTTCGTCAAGGTGGTGTCAATACAATTCAAGGTGTCAAATCTTCGAATCGAGTTTCAACCATTTCTGGTGGTGCTATTCCTGGAAAAGCCGATGGCATGGCCGAAGAAGCTAGTTACAATGAACCTAAAGGTGTGACGATGGCAGCCGATGGGCGCATATACGTTGCTGATTTCGTTGGATCTCGAATCAGAAGATTAACTCGAGCGTATGACATTGCCAAAGACATTACCTGTTCAACCACCGGTGATTCTTTAGTACGTCCATCCGGGTGTACTTCTTACGATGTACCGACTGATGCTACTTTGAACAAAGGTACTGCCATTGCTGGTAATATTCATTACAACAAAGGAATCTATTTAACTTCCAACGATGTCTTTTCACCAGACATGTATAGTCAATTGGATAGTGTTCGTGATCGAAGATTGGGTGCTGGTTTACGTATTCGTAGTTGTTTGGGTTTTCCACCACCCTTGATTGCAACCAGTTCTTCTGGTGCTACAATGGGACCTCGAAGTGGTACTACGGTCAAAAGAATTGTATTGGATGAAGATGCCGGTAAAAAAACGGAAGTGAGAGTCAAATGCCCAAGTGGATGTGCTAGTAATCCAATCAATTCATTGTATGGGACTGGAAATTATACTGATTTTTCAAGAGTCTGTGCTGCGGCTATTCAAAGTGGTATCATTGATGATGCTACGGGTGGATATATTGTAGTTAGTTTCACCGAGGGATTGGGCGTTTACGAAGGTTCAACTAAAAATGGTGTTACGTCTCAAAGTTATGTAAGTGTTTTAAAGTGGTTGAATTTTGTTACATTTATTCAATCCTACTCTTCCGTTGTTGTTTTTTTTTTTTTAACCGTTAACTTTTGCGATTGCGTTTGTGCTTTGACAGGATGTCTTTCCACGTACATTTTCATTGTTGCCCTGGGACGAAAGGTACATTCAAACTGAAACGATTGCGGGTCGACCCGGAGCGTTTTTAGAAGAAAATCGTGGTCCAAGAATTGAAACCGATCGTATTAAACACACACAACCACCAACTGCCGCATATTTTGATCGTCCTTCGGACATTGTGATTGATCCATCTCTGTCATTAACAAATGAAAACACGTTGTTCATATTGGATCAATTCAATCATCGGTTGATGAGATTGACAGCCTCTTGTTCGCAAGCTTGTGAAAATGGTGGTGTCTGCGTAGCTCCCGAAACCTGCCAATGTGCAGCGGGATGGAGTGGACAAGATTGTACGAGACCCCTCTGTGATCGTGAGTGTCCTGATCGATCCATGTGTGTGGCACCAAATGTCTGTGCTTGTGTACCAGGTTATTCAAATACGGATGGGTCTCAAATATTTCAAGAAAATCCCTATGAATCATATGCAACTGCAAATGATGGTGCTGATTTAGTGTCAACGGGTGTAGTAGCATCAACAATGTCTGATACTTGTATGACACCTTTGTGTGTCCAAGATTGTATCAATGGAAATTGTTATTTGCCAGATTCCTGTGCATGCGATGCTGGCTGGTTTGGTACAAATTGTACGGTGCCAGTTTGTTCGCAAACTTGTGGTAATGGCGGTAATTGTACAAATCCAGATACTTGTTCTTGTCCTGCCGAATGGGAAGGAATTGATTGCCGTACACCAACGTGTACTCAGACGTGTTTAAATGGTGGCGTCTGTACAGCACCAAACACATGTACTTGCCCACGTGAATGGTCTGGCTATGATTGTCGGTACCCTGTTTGTGAACAGGGAAGGTTTTTAAAACATGGGCCTTCTGCGTTGGATACAGATACTTTGGATGGGATAGGTAAAGCAAGAGGTGATACATATTTTAAAGGTGAGGCAACTGAAAAATCGTGGCAACAGTATGTACCTTGTCAGTATGATATATGGTGTTTGGAAACAAATGGTTTTGACTGTGTGCAACAGGAAAGAGAAACTACCTTGTTAGACATTGCAAATGGTCCTTCACATCGATCCAAAACTGGTTTTAAAGATTATCCTGGTCGATGTTTTTGGTTGGAGTTGGAACCAGGAGCACGTGTCCCTTTTCAAAGAGTAGATCAGTATGGTGGTATTCAACCCCATTGGCGATATCCACCCATCAATGAGTATGGTTGGGATGGAATGAATGAATGGAGTAGTCCTAATACCTCTTTATTAGATCGACAAGTTGTGTTGGTAGAATTGAGAGACATCGTACAAGGGCCTTATGTGTGTGCAAATGGTGGGGATTGTACTAGTCCCGGTTATTGTGAATGCCCAAAGGAAGATTGGATTGGTAAGATGAAAAGAATGCAGTTGTTTTTGTTGTTGTTGTTGTTGTTGTTGTGCACTTTGCGTGTGTTTGTGTCGTCGTTTGTTAACCAAGTTTTTTTTTCTTTTTGCTTGTTCTTTGCTTCTTTTCTTTGTTAGGTTTTGATTGTAGAATACCGGTATGCAATCAAGGTTATCATCAACCATCCTTTGCAGAAGCACATCCTGCTAAATTTCCTGTTTCTCTTCGTGAACCATTGCATCCCGATGGAAAAAGTAAATGGAATGAAAGATATACCGATCAAGGTGCTTATGAATGTTCCATTCGTGCATACACTCCATGGGAAAATCCGTTTTATTTGCACAATCATCCTAACTATTATAGTCGTTATCAAACAGCTATGGGGCTTGATCGTGTTGCGACCGATTTTCAAATGTACATGTGGCCAGATGAATTAGGATTCACACGTACATACAATGTGTCTAAAGCAATTTATGATGATATCAAACAAGGCTGGAGAAGAATGGGGGAGTGGAATCTTCAGGCCGCTGGTACACATGGTACACCTAAATGGACCATGGGCAAATGTACTGTTGAATATGATCGACAATGTTTTATCCCAGAAATACAACATTTGACAATTACCAGTAATGCCAATGCCATTGGTTTTGGTGGTTCACCTGGTAAAATAGGTGGCACGATTGATTTGTCTTTTGATAACTCTGTTGCTCGTGGTGTTTCTGTGCATTCCAATGCACTTGAAATGCGAAATGTGTTGCAGTCCATGTTAAGTGTGGGTACTGTCTGGGTAACAAGAACTGATTTTGATGTAAGATACTCCTCGAATCCAAGAAGCTGCGGTACATATACGACAGATACTAGTGGAATTAAAACTGGCAATTTGCCACCTACTTTGTCAATGATGAACGCAGAAGGTACTGAATTGTGTGTCGAGACCAAAAATTTAAAAGGTTGTGACAAAACCAAAAGTTGCTATGGCATACTTTGGTCGATTACATTTTATACCAATCATGGAGATATGCCATCATTGTTTGTGTCCACGGGAGGTCCTTTCCTCCGTGAAGACAAAGCTTGTGACGGTGCTGGTGAAATGGAAGATATGAAAAGAGCGTGCAGTTTGGAAGGCGGTTGGCAGGAAGGTTTTCCACCAAGATACACGGGTGCTGCTGCTACTGCTTTGGTCAGTACACTTCGTGAAGGTGTGTACACTGTCGTAAAAATGACTGACGTGCGTACATTGTCACATGGTAACAGTGTCTTGAACCCACATCAAGCGTTTGGTCCAAGAACCACCATTACGGATCAGTTTACATCTTCTTGGGGCAGATGGAATCAAAATGGTGGAGATTGTGTCGATATGGTCGTGCGCGGTTGCTACAATAATGGTACCTGTGTTGCACCACATCAATGTCAATGTTCACCTGGATGGAGTGGAGTAGATTGCCGCGTACCGATCTGTGAGCAATCCTGTCAGAACAATGGTAATTGTACTTTACCAAATTTATGTACTTGTGAAAAAGGGTGGGCTGGCCATGATTGTAGTTATGCTCTGTGTGCGCAGGAATGCAACAATGGTGGCATTTGTACAGCACCCGATGTTTGTGAGTGTGTCATGACACCAAACACGTGGGTTGATGGTAGATTGGGTGGTGGTCGACCGTTGTTTCGCGACGAAAATGGTGATCCACAATTGACAGGGTGGACTGGGTTTGATTGTTCGACACCGGTTTGTACACAATCTGCGAAATTCAAAATGAAAGACGACGGTACTGGTCGTGTTGAACCACCTGTTGTGGAAATGGGATGGACACCTTTGGATCCTGCTGGTACAGTTTTTTTGGGTGGAGACGGGTACGTGTTGTATGGTGACGAACCAACGAACAATTTAATGTATCAAATGCCATCTTACGACGTTAAGAACAAATTTTCCGTTCAAGGTTACCAAGTTGTGGAAGCAGAATTGGATAAGTTGAGTTGGAAAGGGAAGTGGGTACCTTCGGATGGTGTGATTGTCAGAAACGAAGGCAAATATTTCCAATCTGGGTGTACTGTTGTACAACCAATACCCGCAAAACCATTGAGTGAAACATGGAGAAAACAATACCCAAGAATTGATGCTTTTTTGAATCCTTTGGGTCCAGGAAGTGGACGTGGTCATCGCTTCCGAAATCAACATTATGTGAAAGGGTGGGCAAGTTCCACCGAAAGAAATGATACAACGTGGCGAAGAACGAGTGAATCGAACTTATGTAATGTTATTCAATGGGAGGAAGGTGATTATTCCAAACAAAAGTTGGATCATCCTACGTATAAATTTGATGACCGACAAATTAGAGTGAATTACAACAATTATATTAAAAAAACGGAAGAAATATGGATCAAAGGACCACCACTACCAGGTATGTATGCGTCGTCGTAACAATGTGTTCTTTGTGTTGTTGTACGAATACCCATTGATCATTTCTTTGTTTGTTTGATTTTGTATTTTTTGTTGTATTGTTGCTGCATGTACGTTTCTTCAGGTGAAGGGTTGTATCAGTGTTTTAATCGTGGTTCGTGTGTATCACCCGATGTCTGTTCTTGCCCAGATGGTTATGATGGATTTGATTGCCGTACGCCATTGTGCCGGTATGAACAACGTGACAACATGGTCAGTAAATTAGAAATTGTTGGTTGCTTGAATGGTGGATTATGTCAAAGAAAAGATACGTGTGAATGTATTTTGTCGCAATCAATCATGCATACCGTACATATAGAAGTAAAAAGATTTCCATTGTTTCCACCGTACGATCCCATTACTGGGTACATTGGTAAGTTTACAAAAACAGAATGTGACGGTATATATAGAGAGTAACACCTAATTTTTCAATGTTTTTTGCGGTCGTTTTCCGTATTCAGGTACTGATTGCTCAATACCAAAATGCGTTCAAGGAATTTGGGATCATGAATGTCGTGGTGTTGCGCCGGGTGGCGAAGGTTGTTTTCGGTGTGCAAATGGTGGTAATTGTACGGCCCCCGATTTTTGTACGTGCCCACCTGAATGGAGTGGTTATGATTGCAATACACCCGTGTGCATTGCGATTGCCGATTCCGAAACTGTGTGGGATTTAAGAACTGTGGATTTAGCCAAAATACAAAATTTTGAATTTGATCCGTGTCAAAGCAAAAAATTGCATGTTCATGTAAGTTTTTACAAGTTTTTACTTGGTTTTAAGAAAGCTCCGTGCATTTTTAAATCACTAACCTCTTCTGGTCTTTTGTTGTCTTTTCAAATTCATTGCGTGTTTTTTTTACACAGCCTCAAACTTATGGCCCTGAATACTCTCAATGGAGATTTGGTGAGGAATTTCAGTTTGGCCAAGGAAATTGTTCGAGACCCGCACAATGTACGTGCACATGCTGGGAAGAGAACCCAAATTGGGATCCATGGGTTGATCCATTGGAGCGTGAGTTGTTGCCGGGTATCACATTTGGTAGTTCGGGCATTGGTTCGGGAGCATGTGCTGACGGGTATGAAGGAAATCGAAGAAAAGACAACGAAAATAAATTTATGACGTGTCACTTAGAAATTAAAGTGCCCAGTCTCTTGGAGGAATACAGTGTTACTTTTATAGTTTTGGGAATCTTTTTGTCCATTGGATTAAGTATTGCCTATTATTACTGGAGACAATGGTTGAAGCGAAGATACTTACGGAAAAAAGCGGAAAGGCGAAGAAGTCGAAAAAGTAGTGAGTCGAGTGTCGGTGGTGTCGGTGGTGGAAGAGCTGCAAGTTCAAGAATGAATTCTGGTTCAAGAGGTGTATGAAATAATATAAAAATGTACAAAATAGTTCTTTGAAGAGAGGGACATTATCTATCTTAGTTCTTTAAAGAGGGTTTAAACAATGAGAAACACGCGCGCCCGTCGCACAAACACTGCAAACCGTGCGCCAAACATGCCCATGCACCATGGCCACGTGCTCGTACACGTTTGCACGATTTCCATCTTGTGGAATTCTCACACCAACCCGTACCATCCCAGTGAAAATTACGAGTTGAAACAACAGGGTGACGGTGCCGGTGAA
>Ga0115007_10002346_pt1 | contig 11710 bp, 4 predicted proteins | sample ArcOceMetagenome_2_FD_87166 | JGI IMG/M metagenome (GOLD analysis project Ga0115007, IMG submission 87166) | Marine eukaryotic phytoplankton communities from Arctic Ocean - Arctic Ocean ARC135M Metagenome | ecosystem: Environmental > Aquatic > Marine > Oceanic | place: Arctic Ocean | collected... | reverse complement strand
GTTTGAATCTAATACAGAATACAGTATTTGGGTTTGAATCAATATGGCCGCATGTATTCTATGTTTGAATATCATTGGTCTACATGATTTGAATAGCTGATACTGGTCTTCCCTAAGTTCAATAAGTAGTGTTTGAATTGTTAGTTGTACTTATGCTTAAGTGTTTGAATTGTTACTTACACTTATGCTCGAGCCGTCCTCGATGAGACTGAGTTTCTGCTAATGGCCTTTGGCAAGTGGCATGCGAGTAACTCAATATCAATTTGCACAGCAACATGGACAATTGATTCAGCTGCTGGAACAACAAGTGCTTCAAAACTTAGAAGTGGCATGCCAGCCACAACTTGCACAGCAAACAGCAGAAGCTGCTGCACAGCAACAACAATTGTTTCAAAACTGCAACATTTGCACATTGTGCCGCAATACCAGTAGTAAGCTCGGGTGCTTGTGTACAGTAAGATGTACAGTTCATTAAACAGCAGCAGCTGTGCTTTATTGCCATGAAGATTGAAACTGTCATTATTCTAGGGCTTGTTGTATTTTTTGTGCATATAGCACCACACACCACAATAACGAATAACTACAGTAACCTAGAACTAGGAGACACACTTTATAACAGCAAACCTGATAGAGGGGAGGTATCATGGAGTGTATATAACCATACCCTCCTCTCCCACATTGACACCAATAACATACCTGACAAGCTGCACCCAGAAGAAATGTAAGTGTTTTAAGAGTTTTGTTTGCACACTCAACTGGCAGAAATACACAGGTGGTCATGATACTTCTTTTGGTACACAGGGCTTCTAGCTTCCAAGAAATACAGGCTACATTCTATTGGATATTAACCCACATCATAACCACTGTGTATTCCAGTCTACTTAGTAGGACTGCCAATACCTGACCCTTGTAAGAAATGCAAATGAAATCAATGGTCGTGCAAGTAGTGTGGCTTTAAAATTACTCTGCATGTACTACAGTTTATTTAGGTAACTAGTAGTGAGACAATACAATGATTGGAGAGCTAGAGGTCTCACAAGTATCCAATAGTGTGGCTATAAAATTTACTTTACTAAATTTAAGTAACTAGCAATTTCTTTTCCTACCCTTTATAGCGCGCCAAACAAAATCGATGTCTTTAAAAAGTTGTATGCGATCTTTTTTCTTGCAAAATCTCCGTTGGTCAGAAACCCATAGTCCAAGTTTTGGATCTTCGTTGTATATTTGTGGAACCACCGTTGTTCCAAACTGTTCTTTATAAGCAACAAGACGTTGGTACATATCTATCCACGGATCGAAATTATTTATCTTCCATTCAAACCCGATAGAGTCCAAACGCTCAATACGCCCTTTTGATAATTCTTCTAAGATGTATACCCTTCGTTGAAGACGAACCCAATTTCCAAGCTCAGGATTTGCACCATATTTTTGTGGTACTACAGTCGATCCATTGTTTGCCGTTTTGTATTCGATAAGCAATTGAAACATCTTTTCCCAAGTTTGTTTTTGTAATTCTGTGTAATCCGAATCTAACGTCCTCATCTTCTTTTTCGGTGCATCTTCCACTGCAATGTCGTTGTCCTCAATTGTGGCATTCGTTATTGATTTCTTTGCAGCTCGTTGTTGTTCTACTACTGTCTTGTATTCTGGTACAATTTCAGTTACTTGTATATATTTTGTTTTTGGACGACTACGACGATGGCAGGCTATCAATCCACTTTCGGGTATGATATTAGCTGTACGATTCCTCACACTAATCGTTCGTCCTCGTCGTTCATCATTATTAGTTAAATTCAACACTGCTTGCTCATTATTGGTACCATAGCAATGGTTCCTTGTATTAGAAAAAGTAGTACCAGTTCCAGATGAAACCTTTTGTTTCTTATTATTACTTGTTTCATCATAATTCCTATTCATCATTCCACTTGATGCACCGGGTACAATAATTGATGTACGCTTCTTTCTTCGTTTACGATTATTGCTACTAAGATCACTCAAACGATGTGCTGCAGTATGTGGAGCGACGATCGAAGGACGAACAGCAGCAGCAGCAGCAGCAGCAGCAGCAGCAAAAGGTGATGCTAATGCACCACCATCATCTTTTTCTGTGTTGATAATACGACGTGATGATGATGCGTTGTTACCGCGATCTGTGTTCTGTCTATCGTTACCATTAGTTTTAGTTTGATTAGCGTTGTTGCTGACAATTCGAGTAGACGATGATAAATCGATGATATCTTTGTCTTTACAGTCTACATTTTCTTTATCCTTCTTCCGTTTTTTCTTTTCCTTTTTCTTGCTCATTTTTTTGTTCGATGATGGTTTAGAATTTATAGAATCATTGTCATGCTCGTTCTTAATTTTCTTCTTCTTTTTCTTTTCCTTGTCTTTCTTCTTATTCTTCTTTTTCTTGCTCTTCTTCTCCTTCTTCTTTTTGTTGCTGTCTTTTCGTTCTATATAATTATCAGTAGTAATGGTAACATTATCAGAAGGACGTTGCGCCTTCTCTAAAGGTGCAGTAGATATAGATATTGATGATGATGCAGCAACATTAGCAGCAGCATTAGCAGCAGCATTAGCAGCAACATTAGCAGCAACATTAGCAGCAACATTAGCAGCAACATCGGACGAACGAGAACAACGATCTTTTTTCCGTATCTTCTTTTTCTTTTTATGTGTCTCATTAGAGATCTCAGTAATAGAGCACACTTTATCACTCTTATTATTCTGTTCATTGCCATCATTTTCATCGTCATACCTTTTCCTTTTCTTCATCTTCTTCTTGTCTTTCTTTTTCTTTTCTTTCTTTTTGGATTTAGTACGAATTGTTATTATTTTATTTCCACCATCAGATTCATACGATGGTGATGACGTCGTCATATTTTTAGTGCAGTAGTATTAGTTCGCTCTTTTCCCTTTCCTATTGCGGTACTAGTATGTGAATTATAATATGTTCGACTGCACTTTGATTCCGTCTATATATTTTCAATACTGTAGAAGATCAAATTAAATCTTTTCATTTTTCTTCCTTCCTTTCTTTTTAAGTTGCCTGGTCCGTTGTTGTGTTTTTCTTAGACAATATGCTAGTATACTAGTATAGCTGTTATGTTATGTAATGGGTAGTATCGACACGCCACTTTATCTTTCGTTAATGCCGTATACTCCCATTGTCACTACATACCGGTAGGCAGTTATTTTTTGGGAAAATGGATGCATGATGTGTATCAGAAAAATGAGTGGCGCGCATTTTCTCGATTCATACTACCGTAGTAGATATGTAAGTATGGATAGTACGTATGACTATACCCCGAAGAATTCCCAAAGGCAAGCGTGCGTATGAATACTGTACTAGGCGAAGGGATGCATTTTATACGCAAACAAAACTAATCAAAGATTCATTCAAATTCGCTCTAACTACTGTAACCGCAAAACATCACGTACTAGCAGTAGATTGAAAGACTATGCTGAGAGCTTACTATGAGAGCTTATGAGACAGCATCCCCTCATTTCTCTATTAATGTGACTTGAATTAATCATTGAAACAAATAATGCTACTGTACACACCAAATAAAAACATAAATAAACACAAACAAATAAACAAATAAGAATGAACGACGACGGCAACGACGACAACGACGACGACGACGACGAAGAAGAAGGTCGTAAAGATACCTATTACGATTCTGGTGAACTGCCACCATCACCATCACCGTCACCGTCACGGATGCTGCCGCCGACAACAGAACATCAAGAGCAAGAGCAAGAGCAAGAGCAAGAGCAACACGAAGATGAAGAAGATCTTGATGAAATTTTTATGGAAGTAAATAGTCACATCGATGATGATGATGATGATGATGATGATGATGACGATGACGATGAGGAGGAACATCAACTGGAAGAGCAGGCAAATCATCAAGAAGAAGAGCATCAACATGAAGAAATAGGAATAGGAATACGAGTAGGAATAGAAGAATCTGAATCTGAATCTACTACTGCAACTGCAACTGCAACTGCAACTGCATCAAGAATAGCGTTATTGGAAGCTATTGACAAAGAAGCGCAGCAGGTAAACACAAGTACACAAAAAGTAGCCGCTCCAGCACCACCATCAGCATCAGCATCAGCATCAGCTGCGACAGTAGAAGCAGAAGCAGAAGCAGAAGAAGCTGCATTAACTTTACCACTAGATGATGCGAAAAAGATGAAACTCTACCAAATGAATCAAAAAGAACAACACGAACAGTCACAGCAACAGCAGCAGCAAGAGGAGGGTGATAATGAAAAAGAGACTATGACTACTACTACTACTACTACTACTAATTCAATACCAATACTAAAATCAAAATCAGAAAAGAAACCAAAACCAGAAATAAAGAAACGTTTAAAATCAGGATATGGTTTATCTAAAAATCGTACATCAAGAACAATTATTGCTAATACTGGACAAAAACGTAGATCATGTATATGTCTTAATTCTAAACGTTGCAATGAATTAATGACAAGATGGGCCAAAATATCACCATCCTATTATCATTGTAAGTTTAGTTGGTGGTTGTGGTTTGCGACGAATGATAACAATCCCAATCGCTTTCGTTTCTTTTGTTTTCTTCTTCTCTCTCCCTCCTTTCCTTTTTATATTATTACTATTATTATTATTATTATTATTATTTGTTATCCTCACCGGTCCACTTATGTACTTTTTGTTTCTTTAAAAAAAAAAAATCATCTTCTTTCTTTCTTTCTTTCTTTCTTTCTTTCTTTCATCATACCAAAATTAGACGTTCAAATTCCGAAAGAAGCTTTTCCATCCAATAAGAATAAGAATAGGGGGAAAGTAGCAAAAGTAGTTGAAGACGACAACAGCAGCAGCGGCGACGGTGGCGGTGGTGGTGGTGATGGTAAACCAAAAGCTAAATCTAATGATACTAATGGCACTGCTACTTTTGAGTCGTCGTCGTCGTCGTCGACTGCATTATTATCATTATCTAATACGGAAATATATAAAAATGGTTTTCGATACGTAACATTAAAAAGAATAAAAACAAAACATCCATTACCACAAGATCAACGTATTGCATTATGTCATTATCATCCATTAATTAGATCATATTTATTTTGGCCTAAAAATACACCTACATCACGTAAGTATAGTATGCCAATACTAAATTATTATGCCAGTAATAATAATAATAATAATAATAATAATAATATAGAACAACAACAACAACAACAACAGGAATTACAAGAATTACAATGTATTGGATTACATACTCATACTGACAGCAATGGCAATAGTGGAAGTAATTATTGTTACGTAGTACCAACATATAATTATGACGATGCAGAAAAAGAAATTCACGATCTTGAAATTGATTTTAATATAAAGTTACAAGAAATTCAAAATAATCCAATGAAATTTGTTAGAGAATTAAAAGAAAAGGAAGAAGATTGTATAGAATTAAATAAATTAAGAAAAAGGAATATTGAATTACATAAACGATTAGATAATCGTCGACGTACAATTAAACAATTAAAAAGTGTTTTACGTGTATCAGCAACAATGCAATCATCACAATCATCATTGTCAAAACAAAAATTACAATCCCAACATCAGCATGCCATCACAGCAATAATACCAAAAGAACATGAACTACAACAGCAGCAGCAACAGAGTGAACAACAACATCATGAACATGCCGTTACAGCAGCGGCATCAAAAGAACAAATCATAGCAAACACAAAAGAACAAACAACACAACATAATCAGCATCAGCTTCAGCATCATTCCGTCAGAACATCAACAGACGAACTGACAACACGCCAGCAACAACAGCAACAAAATACTGCTGCTACCACTGATCAGCAAAAACAACAGTCACAGCCAGAGTCAAAACCAGCATCGCAGCAGCAACAACATGAGGAATCGTATCAAGCATATCAGCAATATAACATGAATCAATTACAGCCACAACAACATCAACAACTTATGCCGCATCCACTTCAATTACAAAATCAACACCATAATCCTCATTTCTTTCAAGCACAAGTACTACCACCGGCAACACAAGAAATGATAGTTGATGGTATCACGAATACGAATACAAATACCAATAATGACAACGGGGAAATAAATCATCAGGTATTACAACCGATGATACCGATGATGCAATATAACAACACCACTCTAAATCAACATTTTCCTGATTCTCTTAATATTGATCAATTTCATCATCTCCAACAAAATCCTCATGATGATAATAATGCAAATGCAAATACTAACAATAATACTAACAATAATAATATTGATCACCATCAACACCCCGACCCTATTAATCAACAGAACGGAGACCATTCTCCTCCTGGTCCGCAACACCACCACCAACAACCAGTACCTACCTCGATCAATGCATTGTCATCTCCACCACAACTGCACCAACAACAACATCAACAACAACATCAGCAACATCATCAGCAACAACAAAACACCATGGTAGCCATTGCTGGTCAGAATGTTGGTGTAGGTGTTGAGGGGAGTTATACCCCTAATAATTACGGAAGACAATTTATGGAGAGTGCACTTGGATTTAAAGATGACCAAGCACCGCCACCACCGGACGAAGACGACGATGAAGATAATCCACACGAACAATTGCATCATCATATTCAAGACTATATTGAGCAGCACCAACAACAACAAGGCGTTGTTGGTGTCACTGTTGATAGAGGTATGTTAGAAGTAGAACGCAACGACAATGATAACAAGGGTATCCCTCATGATCTTGTTGATGCCATGACGGGCAATAATGGTGCAGAAACAGCAGGCAATGTTGCTGGTGATCATGATGATCCTTGCGTTGGCGTTGGCGATGGCGTCAGCAACGAGTTCATTGGTGACGATTATCACAACGATGATGACTATTATTACGCTGTTGACGAGGAGGATGACGATTTAGATTTAGACGATGATGATTGTTCTGATACAGAACAATTCCGACAATCTCAAATTGAATTAGGGATTGGAGGAGGAGGGTATGGTGGTAGTAATAGGAATAGTAACCCGTCTCAATATTATCAACAGCGACCGAGAAAATGGCCAAGAAAACCTGTTAATATTAGTGTACAGCCGACTTCTAATCCCATAGAAGAAGAAGCAATGAATAATAGTAATAATGATAAGATGGGCACCAAGACAACCAAGCGTAGGCGCAGCACTACGCCCACCGCCTCTATCAAAATGAAAAACAACAAAAGGGTCAATACTACTAAGTCAACAACAACGACCACTGCTGCCACCACTACCCAAAAGGGCGAAATAGTCAAAACTATTACGTCAAAGAAACCGAAAACATCAAGGACAACGAAGAAAACTGGGGATGACAACAGCAACAGCAACAAAAAAGGAATACAATATGTTTGTTCTGTACGTATCCAGCTGTAAAAACTAGCATTAAGTATTGAAAATAGTTGCCTTTTAAATATTATACCAATTTTTGGCATTTTATTATTATGTGACAGCATGCAGCAAGCATCAAGGTATAAAATAGCCTACATACAATTTTATAAAGGCATGTAGTTGCATATCCTGTTGCTGTCTCATCATTTATGGTTGTGGAATACTTTCATTTTAAATTACGTTTCTGTATAATCCACACTCCTCCTTGTTCGTTTCGTTTGGATAATCCCTTCAGACCAACACGAATACAATGCCTGTAATGCACGTTCAGGTCTGTTGCGTTTGCTTCGTACTTGACTTCGTCGTGCCCGCCATTTACTCTCACTACTTGTTGCTTGACAATGACTATCCCATTTGACACAATCCGATGCTATTTCGTCACATACATAGCAGTAACACTAGTAGTAAAATTGAAAGAGAAAGAAGAAAATATCAACGTCATAAAAAATATTAACAAAACATGAACATTAATCGATTCGAATCAATTCACATTGTATAACAAGAAAAAATATGTATCAAAACAAAAACCTGCTTGACTTACGTTGGGACAGTAAATTTTAGGATCTTTTTCAAATGGATTGGTAACGCAATCTCCTCTTGAATGAGGGTAGTCCGAATTAGCATTCTTTCCTGTCGACCCAGTAATTACAGCATCATCGCAATCGTCGTCGTCTTCCTTTCCTTCATTATCCATTTCAATTTGAAATTCAGCGGCTTGTTCTTGCTCTAGCACTACTACATCGTCGTCGCCGTCGTCGTCTTCCAAAAGGTCGATGATAGACTCTTCATCTATGTCGACCATAATCCGCCCATCGATATTAATTCCTTTGTTTTGATTTATTCGGGCATTTCTATCCTCATCAGTGTTACCCTGCGGCACTCGCTTATTTCTGGAACATTTAATAGGTTGGTGAACTATCGATTGATCGTTATTATTAACATCAATATCTTCATCATAATCATCATCGTCTTCTTCTAATAGGTCAATAAAATTTTCACCTCCCGCTCTATGAATTACAATATCCTCCCCTTCCTCATTACCACTAGAACGAGGTTGCTTTTCTTCTTCTTCTTCTTCTTCTTCTTCTTCTTCTTCTTCTACTTCGTCATCGTCATCGTCATCGTCATCGTCATCGTCATCGTCAAGTAAATCAATAACGGTATTGGTCAATTTATCGTTATCGTTGCCACAGCCGTCTATTCCATTATCAATGTCTACCAGTTTTTCGGATTCTGTCGATCGTCGTGGATCAATCAACGGTGATGTATCCTCAAAATTACTTTTCCGTGCCAATTTAAAGCAAGACGTGAAAGCTCCACAAATAATGCCACAATTGCGACCACGTGTAATGCCACAATTGGCTTGTTCCCAACTTAATTCTTCGAATTTATCTGAATTTGCAACTTGGTATATAATCCTGATATTGAGGTAAAAGATAAAAAAACAATTAGAATATGAAATCTGAGTGTCTCGCAATTGAACATTCATTGGCGGTTGCAGTACACATGATCAAACCCGACACTCCGATAGACCCTCCACATAATACAGATGGTTAAAAATTAGCATCGCATCGGATAATTTTCTTCAACTTGTATTTCTTACCTAATGGGTGGATGCTTGGATTTGTTGATGTCTGCCCACATAGATTTTAAAATTTTATCCAGTCCTTTCAATTTCTTTCTTGTGCATAGTCGTTGTAGTTGCTGTTTGTATGTACCCAAAGCAAGTCCATCAAAAAATAATTTTCTAAACCTTTTGTCTTTTACTCTATTTTGTCCTTCACGAAATTCAACAATCACGTCATTCTTTGTTGGTACGAATGTATCATTATTCTGCTGTATCTGGTTCGTTCCGTTTGGCATGCGAGCTGTTCCCTTCGTTGGAGGGTATATCGGTGGTTTGACGGGAAGTGTATCAGTTGGTAGATCAGTTTTCTTGTTATTTGACAGGAAAAACTTGTGAGCGATCTGAAACTTTGTGTCATAGAAAACAATGTAGCAGCCACACCGGTTTCTTTGAAAGATCATGGGCAACCGGTGGTTGCCGAACAAAATAGCTGAAACACGAAAATTATCCACGTCGCTCTTCGTTATAGGGAATTTTTTTCGACTGTTGATCCACTCGATCGTGAGGTCGGGTCTGTAATGAACAAACGCGTTCAATAACAATTCCAAACTAGCAACCTTCTTCGCTTGTTTATGCTTAATTGTTTTGGAATCGAAAGGTGTATCCACCTTGATAAGTTCCTTATCCTTCATGCACGGATGATCGAGTGATAATTTTGTCCCGTCCTTGAGTTGTAAATAAGCACGATAACAGAAAGGAGCTGTTGATGTGTACTCTATACTTTTCGTTGTGTTTTTTAAACACAATTGACTGAAAAATTGTTGCGGTTCGAAAATGTAGTCTATTTCTGACGACTGATTTATTGTGACAGGTACAAACGGTTGTGGCGTTATTTTGAAAGTATCCCCGTCCTTTGATGCTTTTTTTGAACAATACTTCTTCTGTTTTGACGACATTGGTGGATCGATTGTCGATTTTAGAGTGCTTCTAGTGCCACTTGCACTTGCACCTGCACCTGCACCTGCATTTGTACCAGTACCATCTTCTTCTTCTTCGTCGTCATCATCATCTAAGAGATCGATGACATCCGGGGAGGAAATTTTGTTACTACCAACATCATTTTCTGACGGTGCTTTTTGCTGTCGATTTTTGTCCAGGGCTGTGATATTTCTATAGTTGTTAGATGCCAATATTGTCGTTGGTATGATCGGACTTGATCGATTTCGTTTTGTGAGAGCACGATCAAACATATCCTCAATCGATCGAGTCTTTGTTGACAATTGTTTGTTTTTCTTTGCCTTAATATTGTTTTGATCAGTTCCTCTCGCTTCATTATTTCTCAAAAAAAACTTGTGTGTAATCTTAAAATTGGCACTATATGAAACGATGTAACATCCGCTTCGGTTTCTTTGAAAGAGCATGTGAACTTGACGACTACCAAGATATGGAATTGTAACACGAAGATTATCCACATTGTCGTCGTCGTCATCATCTCCACATCCCTTCTTCTTCATTAGGAATTGTTTTAGGTTATTGATCCAGTCAATTGTACGTGCTGGCTTGTAATGAACAAATGCGTTCAACAACAATAACCAATCAGCACCCTTTCTAAAGATGCAATATCGTTCTTTATCACTCACAATCTGCTCGTAACCTATCAGTTCTTTGTCTTTCATACATGGATGGTTCAATGATAGGTATGTGCCGTCAATAAGTTTCAAAGAAGCTTGGCATAATGCAAGTCCTGGTTCTTTCGTCAAATACACCATATGATTCGTTGGTTGTTTCAAAAACACTTGAAAAAACTGGTGTGGTTGGAACTCATAATCTATTATCGAGGACTTGTCTATTACGACCGGTACAAATGGCGATGTATCGACACCATCATATGTAACATTTTGCTGTTTGATAGTTAGATCGTTCAAGTCTGGACGATTTCGGGAAACTAAGTCATTACTATCACAATGACGTTTACGGCAATCGAGTATGGTTTTCAGTTGCTGCTGCTGCTGAAATTGTTTGAGTAACGAACCAAATGATTCCGAAGACGGTCGGGGCTGTTGCGACATACCGACTGTAGGTACAGGTTGCTGTTGCTGTTGCTGTTGCTGTTGCTGCCCTTGCATTGGTGGATCGTTTGTCGATTTTAGAGTGCTTCTGTCACCACTCGTTGCACTAATAGAACGTTCTTCGCGTTCATCGTCGTCGTCGTCGTCGTCATCGTCATCATCATCTAAGAGATCGATGACATCCTGGGAGGAAATTTTGTTACTACCCACATCAATATTCATCCCATTTCGATGAGCGAGTTTTTTAGATCGTAACAGCGAGTCGATTGCTTCCTTCGTTGTGTTTGCTGATGTGGATTCTTTATTACTATCACTAATGTTTCTTGTTGGGATATTGCACGGAACTTTATTATTTAAGTTAGCATCACAAAATGCATCATTTCCATGAAGAGTTTCGGACGGTATATACTGTTTCTTGATGGCGTTCTTTTTCGTCGTCGTATTATCAAGTGATTGTTGCGATTGCTTTTGCGATTGCGATTGCGATTGCGATTGTTGTTGTTGTGACATCCCTAAACGAACAAGAGATTGCCGTGCCTCTACTGGGGGTATGTTTCTTATAGGTTGTCCTGCAATCGTATTTTGCATCATTTGATTTGTATTATCTCGATTGACGGCTGC
>Ga0115007_10002345_pt1 | contig 11713 bp, 10 predicted proteins | sample ArcOceMetagenome_2_FD_87166 | JGI IMG/M metagenome (GOLD analysis project Ga0115007, IMG submission 87166) | Marine eukaryotic phytoplankton communities from Arctic Ocean - Arctic Ocean ARC135M Metagenome | ecosystem: Environmental > Aquatic > Marine > Oceanic | place: Arctic Ocean | collected... | reverse complement strand
CATTGACAATGGGGTTGGGAGATTCCGCAGCAATAATGCCTGGCTCTGTTAACCCACCGTGGCGCCGGCTGAAAACACGCTGGTTGGCGTGGGCAATAGTTGCACCGTGCATCGGTCCTTTCATCGCACCAGGACCACAGACAGTGCAGATATTCAAACGACGAAGCCCCAACTCATACCCTACTTTTTTCGTGTAGCGGTATTCAGGACGCTTAATAGAATGACCACCCCAGCACACCACCATGTTTGGTTTAACATGGGGTTTCATCGCATCAGCATGACGTAATATATGAAAAACAGTATTGGTGATACGCTCTGAATCATCTTCCGTATCGCAACACAAATCCAATTCATCACCCACGTACAATAAATCACGTAGAACGGTGAACAGATGCTCACGGATACCTTGGATGAGTTCACCTTCAACAAAAGCGGTTGCAGGTGCATTAATCAGTTCTAGCTGGACACCTTTGTGCTTATGCTTGATGTTAATATCAAAGTCTTTAAAACGATCCAGTACTTGGCTTGCGCTGTCCATTTCACTGCCGGTATTCAAAACCGCAAGCGAGCATTGGCGAAACAGTCGATACAAGCCACTATTACTTTTATCCTGCAGTTTAGCGACTTCATGCGGGGAGAGAATATCTAAACTTTCCAGCGGCGTTACACTGGTACTAATAAATTGCTCGGTGATCATACCGCACCACCTCCATCCTTAAAGAGATACATATGTAAATAGAAATTTACAACACCCAGATACAACATAGAACAGTTTTACACTCAGGTATATCCTTAAATAACATTCACTTAAAACTTATCACACCTTACTGTTCACTATTTGATCAACAACACTAGGAACCTGCTCGCTCGCTAAACCATAAATATGCTGATCGAATAGCGACTGCTTATGCGTCGGTTCCAAGTTAATTTCTATCGTATGCGCTCCAGCGGCGTTTGCAATTTCAACGAAGCCTGCCGCCGGATACACATGACCTGACGTGCCTATAGAGATAAATAGATCACACTGGTCCAACGCTTCGTAAATATGCTCCATTTGCATCGGCATTTCGCCAAACCAGACGATATCAGGACGCAAAGTACCGATTAAACCACAGCATAGACAGAGAGTGTCTTGACTAATTGATCCGGTGGTTTGATAAACAAAACCAGACGCTTGGCATCGTACATTTAAGAGTTCACCATGCATATGAATTAAATGATGACTACCTGCCCTCTCGTGTAAATCATCCACATTTTGTGTCACTAATAAGAAATCGCCTCCACACTCTGATTCCAAATAAGCTAACGCTTTATGGGCAGCATTAGGCGCTAAATCGTCATGACTTAATTGAGATCGCCGCGCATTATAAAAGCGATGGACCAATGCGGCATCCTTAGCAAAACCTTCGGGTGTAGCAACATCTTCAATACGGTGATCTTCCCACAAGCCATCACTTGCACGAAATGTTTTAATTCCCGATTCGGCAGAAATTCCGGCCCCTGTTAATACGACTATCGATTGCGGCAACGTTAACAGCTTCACGCTAACTCTCCTTTATAAAGTACCAGCTACCCTCTGATAAAATTATTACGATGGCTTATTGACCTTCGCTTTCTCAAAGTAGACTATCATGAGTAAGTGATGTGTAATTAATTACTTACCTCCTCTGGGCCGCATAAGGATATAGCCAATGAGTGCTACTAAACTCTATATTCTCGATACCAACGTCCTCCTGCACGATCCTCGGTGCTTGTACGAATTTAAAGAACAAGATGTTTGCATTCCCATGACTGTTTTAGAGGAACTCGATGACATCAAAGACCGCAAGAAAAACGTAGCCCAAGAGGCACGTGTTGTTATTAGAGCTATCGATGACATACTTTCCACCGCGAAAACCCCCTCACAGATAGCCAAGGGGGTTCCGATCACGCTCCCCGGTAAAGATCGAGAAACGAAGCTAGGCAAGCTCAGCGTCTTTCCCGATCATGAACTCACTGTCCGGCAAGGCTTCTTGCCTGATATCAAAAACAAAGACAACCTCATCATCAACTGCGCACTCCACCTCCAATCGACCACCACCCACCGCGAAGTCGTTTTAGTTACCAAAGACATCAACATGCGTCTCAAAGCAATGGGCGCTGGCCTCGAAAAAGTTGAAGATTACCGCACAGACCAACTGGTCTCAGACATCGAATTGTTACCCGCAGGTCACATGCACCTAGACGGTACATTTTGGGAGCAAGTCGATGAAGTTAATAGCTTTCAGAAAGATGGCAAGACTTACCACAAAGTGGCACGCTCCTTACTCCCTAATGCTTACGTTAATGAATACATTTACGACGATACCAAAGACTTTGCTGCGCGTGTTTCACACATTGATATCGACGAAATCACCTTACTTGATCTCAACTATAACCATCTAATGCAACAGGAATGTTGGGGGATCACCCCTATTACCATTTTCCAAGCCTTTGCTATGCAGGCATTACTCGATCCCGACATCGACTTATGTGTTCTTAATGGGGCGGCTGGCTCGGGTAAAACACTGCTAGCCTTAGCCTGCGCTTTAGAGATGGTGATAGAAAACCAACGCTTTAATAAAATTATCGTAACGCGCTCAACGCCACCGGTTGCCGAAGACATCGGCTTTTTACCGGGTACTGAAGAGGAGAAGATGACCCCGTGGCTCAGCGCTATACACGACAATTTAGAAGCCATGCACGAAGGCGATGAACGACCGCAAAGTAGTGTTAAGTATGCAATTGAGAAAGCAAATATTCAGTTCAAGTCACTTAACTTTATCCGTGGGCGCAGCATACAAGATGCCTTAGTCATCATTGATGAAGCGCAGAACCTAACCCCCTCTCAGCTAAAAACCATTATCACGCGTTGCGGTAAAGGTACCAAAATGATTTGTTTGGGTAACTTGGCTCAAATCGATTCTAATTACCTAACCGCACTCACGTCAGGTTTAACATACCTTGTAGAACGCTTTAGAGGATTTGAAGGCTCTGCCAATGTCCATCTTGAAGGAATCTTCCGTTCCCGCCTTGCTGAATACGCCGAGCAAAACCTATAGCGCCTACAATTCTATCGATAACTTCGCTTTTAAAAGAGGGTGTCACTCTCTTTTAAAAGCATTCACTTATTAACAATTGTCTCGTATGATGAAAGTTCGCATATCCATTACGCACCTGCGTAATGGATAGACCCTAACGAAAAACAGGGGCTTGCCGAATGCTACAACATACAGAAACGACTTGTTTGCTATACCAGTCACCCACAGCAACTGTCGTCATCGATGGCGACTTAAAAATCACCTACGCCAATCAAGCGGCATCTTACGCTTTCTTTCAGCCGATTAACCATTTACTAAACCAATCATTGCTATCACTCGATCAGTCAGTAGGCATGTTACAACTACTTGCTACTTATGCCTCCCTCGTTCAACTCACACATAAGCCAACCAGTATAAAGATTGCGCTAGAGGGCGGTGACGGACAGCGTTTTTATAAAACTCAAATACGTTCCCTGAATGAGAACGAAATAGGGTTATTTTTCGAAGACATATCGGATCTAGTTAATGCGGAGAACCGGTTGCGCGAAAAAATCACGAAAGATCCAGTCACACAATTATTAAACCGAGAGCAGTTCCTTCACCAAGGTGGGCAAGAATTAGCGACCGCCAAGCGATTTGATTCTCCTGTGTCCGTCATGACCATATATTTAAAAAACGGCCAACATTTACGCCATATTTTTGGACAATCAGTCCTCGATCATGTTCTACAAAAACTAGCTGGCATTGTAAACCAAAGCATGCGCGAATCAGACTTTGCCGCACGCGGCGCTAAGTATCACTTTTTCCTATGCTTAAAAGGTGCCACACTGGAAAAATCTGATCTTGTGAAGCAACGTATTCTATCGTTGAATCAATCACTTATTTTTATGCTCACAGACATCAGCATTAAAGCCGATATCTATTGCCACATAGCCACGTATAATAAGTACTCCGATCAAAATTTTGAGGCTTTACTGCACAGAGCAGAAAGATCTACTACTCATGATATCGATATTACTATCGCCAATTAAAACATTGCTCATCGGACTCGTTCGTCTTTACCAGATCGTAATTAGCCCCCTGCTGGGTAATAATTGCCGCTTTTATCCAAGCTGCTCCAGCTACATGATTCAAGCTATTGAGGAGTACGGTATCGGTAAAGGCTTATGGTTAGGAACGATTCGATTATTGAAATGTGGTCCTTGGCATGAAGGAGGTATGGATCCCGTTCCGGAAAAACAGCATCCTTGCGACTGTAGCAGTGCTACCCATAAAAAATAGATTTATTAATAGCTCCTACTACGCTAAAACACCGTAAAACGGCTATAAATACAGCTAAATAAAGTCTACTAATTCAGCACACTATTGATCGTTAAATGGATGAATCGATGTTCTCACCTGCCATTGTTGTTACAGCCGTTGTTATCTATATGCTTTGCCTTTTTGCTGTGGCGCAAATCGTTGAATATAGGGTGGCTAAAACAGGCCGTGCTATCAAAAGCCCGTGGGTCTTTGCACTCTCATTAGCGGTCTATCATACTTCTTGGACTTTCTATGGCAGTGTTGGCTTTGCAACCACATCAGGCCTGCTATTTATGGGTATTTATGCAGGTGCATTGCTAGGTATTCTTTTCTGGTGGACGACCTTGCGTAAAATGGTCGCGGTCAAAGAAAGCTTCCGCATCACTAGCATTGCCGACTTTATATCAACACGATATCGGCGATCGCAGCGCATTGCAGGGCTGGTTACTGTCATTGCCCTCATTGGCAGTGTTCCTTACATCGCCTTACAGCTAAAAGCGGTCGTTAACTCATTCAATATTATTACTTACGACCACGACTCGCCTTGGGCTAATAGCGGTTTATTTGTCACTTTACTCATGACCGCCTTTACTATTGTATTTGGCGTTAAGCGGCTGGATCCCACAGAACGCCACCAAGGTATGATTGGTGTTTTGGTCGTCGAATCCTTTGTTAAGATCATCGCCTTTGCTTCTGTCGGTTTATTTGTCTGCTATGTGATGTTTGATAGCTGGAGCGACATATCTAACCATATAAAGCTGAATGGACTTGACTACCTTACCAGCCTAAACGCCACTCCGAACAGTGCAAGCATGTGGCTCACCATGATCGTTTTAAGCTTTTCCGGCATTCTATTATTACCTCGGCAGTTCCATGTAGCCGTGATTGAAAATACTGACCAAAAGCATATTAAAACAGCCATGTGGCTTTTCCCTGCCTACATGATCTTAATAAACTTGTTTGTTATACCCATCGCCGCAGCGGGTTTACTTTTAGATTTACCACCTGAAAAAGCAGATTTTTTTGTATTGTTACTACCGCAACTTGCCGATAATAATACATTGACAATGCTTGCCTTTATTGGTGGTTTTTCGGCAGCCACGGGCATGATCATCATTACAACGATGACACTCTCTACCATGGTATCTAACCACCTCATATTGCCAATCATAGAGTTAGCACCCAAAGCACAAACTCTGCGGAGCTATCTCTTACAGATACGTTGGATCTTAGTCGCAACCATCATCATGGGCAGCTATTGGTTTGAACGAGAGTTCAGCAACTCCTATATCCTCGTTGCCATAGGTTTGCTTTCATTTGTGGCCATACTACAATTCGCCCCTGCCGTTTTTGGTGGCTTATTCTGGAGTAAAGCAAACAGCGCTGGAGCTTTCTCTGGTTTGCTCGCAGGCTTCTTAATGTGGTGTTATACGCTAGGCTTACCGACCTTTATCAAACAAGGCTGGTTAGCCCCGGAGATTCTAATAAATGGCCCATGGGATATCTACTGGCTACGCCCTGAAGCACTACTCGGATTAGACAGCTTCACACCTGTAACCCACAGTGTTATCTGGACGCTTGGGGTCAACATAGCCGTTTATGTGATTGGCTCACTGGTTTACCATCCAAGCAAAGAAGAACGCACTCTGACTACTGAGTTTATGGCAGCTATGCGGCCTGTTAATCATAACCGCAAAGCGCGTCCAGCAGGACTGGATGCTTACATACCATTGTCGATCAAACTAGAAGAAGCGCAAACATTACTAACTCAATACATTAGTGCAAATAAAGCACATGAAGCTGTATTCAATATTGCGGATGACTTACAAGTACTCAATAAAGGCCATATCACTATTATTGAGCTAATGGAATTCCATCGTATGTTAGAGCATATGCTAGCAGGCTCTATTGGTGCCGCCAGTGCTCATAGTGCGATAGAGCAGCAGATTAGATACAGTGATCGAGAATCCAGCGAGCTAAAAGCACTGTATAGCCACATCGTCACTGGCTTAAACAACCAGACGGCTATGGATAAGGAAAACAAAGAGGACAATGAGAGCGTGCTACCAAATGGATTTGGCATGATCACAGACTTACAAGCTCAAATCGACTCACTTGAAGCCACCAGCACTGACCAAAAACGAATGCTTATCGAGCTGGAGGCTAAATTAGAAGCCCGTTATGAAGAGATTTTCAAATACCGTATGGAAGCCCAGCGATCCATTAAGGAGAATGAAGAACTTCGGCAGCAGGTATCAACGCTAGCCCGCAAGGATAGCTAGCCCACTATAAAAAGCGGGGCATATAAGCCCCGTTTTTATAGTGGCGACACAAACTAGTCTTTTGGTGTATCTGCCGCAGACTCTGTCTTGATCAAATGAACATCCATTTGCGGGAAAGGGATACTAATACCCTCAGCGTCAAAACGTAATTTTACCTTTTCCATCGTATCGCGATAAACACCCCAATAATCTGCCGTCTTTGCCCAGGGACGAACCACAAAGTTAACGCTGCTATCGGCGAGCTCTTGTACAGCGACCAGCGGCTCAGGGTCAGCTAAGACACGCTCATCATGAGTGATAATTTCATGTAAGATTGCTTTCGCTTTTAGTAAATCAGCGTCATAGCCAATGCCAAATACCATATCAACGCGGCGAGTATCCCGACGTGAAAAGTTAGTAATCACGTTCCCGTAGATAGGTCCGTTAGGGATTGTCACTTCACGTCCATCACCTGTGCGCATAATCGTATTAAAAATAGTAATACGCTCAGCCGTACCTGAAATACCGTTGACCTCGACAAACTCCCCTTCCCTGAATGGACGAAAAACGACTAGCATGATGCCTGCAGCAAAATTTTTCAGCGAATCTTGTAAAGATAAACCGATCGCTAAACCTGCAGCACCCACCAACGCAATAAGTGAGGACGTATTTACGCCTAGTTGGTCTAACGAAGCCACAATCACGAAAAGCAACAACAGAGCGTACATAATCGACATAATGAAATTGGTTAGCATGCTATCCATTTTCGTTTTGCCAAGTAGCTTATTAACGATGATAAGAATCAAACCAATAACTAAACGACCGATGATAAATACCGCTAAAGCCGTAATAATATTGATTGCCCAAGGAACAATGTAATCAGTTTGTAAGCTTTCAATTGTCTTAGGATCAAAAAAGTTTTTAAACAGCTCGTCCATATATACTCCGTATGAATTCAAATATTTACTACTTTAACACGTAGTTTACGGCCATTTAAGTAGTTTAGATGTTTGGAACTTTTTTTAAGGAAAATGTTCTTAGACTCTGGAAAAGGTAAAGGTCTGGCTCATATCAGAGGAATCAGTACAATGTTAGACCTCTAAAAGGATGCTCTACAGTATGAAGAAAACAATGATAGCTGCCTGCTTAGCACTCGCAGCCTCCCATGCCTCTGCTCAAACAGGGCATATTGCCGACGATGTATATGTATTCATTCACGGCGGCCCCAGTAATCAGTACCGAATTACCGGTAGAGTCCGTAGCGGCTCTGCGATAGATATACTTAAAAAAAGCGGTGACGGGAAATTTATTCAAATCCGCACTAGTACAGGCAAAGTCGGCTGGGCAGACGCGAACAACGTAGAATCAGGTGATAGCACTCTAGCCCGTATGCCAAAGTTAGAAAGTGAGCTCGAAAAAAATCAAAGCCTACTTTCGGAACAAACTACCGAAATTTCTACATTACGCTCACAATTAGACATGTTTGAATCTGAAAACAGCACCTATTCTGGGCAGTTCAATAAACTGCAAGCCGAAATTAAAGACCTAAACCATCAAATAGATAACATGGATGAAAGCAACCTTATGCGCTGGTTCACCTATGGAGGCATGGTTGCTCTAGGTGGTGTTTTACTTGGTCTTTTGCTGCCCTACTTTCCGAAAAAGAAAAAACGTAAAGATGAGTGGTATTAACGCCGTAACCGTCTGCATAGATATTATTTAGTTACACTCAACTTCGCGCACAAAAAAGCCGACATCATGTCGGCTTTTTAACTCTAAGATTACTGCCAGAAGTACCAGAAACCCTTTCGATAACTCTGACTGCTCAATCCAAACTAGGCATAATTTTTATCTAATTCTAGAGTTTCTAGCGAGTACTTACGTACTTGACGCAATAAGTCTGTATTTTCTACCAAGGACTCACCATATGAAGGAATCATCTCTTTCATTTTAGCTTGCCATTCAGGCGTAGACATCTGCTGCGCGAAGCAACGTTCAACCAAAGTGACCATCGTGTCAATTGCCGTAGATGCGCCTGGTGAAGCCCCCAACAAAGCAGATAAAGAACCATCTGCCGCAATAATAACCTCGGTACCAAATTCTAATTTACCACCGCCTGCAGGATCCTTCTTAATAATCTGCACTCGCTGTCCAGCATAAGATAGAGTCCAGTCTTCATTTTTAGCATCAGGAAAGAACTTGCGTAGCGCATCAACACGAGAATCATGCGACTGTAGCACTTCACTAATAAGATAGCGGGTTAGATCCATATTGTTTTTACCAACCGATAACATAGGTTTAATGTTATCCAGTTGTACGCTTTTAGGCAGATCAAAAATCGAGCCTTGCTTTAAAAACTTTGTCGTAAAACCAGCAAAAGGCCCAAACAACAAGGCTTTTTCACCGCCAATGATACGTGTATCTAAATGAGGAACCGACATAGGAGGAGCCCCTATCGGTGCTTTACCATATACTTTAGCTAAGTGCTGACTAACAATCTCAGGCTTTTTACAAACCAGCCATTGTCCACTGACAGGGAAACCGCCATAACCATCACCTTCAGCGATGTTTGACTTCTGCAAGAGTGGTAATGCGCCGCCACCTGCGCCTAAGAATACAAACTTAGCCACAACGGTCTCATGCTGACCTGATTTCAGATCTTTAATCTCAACTTTCCATTGGCCATCTGGCTGCTTTACAAGGTCTTTAATTTTACAGCCTAGTTTCATAGCGAAGTTGTCTGAGCGATTCAAACACTCAGCCATATTCCGTGCTAACGAACCAAAATCTACATCAGCACCGTAACGAACTCGTGTACCAGCTACTTTTTCGTTTAGATCACGATTCTGCATCACTAACGGCATCCACTGACGCAAAACTACCGGATCTTCACTGTATTCCATATCCTTAAAAGCAACCGTTTGACTCAAGGTCTCATAACGCTTTTTAAGGAAGGCTACATTCTCATCGCCCCACACAAAGCTTTGGTGAGGTGTAGGGTTAATGAATTGACGAGGGGTGGGTAAAGCCCCCTGTTTAACAAGATAAGACCAAAATTGTAGACTGACCTCAAAAGCAGTGTTGATCTTAAATGCTTTAGTTGTGTCAATTGATCCGTCTTTCAACATCGGCGTGTAGTTCAGTTCGCAATAAGCGGCGTGCCCTGTACCTGCGTTGTTCCAACCGTCTGTACTTTCTTGTGCTACATGATCTAGTTGTTCGACCATCATCATGTCAAGAGAAGGGTCTAGCTGTTTAAGGAGAGTTCCAAGCGCTGTGCTCATTGCACCTGCGCCGACTAACAATACATCAACCGATTTTGCCGTCATCTCGATTTTCACCATTTATGATATAAATATGGGATTCGATGTACACAAATCCATGGAATATGGTTGGGGATTAGCCTGGTCATATTGCACTGCAGCGAAGCTTTTGGCATCACAGCGATTTATGCACTGCCTAAGTATATTCCTACGCAACGCTTTGCGTGTAAACAAGTAAATAATTACCATTACTCAGGCTTAATGGCGCTGAATTATACCCAATCTGAAATAAATGTCTTATGAATTTATCAGCTACTCATTTAACCATTCGTCGCATATAAAACCTTACTAGTTACAAGTGTTTGATTGTGAAGAAACGACCTAATCCATTAATTTTGAATACTTTTTCATCAGTTTTTAGACAGTCAAGGATAGCGCGTTCCAGCCAAGTTACGCATAAGTTACCCACAGACTTACACACAAGATACGTGTATAAGTTAGCTTATAGGTTTTACCAATCGCTTGTATAAAAATTAGTCATTAGTACAGATTGTCGGTTTCCTGCTTTAATAAACTCAACTTAAAGGAGACAATTATGGAACGCATTACTATATTTGGCCGGGCAGGTTGTGGTTTTTGCACCCGCGCTGTGCAACTGTGTCAAGACAAAGCATTCGATTTTAAATATGTAGATATCCATGAAGAAGGTATCACCAAAGCAGATCTAGAGAAAAGCGTGGGTAAACCCGTTCAAACTGTTCCGCAAATCTTTATCGGCCAAGTCCATATTGGTGGTTATACTGAATTTTCGAAAAAAGTTGCTGAAATGGGTGTGTAAGGTCTAAAGTGTAGTTTGAATAGACATTTAAAGAGGTGAGGCATGATCTTGACAACTATTGCTTTTGTAGGCGCTTTCATAGCTTTAACGGCGCTCTTAGGAAAAATGTTGTTTGCAGAAAGTCAAAACCATCAGGGATCACTAGAACCAATTCGTATTAAAGTAGAAGAGAAACCTCACGCGAAGCGCCGTCGTTAAGCCTCTCACTTTATTACTTGTACTTATATCTACCTTTTATTATTGCTTAACGTGAATTGCTAGCAATCATGTAAACAAGAAAGGTAACTGAAAAATCGGTTATCTTTCTTGTTATCTATCCCTACCCGTACAATATCAGTTCTTGCCTCCAACTCGCGACTCGCTCCATAAACGTGCCGCTAGTCCACTCATTCTGATCGTAGGTGAAGCTGCCGCTTTAACGAGTGTTTCTAAGCTTCCCCAAATATTACACTGTTGCTTGGCGCGCGTAATCCCAGTGTAAACCAGCTCCCGGCTATTACCTTGGTTATTGGGTGCTAGTACCATAGTGACCTGATCAAATTCAGAGCCTTGGCTTTTATGAACAGTCATGGCAAATACAGTTTCATGACTTGGTAAGCGACTTGTAGAAAAGCGCACTAACTCCCCACCCAAATCAAACCATACTTTTAAACGCCCTGTCACTTCATCTGGCAACGCAACACCAATATCGCCATTGAATAAGTTCAAGGAAGGTTCGTTACGGGTAATCATGACTGGACGGCCAGCATACCAGCGGCTATTTTTTTCAATCACGCCCTTGGTAACCAGTAACTCCTCAAAAGCTTGATTAACAGACTCGACACCCCACACACCTCGACGTAAACCACATAAGACCTTAAAACGATTAAACGTAGCTAAAACCTGGCTGGGATCTTGCGCCCTCGCCACTGAGGCCCAATAATCCGCATAGCCAGCCAACATATGCTGCAATAAGGGTTGCACTTGAGTATCGAGCATCGGCAACAATTG
>Ga0115007_10002342_pt1 | contig 11715 bp, 6 predicted proteins | sample ArcOceMetagenome_2_FD_87166 | JGI IMG/M metagenome (GOLD analysis project Ga0115007, IMG submission 87166) | Marine eukaryotic phytoplankton communities from Arctic Ocean - Arctic Ocean ARC135M Metagenome | ecosystem: Environmental > Aquatic > Marine > Oceanic | place: Arctic Ocean | collected... | reverse complement strand
AACAAACATTACCCGACTGAATCGAGAGAAGGAATCATGAAATGGCGCGGTCTTTGTTTGAATGGACAAATCGTTATTTTTTAATTGTATCGAGTACATGGAGACCATTTACCCCCGCCATAAAAAAACACCCATACATATATCACAGGCAACTCACAGCACCACACATTACTACCTTGCAATCCAAACACACATCACTCGACAAAATGGTCAACCAAAAAAAAGATGATTCGCGGACGTTGGGGTCCTGTTGTGCAACATGCCAAAACATCACCCCGGTATTTGCCGACATGATCCAAGATCGAACCCGCGATCGGATTCCTCTCGTCATTGGCATGTCTTTCCTTTTTTTCCTGGTCGTGTTGGACAGCGACAACCTATCCCTACCAACCCAGACATTGGAAAGATTAACATTTGCATCACCTCCACAAGCGACACAAAGTTTAGGTGTCGGCTGTGGTCGGGCTCCACGTTTATTTACTCAACTCTCGTCATCCAATGTCCCGATCCATGGATCGATCCAAGTTCGAGCAGAGCTGGCCCAGTTGGTCGTGCCTGATGCATCGGGGACATTGGATTGTTCCACTGGACGATTGGACGTGTTGAAAAACACCCTTGAATCACTTCGGTACGAACAAACTTGCGCGACCAACATCACGTATCATACCAACAGTACTGATCGTGCGGGTGTTGTCAATTTTGACCAACTCACTTTGGATGGCCCCCCCGGCGATTACACATTGAAATTTCAGGCAATCAATACCACTGTATCGGTGTCAAAATCAATCAAAATGGTTCCGATCGTACGTTCCATTAATGCCATCAATCGATTTGCATACAATGATGGTACAAATATCCCCGAACACTTGCCAAGTTTCGAAACTGGTGTTGCAGTACCTCGGCAACCACTGATTCAAGTTCTTGGTGACCAAGGCAAACCTTTACCAGGTGCTGTAGTCACTGCGTTTGCGTGGCATTCGCCGTTTTATGAATACTCGCAGTACCCTGGTGGTAAACTAGAACCAAACAACAAAGGTGCTGTTCCATTTCCTGGACATCGTATGGCGACACTCACTGGTGCCGTCTCCATGCCAAGCAGCGAAGAAGGGGTGGCGTCCTTTTCAAATTTAACAGTTACGGGGACCACGTCCGACATTGTCTATTTACATTTTTACTGCCAAGGAAGCCTCACCTCGTGGTCAGCACCGGCTCTTTTTGATTTACCCGTACGCAATCCGGTGTTTCATCAACCATTGATGATCAAATACCCAACCAACGCTCCAACGGTTCAAATACTAGTCAATCTTCCGCCAACCGTGATTGAAGGTGTAACAATGTCGACAGCAACAGTTCAATTGACACCAGCGATCCCAGGCAAACTGATTTTTGCTGTCATACAATCTACTTTTAACGAAAGAATTGATCCATATTATTACGAAGCACCGACTGGATTGCCAGAAATCGGTCGAAAACGTTTGATGCATGCGATTGGCGTGACAGACGACAACGGTGTGGCCACGTTTGATAAATTGACATTTCAACAATCCGGTAAGAAAAACGAATGGTGTTTGTTGTTGTTTTCGTGGTTCTTGGCCATGGTAATTGCTGGTTGGTACTTGTATGCATCGCAACTCATATGTTTGATTTGTTTGGTGGTACTTGTTTGGTACTTGTTTGGTACTTGTTTGGTACTTGTTTGGTACTTTTTACAGGGCCAAGTGGCACATACACGGTTCGATTTGTGTGCGATGGCGTTTGGTCGTCCACTTTATCCACAGTAAAAGTAATATCGAGTGTTCATACAGTTGCTGTTTTGAACAAGTATGTCGCAATACCAGTCGCACACCAATATGTTCTATCTGCAGAAGGTGATGGCCAAGTTGTTCAAAAGGTCGCAAAATTTATCCTTCGTGCTCTGAATAAAAAAGGAAACGGTGTTGCTGGTAAAACGGTCCAGGTAGAATTGTACAAGAATGACACAAGTACGCAACAACTGGTCCGAGAAGATCCAGCAATTGCTGGCATTGTTCTACAAATGACCCCATCCCCGGAAAAACAAGACGTCGTTTCTTCTTACACTGGAAAAGATGGTTTTGTTGCTGCCAACATATTTTTCACCCATGTCCCTGAAATCTCACTCAATTTGACGCAACCTTCTTGGTTTTTAAAATTCAGTGTTGACGATGGAGCCGGTGGTGCTACGTCGACATTTGTTGGTCCGGTTGTCAATTCCCCGAGTTCAACTTCATCTGGCATCGTTGGTTTACCAACGTCCATTCAATTTACTCGTTTACCAACTTCTATTCAAGTGGGTTTACCGTTTGACATTGAAGTGCAAGTTCGTACAAAATCAGGAAAAGTGCCGGACAGTATAATGTCCGCAGTGATTTGTCAAAACGGTAAGGAAAACAAAAGGCTGTTGTTGTTGTCATGGTCGTGCTTCAACTCACTTTTTTGGTGTTTCGATTTGTTGTTGTTGTTGTTGATGTTATTGTTGTTGATGTTGTTGTTGTTGTTGTTGCTGTTGTTGTTGACAGATTACCGGCCTTTTTATAATCCATTTGGAATTGGTGTATTTGGTGAAGACAGGTATTTGGCAGATCCAGGTATGCTGACCCGGGCAAAATACATCGCCATCTATCCTTGCAAATACCAAGGCAGCGACATTCCAAACCATGGGTGTTTGGACGCGACTGGCAAAGTACATTTCAATTTAACGGTTTGGGACGCTCCTTCTCCACGTCGTCCACAAGATAAAAGTTTTGATTTGGGATTCCACATTCTGTTGTTGTCTTCAAACGCAACAGCATGGCCAGAAGATACATCGCCGTTTTTCAAATTTTTCGATGACGACAACATCATTGGTCATCTTGATGCCATGTGTCGTCTTAGTGGGAGTTATCCTGACAACACAGTCACAGTTGGACCCTTCACCGACGACTATCCTGAAATTCTCTTGGCCGCATCAAGTATCCATGTGAGTACGAAGGTGTATCAACCAATTCATTCGATACGTCTGGACGGTGTACGAAAAGAAGATTATGTAATCAATGAAAAAGTCAAATACATCAACATGGACCCATTGCAACAATACCATCGTTTGAACTCGAACGAATTATCACCTTATTTTGGTGGTGCAATGGAATCACTTTTTCTGTTTTACAAAGTCTTGGATGAAAAATTAAGTGCATTAAAATCCAAAGGGGCGGGGAATGCTGTTAAGATTCGGATGCTTCATGCACCTTCCAGTATGCCACATGTGAGTTATGTATTTGGTCAACAAAGCTCTCCAATAGGTACACAAGTTGGCCAAGCGTTGAATGCTTATTTTGCGGGAGAAGGAAGTCGATTCGGTGGTGATTCAAATCCAATGTTTGGTGGTCAATATTTTGATGGTCAATCCGCCGTGTTTAATAAATTTGGAAATTTTGACAAAAACGACCCATCTTGCTCTACCTTTTGTGCCGACATACCTTGGGCAATGGAGATCCATCCGACACTTGGTGCCAGCACAGTAGATACGGTTCAAGTTGGAAAAGATTTTGGCACCGATGCTGTCTTTTGGATGCAGCAAGTAATCATCTTTCCCGGCAAATATGTTTTTCAAATTGACATTGATGGCGTTCGGTCTGACATTGTTGGTGTTGAAACGTCACCTTTGGTGTCTCGGCTTGAAATTGTACAACAACCAAAAACATCGCGTCTCGGCAATAATCCAGCACGCCCGGGTGATTTATTTGAACAGCAACCAATTGTTCGTGTCCTGAAACAGGTGTCTGATTCCAACGGTGGTACATCGTATGAACCGAGTGGTTGTGTCAAAGTCAAGGCGATGTTTGTGAATGATGACATGACTGCAGCACCTGCGTTGGCCGATTTAATTGAACAACCTTCCAAGGAATTTGATGTTGACGACCCTTGGTTAGCATCAATTGGGACGTTTTCCTCTTCGGTACCTTCTTCAAGAGACGGGGGCGAGGCAAAATTCACTTCCGTTTCTTTTTTAAGCGGTCGCACGGGGTGCTATCGCATGATCTTTTACGTTGGGGACGCGAAACCGAATTCTAAAAAACAGGAGGTGATAGAGACAATTTTTGCTGGGTCCAAAAATTCTACCACTGGTCGTTGGATTCCGACAATGAGTGAACGCATTTGCCTCCTTAACGAAGAAACCCTCAAAGTGGACGCCAAACCTTCTTCCATTGCTTCGTTAGGCACAACTCTGCAACAAACACCATTGATCAAATCGATTTACAAAAGAAGCTATGTGGATGATAGCGGCGATGATTTCGATGAGTTGGGCAATCGGTGTTATGCCTATAAAAAGCTGTACCTTCGTGAAATGGAAGTTCAAATATACTCTCTGATGCTGGACAATGTGAAAAGCAACCGAAAAAAAGAACCCTCTTTGCAGGAAAAGTTCGCAAATACGCTAGAAATCATTCAAGGTCAACTGTTTGATATGGTTTCAAAAAACAACTCCGACGGTACTTCCACAAGCTATTTGACTCTATTGGATTCAAAGTTTACTCAAACTTTGAAAAAAATACAAAGCTTAAAAAAGCAAATAACCTCGGTGCAAGGCATGAGTGTTGAAGATCAAATGGCAACTGTTATTGAATTGTCGGAATTTACAAAGGATATGATTGAACTTCTTGCCGATGCAGGCAACACGTTCAGAGGAGGCGATACAAGAATGGGCAGTGTTCTCTCAAGCTTGAAAATTAACAATATCAAATGTCCTGTTTTTTTGGATTACAATGTTGATCCCATGTGCAAACAACAAAACAAACGACCGTCCGATGGCAATGCGCATCGATTTGCGGTGAATGGAGCGGCGATTTTGTACGATATACAAGATGGTTCAATAAAATTGGTCTTTGATTGCGAGTATGTTCCTTTGGTGGTGAATGGTTATAAATCATTCGTGGACGGTGACCACGATTCAACACAAAACAGCCCTTGGCCCGCGTACCACCGAAAATGCAAGAAAAAACAGAGAGTGGAGACAAATGCTGCGGATCTACTCGGTACGAAATGGCGGCTTGATGGTGGCACTGCTTACACTGATTTCCCTATTCGTGGAGATCAACTGGGAGAATATCATTCCAACAATGCGAGTAAAACGTATGGTACCATCAATTGGTATGGAGAACATGCACGTCCAAAGCAGATTGAACTTGATTTTGATGGTGATGGTACATGGCAAGACATGAAGGAATCTTTTCAAGACTATTTTGGAGACTGCATTGCAATGGATAATTTACTTCACCCACAACGGATGGAAGCCTTAAACACAAACTTACCAACGCCAGGCATACCCATTGTGATTGGTTTTACTACAGAATTGTACGAAGAAAGACTTGATAAACCGGTTGAGAAAATTATGAATTTTGCCAACATGGAAATCAAAGAAGGAGAAAATCTAGAACGCATCAAATTGAAACCAATGGACAATTTGGTAATGGGTAGACATGATGCTTATAACCAACAGACGGAAGCGTACGATGAAAGTACAATTGATCAAAAATGCAATGATGCTGGATCTGATGCCGGTAACGGTGAATTTGCGGATTGCTGTAGTACCAACAAGGACTGCCAAGGCAATTTTGTTTGCCATCCCGTTGAATTTGCATGCACCACTTTTTGCGGTGGTGAACCGACTTCCGATGGCGCGATTCGTCTTTTTCAAAATTCTCAATGCGAACAAGAACCTTTATCACAAAGAAGAACATGTTCTCAAATCAAACCCAGTATTGCAAAGACATTTTTATCGAATTTAGATGGCAGAATTAGAATGAATGAAACGACCGTGACTGTTGATTCCGGGCACTTCTGGTCGCCAGTGGCTTGGACACCACGATCGGCATCACCGGCGGCGTTGCATTTGTGTTCTGCTAAAAAAGCGATCGGGACATCGTTTGCACCGTATTGCACAACATGCAGGTACGTTAGTTTGTTGTTGGTGTGGATGTTTCTGAGTGATACACGATTGAAATGCATTTGACTCTTTTTTTCTTTTTTTTCTCCTGTTGCTTTACCTTTTGTAGAAACATTTCATTGGCGTACACTGAAACCGATTCACTTGCACGCAAATTCAAACGATTTGTGGTCCCAACTAAACTGACGCACATGCAATGGTCAGGAGCAACTCAGATCGACAGTGCGGACAGTCAAGCCCAAGAATTGTTTGACGCAGCAGCAGATGTAGCAGAAGATCTAGACGAAGGTGGGGTGGACACGGCATTGGAAAACGTGGGAGAAGCAGCAACAGCTGTATCAAACAAAGTGGCGGACTATTGCAACAAGTTTCCAGACACCTGCTCTTCCAAACCAATTCGCGCTGGCTTGGTGGAACTGGAACGAAGGTTGAAATCACTTTGTGGTGGGTTAGGAACACTAAAAGGAGGTTTAAGTACGGGTCTTCAACAATTGTGCAATTTGGGAGTGTCTCAGCGTGTCTTGGACATTGCAGCGAAATCAATGGCAAACGTTCAACGGGTAGGTAGGGTAATAAGTGCTGGGTCGGCCGCTGCGTATGCATTGAATGATTTGCTGAAAGCATTGGGCGAAGCGACCGCGAATTCCAACTCCATGAAAAACTACGCCAACGTGGATCAAATGGACTCAATTATGGTGACGACACAACCGGCAAACGTATATTTTATTACCTCCCCCCCTGCAACCGTTGAGCTTGGCGAAGTATTCATCGTGGCAGTCAAAGTAGAAGTCAAGGGGGGTGCACCATTGATTGGTTTCAAAACATTGATTGACATTTCAGATGTTTCTCTTGCTGCTACGTCCCCTGAAGATTTTTTTGCCTCTAGTTCGGGTGAAGTCAGCCAAAAACAAGAAGCGACGTATTCTGAACCCAAACTGTCCGAAGCACGCACCGTTGCATACACCAATACTGATGGCATTGCCAAATTCACAGTTGTCGTTGAAACGGGCGTGCGTGGTGGTTATACGTTGACTGCGTCGGCTGGCGAGTTGAAATCGTTGAAATCAAGCACCTTTGAATTAACAAATCGTATTCATTCCATCGTATTCATGCCTGGTTTTGGGCAAACCATTACCATAAACCCAGCATGGAATTTGGACCTCAACAGTGGCGCAAAGGGATTAGTTTGTACGGAGGCAAGACCCTGTGTTAAATATTTTGACCCACAACCCACAGTTCGATTGTTAAACAGAGCCGGTCAACCTGTGGCATTGACGCCGGACATGAAATTGGAATGGCGAATTGAAAAATACGTACCACCAGCAACAAATCTGGCAAACAGGGCGGAAAGTGTCATGCAAGGTAACATCAAAGTGCAGCTGTGTCTGTTTGTCCAAACGCCGTTTGAGTCAATACTGAGTGTGTTCTTTTCTTTTTTTCTTGTTCTCTTTTTTTCTTGTTTTTCTTTTTTCTTCTTATCTACCGAACAGCTTGGCCCCAATTGAACGCGGTCGAACAATTCAACCAATTTTTTACGGTACTGACCCAGGGCGCACGACGCATGAAATTATTGCCAACACCACGACCACGTTCTTCCGTTGTTTTGCACGTGCCTGGTTCCAATGGGAGCATGACACTTGCGGGGGATGCAAACAATATCAGATCCGGTAACATTACATGGAGTGGACTAAAATTATTAGCAGGAGAAAACAAAGGCAATTACACGGTGTTGTTGGTGGTCGATGGGGTTGTCAGTGAATTTTCAGAACCCATCTATTTAGTTTCCATTAAAGTAAATCAATATTTGGAAGATTTGATCAACACGATGATGCAAATAATCTGTTTTTGCTTGGCGGGACTCAGCATGATTGGTGCAAGCACTTGGCATTCCAAGTATCATTTACTCGTTTCTTTTGTGACTGCGATTGTCATTGCTGCTTGCACTAAAAATATTTTGACCGCAAAAGCTTTGCCGGGTCGCGAAGACGAACTGTCACCGAAACAACTCGTGTTGTACCTTTGTGCCGGTTGCATGATTTTGATTACATCTAAAATGACAGCCACAGAAATATTTGAATGTCTCAAAACTAAGAAAAAAAAGGGTAGTGCAGCAACGACAACTACCGCAATTCGCGAGGAACGAGAAGGTCCACACACACCCGCCAAATGTTGTTGTTATGTCTTTGCTGATCGACGCAGGTATGGCTATTTTCGTTATACCCGTCGTTTGGTATTAGGAATTACCAATCATGAGAAAGCCGTGGAAAAATCAGTTCAAAGTTGCTTGGAAAAGTACTACACGGGTGACAACGATGCCTTTTATTTCCCACAACGCGTATTGACGGCGTTCGTGTTAAGTTTGTTTGCGCAAATGTATATTTTTTACTACACTACCGTACAATTCAACAGCATTGTGTCAAGTGTTAGTAACCTGGCAAATACTGCTTTGCAGACTTCCTTTCTTGGAATTACGAAAAGTGTGGATTTGTATGGGTCTTTGTTTGCCCAAGAATTGTACGATTCAAGTCAAGATGTGATACCAGGAATTAAAGAGAACGGGTATTTTTTATTCGATCAATTCGTGCAAATGTCCCAAGAATTATCGTATGCTCTGTACATTGCTTTTTTTCTTTCCGTGGCCGTGTATTTTGCCTCGTGGTACGCAACATTGGTTGATTTCAAAGAACAATGCATTGCGGCACGAACGGGAAAATGGAGTTTTGATAAAAATTCAATACGAATGGGCGATGCCGCAAATTGGGGTAAGGACGGGTAGTACTGTTCGTTTGTGTTGGTGGGTGTTGGTGTGTGTTCGGCTTCTTGTGTTCTACTTGGTACCAAGCTTGTACCGACCTGACTGTCCTGTCCTGTCTCTCCTCTTTTCTTTGGTTGGGGCTTTTTTGTGTTTTATACCGACCTGACTCTCTGTCTCTTCCTCTTTTCTTTTTTTGGAACCACCGAAAATCTGTGTTGCCAGGTGGCTTGGCGGTCGCAAACGGCATTTTGAGTCATTATTATTTTACATTTATTTTTGGACTCGTTGCTTTTGTTTTCACATGGCAACGGTCGCGTATGTTGATCGTTTATGCCATATTCAAATTATATACAATCTGGGTCCCTATTGTTGTTTTGGCCATTTACAACTCGTTGGTAAAGAAATTCTTTGTCTATACTTGGATTACAAATCAAAAGGGCGACCAAGGAGATCGAATCCTGTTACGAAAATGGTTTCACATGTATGATTTATGGATGTTCTTCATTCGGTTGGGTACATCCTTCATCACGGCATTGACACGTTTTATCATCGCGATCGCTGTTGCATTGTTCACGCTGCCTCGAACAAATGTCAGCCCATTGCCATCGTGGATTGAGCGGTACACGGCGCTCGATACAGGCAGCAAATCCTTCAATGCCGTGATTAAATTGTACAACGAATTCAATCAACCGGTCTTTAATGTGGCGTGTTGGTTGTTGGAGGAAGAATCCAAAGATCGCAGATTGCAACATTCAACCGACGATGCACGAGATGGCAAGAGTCGACCACCCACCCCAAAATCTTCCGGGTATGCTTTGGGGACCGTGCAACAATTGAGCAGCATCCGTACCATGGTGGGACGAACATTGACACCACAGGAAGTGCGAAACAGAATGACACGATTTCCACCACCACCGACTCGAATTGAATGGCAAAGTTTCATGAAAGAAAGAAATGCGAAATTAGTCAAAGCATTGCAATCAAACATTGACGAAGATGGAGACGGTATGCAGAAATTGACTTGGGATTGAATTTGTTTCTGTTGTTGAGAATTGTTGTAACTCACAAATATTTTTTGTTTTTTTTATTTATTTATCACATGCAGGAAAATTGACAAGAAAAGAATTTGATGATTACATGGCGAGCAAATATCGGTTAGAGCGTAGACACGCAGTGAAGAAGAAGATGAAAAACCATGCACTTGATGTTGTAGTCGCGGATGTGGAATTGGTTGCCGTGAATGTGAACCCGAAAGAACTGACGATCAATCCATTGCGTCAACCAAAACAAAACAGAGAAAGAAATCAAGAAACAAAAGATGCCAAGGATGCCAAGGATGCCAAGGATTCCAAGGATTCCAAGGATGCCAAGGAAGCAAATGAACAAATGACGGAGGAAGAAAACATGATTCGGGACATGCATTTAAAGTTCAAACACAAGTACGTAAACCCGGATGATTTAGCAGACGATGCATTACCAACAATGCGAAGTGGGTTGGGGGCAGCACGATGGCAGTTGGCGGTGATGTTGATCAAGTATCCTTTATTGAGAAAATATCGACGGCATCGTTTACTAGAAACGTTGGCTACTACAAATGAACATTCATCGAACAAGTGGACCGAGGGTGCAGAAGCGGAACAGCAAATCAGAGAACAAGCAAGATCGATTGCTTTGCTTCGGTCGGTATCGAGGACTTCTGTTGTGCGTGCGACGGAAGTTTTTGCCAAGCACAGGGCCACCGTTCGGTGAAAAATACAAGAAATTCATTCGTAACTTTTCCATCCTCTTTTTTTCTTTTACAGCTGTATATACTAGTATCACTTATATGTGGACATATAAATATATAATATATAACTTTTAAATACCTGTATAAAGTTCTAAATTAACTGGGTACCGATTGGTATATTTATTTATTTTGTTGTCTCCACGCGCCCAACAACTCTCTGCCCGTTTCAAATTGCATCGCCCATTGCACGAAATGGATGTCTTCTTGGTCTTTCTCCTTCCCCTCCCCCACCCCCGCCTTTTTTTTGTGTGCCCCAATTCTTTCTGAATTCCTTCCCCTCCCGCCCACGTCCACGTCCACTTCCACCACCTTTTCTCCCTGAAACCATCGATCCTGTGCCATCAACGCTGCCGGAATTTCTGTCCGGACCCAAAAACGAGCGCAACTGTTCAAATGCACGGCGACATCTTCGTACATGGGTTCAAAGCCCCACTCGTTCAAAAAGTACTCCTCTTGACCACGTGCATGGTCGTAGGAATAATCGTGTTCGAGGTACCCGGCACCCAAGGGCAAATATTTTGCATACAACCCAGCTTCGATGTGCTTGTGCCACCCATCGTTGAACAGAAAATCACTCTGTTGCACTGCCATGGCCGCATCTTTATTGATGATTTTAGATTCTAAATCAGCAAATTGAAAGGTCATAGAAGTTAACCAAACATCAAGTACGTTTGGGTTTCGTTGATCGGCAATGTCAAACGTTGTCAACCCCCCCCCTCGCAAAGCCGCGATCATTCCAAAATAAAGACTGGTGATCCCTGTCCAAGTGCCAAACTCAACCATGTGTTTAAAAGCATGCCGTTGCATGATGAATTCCACAAAAAGTTTGTCCCCATGCCCAAAGGCTTGTGCCGTGTAGTGCGTGCCAAACGTCGACCGCGCCGCCGACAGGACGTTCAACATGGAATAGATGGAAGGTTTGTTGTCTTTCCATTCTTCGTAGCATTTGGCATTGTCGATGGGTGGGGTTTGAACGTCGTTGGTCATGCCACTGACTGCCATCCCTTGAAATTTGGCTGCACAGGTCGTGACGATTTGAAACGTACCCGAATCGTTGCAGGTTGACGGTGGTCGAACGGATGGATCGAAACCATTGGTTTCCCACAGGTTGGCTAATGAATGAGGATTGGCTTGGACGGTGTAGGAAAATGTCCCGTTGCCAATGTTGCCGCCCAACGCCAAGAAATGAGGTGCAGTGATTTTATGTTCGTGCATGCAATAATTGAGTTGTTT
>Ga0115007_10002339_pt1 | contig 11726 bp, 5 predicted proteins | sample ArcOceMetagenome_2_FD_87166 | JGI IMG/M metagenome (GOLD analysis project Ga0115007, IMG submission 87166) | Marine eukaryotic phytoplankton communities from Arctic Ocean - Arctic Ocean ARC135M Metagenome | ecosystem: Environmental > Aquatic > Marine > Oceanic | place: Arctic Ocean | collected... | reverse complement strand
TGTCAAAAATTTCAACTTCCGTCGGGTCTCTTCCCATGTCTTCCACAAACAATTTAGTATAGAATTCTAAATCCCATGCATCAAACGCCAACCCCTTTTCTTCACTAGCACGTTGCAAAGCTGCTTGCCCTTCCGCACAGACTGGAATAGTTTTGGTGGGTTCGGGTTCGGGTGGAATCCCAAAGGTTGTTAAGGGTGTGGTGTAGACCATCTCGGTCATTCGATCATGCACGAGTGCAGCAAAAGTGTTTTCGGCCACAACTTTCGCACTGTCTTGAATTGGAGTGTGCCATTGCACCAGGTAACGCACCGCTCGTTCGACCCGCACTACGTCGTTGCCAAGCGCACAGGCACGACAAATGGACACTGCATTGGTAGAAAAAGCACTGGTAAACGACAGGCGTGGACCGATTTCAATGATGGATTTTTCGGAAATCGTCGTGGTTTTCAAAGCACGATCCACAAGAACTTGTTCACGAGCACAACAGGCACTTTTACTTGCCGATGCGTCTTCAAAATGCGAAACATTTTGTACACACATTGAGGGTTCAAACGTTTCCGACAACAACCAGCGTAACGTTTTCCCTTTGGACGTGGACGCGTTAAGTGTGGCTGGATCGACCCCGGAAGCCAATTCCACGTAGTAACAGAGTTCTGTTTCAATGGATTCAATAGGAAAGTTTTTGAGAGGTTCCGCCATTCGTGCATGGAGTGTGTCGCGTGCGGCATCAGACAGTCCTCTGAGAAATCAAACCAACAATCAAAAACCAACAACACAAAACATGGGGTTAGACAAACATTTTTTGTCGTACAAGGACGATCGAACAGGATGGAACGTACGGAAATCGGTAGAAAGCGAGGACGGGGGGTGCGGCCATCGTGATGAAATTGTGGTGGAAGATTCAATTTGATATTTTCCTCCTCCCCACCTCAGGACACGACACTGGGACGCTTTTAATTATATCGAAACGTGTAACGATGAACGAAAAAGCATGACGCTACTAGTAACCTTCCCATAAAACACCCCATGCCACCGTCGCCCACCAAAATTGGCATCATCAGTACCAGAGACGCCGACGGCAACGAACACCACCACCACGTGTTAACGTTCAATGCCTCGTCAATCGTGCAACAAATACCAAAAGCGGACCTGACCACCATCAAAGACAACGACGTACTTTCACTCAGTGCGTACTTTCAAGAAATAACATTTCGGAAATCGGACCAGAAACCAACCACGACCACGGCCACCACACCCAGACGACTCAACCCTTCAAAATCGTTGGTTGCTGCGACCAAACCTTCCTCTGTTCCAAACAGAACATCAACGACTGCAAAAGACCACAAAAGACAAGAAAGAAATACATTGGCAATTAGTGAGTTGGCTGACATCGACACAACTGTAAACACATATACATCCAATGTTAAATCTCGAGGCAATTACACCGAGGGAACGGGGGCTTTATTAGCCAGTTTGAGTGACAGCACAAAAAAACTTCGTGCCAGTACACCAATGTCACCCCGCAAAAGGAATGCGACCAACCACCACACCCAAAACCAAAAGGTGTACCACCACACTCGTCCAGAAAAACCAGTTGAATCGTATCAAATTACTGAAAACATCTTCAAATTGGCACAGAAACAAAAAGTAACCAAACAAGGGACATCTAAATCGAAATTAGCCCGGCAACGGTTCAAAGATGCCTTGGCAACATTACGGCACCGAAAAGGATCAACGGCATCTTCCACCGCACAAAACGAGCAACAAAGGAATATTTTTCAAGCAACACGTCCTTCCAACTCATACCATCGTTCTCAAAATTATTCCCCACGGCATACCATTCATCAACAAAAACAACACAATTTGCACCGGCACATTGTAAAATCCAATCTTGCTCGAAAAAGAGTCAAGCATGGCCAAACAATGAAATCTGCTGCTGACATGCACAATCAAGACAATCAAGACTATCAAGACAACCAAGACAATCAAGACACGTCGCCCACGTCAACTTTTTTAACCACAACCTCACGAAGATCGCCACGAAGACAAAACAAAGCAGCAGAGATGCTAAATGCAACCACACAGGCCGCCATTGCAGCAGACATGCGTTTAAAAAAAAGAACGTGGAGCTTGAACAAAACAAGAAAACGTGGAAAAACTCGAGGGAGAGGTAAAACAAGAGCCTCCAGCATTACCGTGGTTGGAGATCGAAACGTTGGATTTCATAAATTTGTGCCCGGTTCCAAAAAAGATGCAAATCAAGGCGGGCAATTTTTAATGTTGCATCGGCATTCCACCAATCGAACAAGAAAAGACACCACTGCCGGTGGAAAAGATGGGTTGCCAGAAAATAAATTGCATTGGAAAACAGTGGGGGCTGGACCAAAAGCTCGGGCAGCTGCGCTTCAAACGGAACGGCTTCAACAAATTGCAGAAGCCTTTGAAAAAAATGTAGATGTACATAGTTTAGCCAAAGCACGTGGAGCAAAACACCACGAATTTGCAAAACTCAAACTGTGGAAAGACTTGATTGGTGCTATACGAATGGCCTCGGCCGTGGGGAACTTTTCTGAAACAAATAAAAACATCAACTGCCGAGAGCAAGTCATGGAAGCAGTGGAGAGATCCAGTCAAGTATTGCATACGTGGCAAAAGGGATTTCGAACATTGCACAAGACCCATGATTCACGTTTGCAAAATGCTTTGACAGTACGTGATTTACACCGCGAAGAAATGAATACCACAGAACACATGGGTTACATCTTGACACATGTGGAATCCACTTGTGGGGGAAGAAAAAAAAATGGGAGTGAAATTTTAAAAAACAAAAACAAAAACAAGAACAAAAATAAAACCACTGCATTAGTAAACAGTATTCAAACGGGCAAAACAACCATTGACATGTTGGACAATGAAGTAGATGTATGGCAATCAGACCACGATGCAGTGCCCGAAGTCATTCAAAACGGTACGTTGACATCGTTTTGGACAGAGACCCGCATCGAACGAATCACAAAAGAAGAAGTCAAAACATTGGGACCAGAAATGGTTCAATTTTGGCATCGTTTTTGCCTGACACGTGCAAATTTACCCGGTACAGTAGCACCGGGAGAAATAGCTCTGGTACGTGGAATCAAAGCTTTGTTGGAAGATGGTAAAACAATCACCGAACAAGTTGTTCATGAAACGATGGTCACGTTGGATAAAAATACATATTCAAAACACCCCAGAATTCAAAAACTGATCAAAGTGTTGACCAAACAAACAGAAGATGGAATGGCAGCTTCGTGAAATACAAAATTTTGATTGTTCGGAATTTAACAGGTAACCATAATAAAAACGATAATTGAATTCTTTTATTATTATCTTTTAAAATTGTATACATACACGTGGTACAGCTTTTATCTTTTATTTCCGACGACCTTCTACTTCTACCGTCTAAGTTCATTTCTTGTGGTCATGAATGGATCTTGGCAGTGCGTGTAAACTCATTTTCCGAGACCATTCATTCAATTTTTTCTTGTCTTGTGAATTGAACGTTTGTTCGGACATTCCATCTCTGTTTTCTTCCGCTTCTTCGGCTTCTATCAATTGAACAAGACGAAGGCCACAAGTAGTGGAAAACAAAGCTCTGACGAATTGCTCTTCTTCAAAAGCTGCATTGCCATCACCGTGCAACATCAAAGCACCTTCCGATAATTTTTGCATCACATCATTGCGTACTTCCACAGAGATACCCGGTACGACAGACATCAATTTATCACGAATTTCACGAACCGACAAGATGCCGTCCTCTTCTTCATCAATTCTGTCCCACACTTCTAACAAAGCATTTTTAACGGATTCTTTTGGCGCTGTTTCGACCTCCTCTCCAGGTCCTTTGGTGGGCATGGGAGCACCGGGAGGTGGCGAAGGCAAAGGAATATTCCGGGCCGCAGCAGGAGGTGAGGCATTGTTACCTCTTCTTGAAACACCGGCAGCAGGGGGCAGTGGTGGTGGCAATTCACTGCTGTCAATGTACGAACTGGTGTCCGAGTACGCGTCGTCGTCCGACACCACCAAGTTGTCCATGGGGGACATGTCGTTCTCTCCATACACGGCACTCCATTGTGGCAATATGGCATCAATGGCGGCAAATCTTTTGTCAACGTATTCACTCATTTTTGTATCAACGTCACCAAAGGAAGCACTGAGTGGTTCATTGATTTGACGTTGCAATTCTTTACTGGCCTGCATCGAGAACCGACGGGACTCGCGTTTTTCGACTAAATCTTGCAAGACATGTTTGATGATACGAAGCAAACTATCTACTTTACCTCTTGATTTATCAAGTTCTGTGGTACGCAAATCCAAATTGTTTTGTACTTGTTTTAAAGTTTGAGTCACGTGACTCAGTTCAGATTTTGTAATGGCCAACTCTTCTTCCGTACGAATCATATCCGTTTCCAAATCACGAGCATGTCGATATTGACGGTTGTATACCGTTGTCACACGGGGCATGGTTCTCTCTGCGGAGTCCACTTGACTGCCACGACGCAACACGGCACCGGGAGACGAGATTCGTTTGTTTTTATTTTTATTTTTGGAGATCGTTTGGTTTTCACGGGCACTGAGTGTGGTGCCCAACAATTGTTGAGAAGAGTTGGCATTGCTGTTTGTTGAACTGGTTGGACTGGTGGGCTCACTGGCACGAAGCATGCTTTCTAATTCCATGCGACGTGCATGTTCTTTTTCTAATTTTCTATCTAAACTGGCCAAGTTGGCGTCGACTTGTTGTGGTGACATCATTTGTGTTTTCATTTGATGAGAGACCACAGGTCTTGATCGAGTCGTGGTGGTGTGTGCAAGTGTGGATCTGGTGGTGTTTGGTTCTCTTTTTTTGGTCGGGCTACGTTTTCTTGGACGACTTTTCTTCTTGTGAACTCTGCCTTTGCGTAACATTTGCTCTTCGCTGACTTGTGCGGATTCCAGAAGTACACCGTGCGAAGTGGGATTGGAAAAAGCTTGCATTCTGGGCAAGGTTTTGTTTTTGGGGGAGTTTTTAGATTGCATCGACACGAAAGTTTTTGGTATGTGGTTGTGCGTGGGTACGGAAGGGAAGGGCTTTGGAAGGGGGGTGTATAAGTTATATCGTGGTCAGAATTTTGCTAATTTTGCTAGGAAAAAGGGGGTACTGGCAGTACAGAAGTCTATAATACCCAAGACCCGATTTTGATACGTTGTGAACCAGGTTGATCGAGGATTTTGTTAACAAGAGCTGTTGAAAAAATGACTACGCAACAAATCGACCATGATTGGGCCTTGATTCAAGCCGTCGAGAACGCACGACTGCTGCGACGATCCGAACATCGTAAAATGGAAGCACAAGTTTCGACCAAATGTCTCATGCGGGCCGATGCCAGAAGGGACCGTGACGCCGTTAAAAAAGCCAAATTGGAACAAACCACTGGGGGGGCCGCCGATGCCACGGACACCAAAGCATTGGGTAAAAAAAAGGCTCTCAAACGGGTCATCAACAACAAAGCATCGCACAAGCGAGAACGTGCCATGCGTCGCATGTATGGTGATTTAACACCCGAAGAAATTGAACAAATGAACAATTCCAATCGCGTGGACAGTAAAAAGAAGAAAAAGGCCAAGAAAAAAACGGAGGAAGAACACGGCGAGGGGACAGCAACTCCTTCGACCGATGGTGCAAGTGCCCCCGCTTCGCCGTCGTCAGGTTCGGCGGCTATTGCTGAAAAAATGGAATTGGCGAAAAAAGAAGCGGCCGTCGCAGAAATAGCCGCCGCACAAGAAGCGGCAGACATGGTGAAATTGATGCAAGAACAACAAGACCAAGAAATGTACCCCGATGATTTAGAAGAGAGCATGGCCGGTTTGGCTTCGCCCTTGGGTGGTGCCAAGAAAAAAAAACCCTTTGGTGTCGTGTTCAAACCGTACGGTGGAGACGTGTTTGGTACTCGTGGTAAATACACCGAAGGCATGGTCTATCAATCCAGATTAACACGCAACAATAAAAAAAAGAAAGGATTGTTGAGTGCTTTTTTTGATCCAGGAAGACCCAAGGTAGTGACCCCACGAGAAGAAGAGGACGATGTCATGAGTGAAATTTCAGTCGATTTGTCGTCCAAACAAAGATGTGCCGCTACTTTATGCAATTTATCTTCGATTCCCGCCAACATCAGTAATTTAGTGAACGAAGGTGCTTTGGACGCGTTGGTCAAATTGGCACACGGGGACGATACATCGGTCGCTCACAATTGTGCGGTGACGTTGTGCAACATTAGTGCCGATTCCACTGCGGCGCTGCAGTTGGTACGTGGCAACAGCATAAGTTCCATCGTCCACGGTGGCACCCCGTTTGATGCGATTTTAGCATTGACCCACAGTGAAAACGAAGCGGTTCGATCGGTTTGTTTGATGACGTTGTTTCGTTTGTCACAAATCCCTGGATTGGAAGCCGGTTTGGTCAGTGGTAACATTGTTCCGGCATTGATGCGATTGCGGCACGATTCCGACGTGTGTGCTTTGACCATGGCACGCACCGTGTTCAATTTGTCCAATGTCAAAGAAGTCTATTTACGAATTGAAAAAGTCATTCAAGCAGCAGTGACAGTAGCTTCTTCCGCAACAACCATTGAACAAATGATTTGTGCAGCAAGAACGTTTAAAACCATGGGCAATAAAATTGATTTAAGAGCTCGATTGTTAGAAGAAGGAGTCATGGCAGCGACGACCGGCATGTTGACCAAAAGTACCGATCCATCGTCCATGGACATCGTGGATGTCAAAAAATCCAAAATTTTGACTCGATTGTGTTGTTCCATTTTGCATGATTTAGCTTCGTACCCAAGAAATCGTTTGGCCATGGTACGCGAAAAGATTGTGGGCATTGTCGTCAATTTAGCAAATGTACCAAACCAAGAAGACACCGTTCGTGGCATATGTGCCGGTGTCATAAGTGAATTGGCACAAAGCGAAGGCAATCAAGTACAAGTCATCAATCAAGGATTGGGTGTAAGTGTTTGGGTTTTGTTGTTGTTTGTTGTCGTTTGTTGTTGTTTGTTGTCCGTACCACCTCCCACCTGCGTCTGTTTCATTAACAAATCAATTGTTGTTTCTTTCTTTTTTTCTACTTGTTACCCACCAGGTTCTTTTAAAATTAGCCGATTCAAAAGATCGTCGCACTCGATTGATGTGTGCCGAAACATTATGTGAATTGTCCAGAAGTAGAAAAGGATGCCCACGTGTCGTTAAAAGTGGTGGCATTGAATTGTTGACAAATTTATTGAAACGAGATGGCAGCAATAAAAAATTAAGAAAAAAAGTATCCGAAGCATTGAACAATTTAATGCGACCCGAATGGACACCCAAAGAGGTTTTGAAAAATGCAATGCCTTCCGTTGTCAATTTAGTGTTAACAACAGGGACCAGTACTTCGGCCGACGATCGATTGGCCCGTACAGCGGCGGTGAAAATATTGTACGGCATGAGTTGTGAACAGTTCATGTGCAGTACATTGGAAAAATGCGATGCTATGGAAGCATTGTTGCCTTTGGCACGCACTGGAGTCACGAACATTGCCGTACAAATGCGTTGCATTGCGGCCGTCTGCAACATATCACGAGCAGCCAGTTCCAACAAAAAAAAACCCGAACGGAAACCCGAACGTTCACCCCGGAAAAAAAAAATGTCAAGAACCACCGAATCTGCGCCACAAGTGACCATTGGTGGTGCCACGAAACGTTTGGCGGAAGCAGGAGCCGTGGGCATCTTTTTAGGCTGTGTGAAACAAAGCGTTGGTGACGCGGACGGCGACGACAACAATGGCATACCCGGTCGTGCCGTCGTGGATTCAGTGGCGGCATTGTGCAAATTGGCGGAAGACCCGTCTTGTGCCGAACAAATCGTCCAACAAGGATTGCACAGTTTGATCAAACTCTCTTTGTACGGCACATTGCCGGCTGGTGGGAAAATGCTGGTCAAAAAAAGTGGCGAAGAACAGGAACGCCCCACAAACAATGAATATTGGAGTGCCAAAGCAAGAGAATGGTGCAGTGTCATTTTATGTTTGTTGTCCTTCAACGGGAAAACTCGAAAAAGTCAAGTTTTGAAAGGTGTTTCCAAAGCCATTATTGGTTTAGCTTCCAATTTACACGTGGATGCCAATGGCAATGGTTCGGGTGCACAAGCAGCACAAGAAGACGTGGCGCAACGGTGTGCGGCAGCATTGAACAATTATTCGTTGAATGCCTGTTCCATTGCACGGTTGGTGGAGGACGGTTGCATTGAAGTGTTGTTGAAATTAGCCACCAGTTACAGTGAGCAATGCCGTGAAAATTGTGCCCGTGCGTTGTGCAACATCTGTACGGGGTATGGGATGGAAAAAGTCGTGGTCAACACTACGACGGCCGTGCCTGAATTAATGGTCATGGCACTCGTTCGTTCGGAAAGTGCGGTGACAAAACAAATTTGTGCCGTTGCATTGATGAATGTGTTGATCCCAGACACGGTTGAAAAAATGATCAAATACGGTATTGTTTGGGCAATGAGTAGTTTGTCGCATCAAGCCGAATTGAATACAGCGGGAACAAAAAACCATAGTCGAATGAGTACAGAACGAAGAAACAGTAGTGGCGGTGGTGACAACAGTGGCAGCAACGACCGCAACAGTCAATTACGAGATCGCAGCGACAGTACCATGTCCGACAGTAGCAGAAGACGGGCAAGCAGTGAAGATTTGATGGAGGCCTTGGCTGTTTCCGACACATCACCAAAATCTAAAGCACGAAAAATCTTGAATGGTGTGAAAGCAGCTACCAAATTTTTAACACCCGTGGTTCAACATTCATTGGTCACAGCATGTGCCACTGCATTTTTAAATTTGTCCTGCACTGAATTGGGTCGATCCCGAATTTTAGATGATTCCGGTGCGTTGCAAGCAGTGTTTCATTTTCTATTGGGTGGCAGTGGTGGTACGGTGGGCGAAGACGATACTTCTGCCGTTCGCATCGGTTCAACCGACGACGACACGTACGTCAACCATTGTCAAAAATTATCCTGGGACATTGTTTGGAATTTGTTGCAAGATCCATTGAACCACCAGACGTTGGTCTCGAACGACTTTTTAAGAACAGTGGAGACCTTGGCCGTGACAGCAAGAAGTGACGTTGAAGTGTTTCGTATTGGTGACAATAAAAAAAACGGTGGCAACAATGCTCTTGACATGGACGATCATATTTTGAGAGAAATTTTTAATTTAATTGACGACGACGGCAGCAATACCTTGGACAAATATGAATTGTGTGACGCGGTGACAAACAACCAACAAGTTTTGGAATTGGTACACAGTGCTCCCATATTAACACCCTTGTTGCAACCGGATGCTTTTGAAAATGCGTTGAAAGAGTTGGATACAGCACACGATGGTATTGTGACGTTCAGTGAATTCAAAGCCTTTTTAATCACTCAGACTCGAAAAATTGAAAGAGCCACGGTGCAAGTTGAAAACAATCAAAAAAAAATCAAAAAATTAAAAGAAAAAAGAAGCCAACAAAAATTGAAACAACAACAAACACAACAAAGGCAAGGTTCCGACGAAGATCGTTATTCCGACGAAGACGATTATTCCGACGAAGATGACTTTGAACAAGAAATGGAACAACACGACGCTTCACCTTCGGTCTCCTCCATGATGGCAGTGATGAACAGTCAAGCACAAAACAGAAATGCCGTGGGTGCCGAATCAGCGGCCAGACATACCGCCAAAACATTGCGAAATGTGGCGGTGGCAATGCGTCGTTTGTCCTGCAACGATAGCATTTGTGATGCGATTGTGGAAAGATGTGGCATTTCGATCATTGTGGCGGCCTGTCGTTCCACGGAATTGGAGACAAAAACAATGTGTGCCAAAGTATTGGCCTCCTTGGCGAAACACGACAGTACTCGAAAAACAATTGTGGCCGAAGGTGCAATGGCCGCGTTGGAATTGATTTCTTCGGTGGAAGACGGTACAGTGCAAGTGTTGGTCGCCACCACGTTGCGGTTGTTAAGTTGGCACCAACCCAACGCAGCGATCATGACACAACAAGGATTTCTGGTGGTAGCACGTAAGATCTGTGACTTGGCCGAATCGTCCACTCGACCGGACACACCATCAAGTCCAAGAACACACAAAAAATTATTGCGCACCGCCGTGTATGACATTGCAGCAACAATGGAAACGGTGAGTTGGGAAAGTACAGCAATGGAAGTCATGGCACATTCCCAAGGTACGAGTATTATTGAAAGTTTGTTGTCGTACGACATGATTGGGTTATGCCGACCCACAATGATCGCTTTGTGCAACATGGCAAGTTGCACGGGTGTACATGAATCCATGTTTGAAGAAGGTGCGGTGGATATTTTTGTCAATGTCTGTTCAGCAGTATTGTTCAACGATACACTGGGCAGCAACCATCCACATTTGACCAAAGACATCATTGATGATATGCGACATCGGGCAACATTGATGTTGGCCTATTTAGCCTCTGGTTTGACCAGTGCCAGAAAACGTGGATCAATGGTGGAAAGTGGGGTGGTGCCATTCGTCTTGAAATTGGCGACAATGCCCACGACCGCGATGGGGACCAAAGAAATTTGTGCCAGTGTTTTGTGTGCGTTGTCCCATGCACCCGCCACTCGTACATTGATGATTGAGCAAGGTGCATTGAGTGTTGTGACGGAGTTGGCCAATTGTGGATCACCGGGTGCCCGATCGAATTGTACGACGGCCATGGCCAAATTGTCGGCCAGTGTTCAAATTTTGGAAGAGGGCACCGTCGCATCTTTGATTTCTTTGTGCATGGCACCACCACCATCACATCCAGGAAGTCCAAAAAGTGGCAGTTCAAAAGGTGGCAAAAAGGACACGGCACAAGACGGCAGTGTTGGGTTGGAAGATTTGATTCCAGTTGACCCAAGTGTGTTGCCCGCACCACCAAAAGCCATGCATTTCGACCATTTGGTACACAAACGATCCAAAGAAATGCACGAACCACGAAATTCAAGCGACGAGGAAAAATTGCCGGTGATTGTACCTGTCAATTGGAAAAAACAATCCATCAAAGTCAATGGTGTTGCACCCGATGCACCCGTCTCTGGTGCAGCAACAGGGGGGCAAGGAAGTTTGGAAGGAGAAGCATTGGCCATTGAAGCCAATTTGGTCGAACCCAGTTCCACCGAGGACGACGAAGATGGTGGTAAGTGATTGTTTTTTGTTTTTGTTGGTAGAGTTGGTTGGATATTATTGAAAACATTTTTGAAAACATTTTCTGACAAATCGTACTTTTTGATCAATTTGTTAGATGATGGAAAGGATATGTTTGCGGCCCAATGGTTTGACAAATACAATGAAAAGGATGGTTCTGTAAGGGAACGCACTAGACGAAGGCAATCGTTGGTCATTGTACCTTTTAATGATTCGGACGATGAAACAACAGAACCTTTTCATATGAACGAAGAGTTGGGGACTATTCAAGAAAATTGAAACAAATCTGACAAAATCACAAATGCAAATGGACGATTTGGATTCGTCAACATTTGTTACATGCCCACAAGTACTACTTGCAAAAAATAGACTACAGGTACCGTACCTGTGTACTGTACTACAGGTACACAGTTACTACAAACACACGCTGCATCTGTAAAATAATTATTATAATAATATATATACTCAAATTTT
>Ga0115007_10002335_pt1 | contig 11738 bp, 2 predicted proteins | sample ArcOceMetagenome_2_FD_87166 | JGI IMG/M metagenome (GOLD analysis project Ga0115007, IMG submission 87166) | Marine eukaryotic phytoplankton communities from Arctic Ocean - Arctic Ocean ARC135M Metagenome | ecosystem: Environmental > Aquatic > Marine > Oceanic | place: Arctic Ocean | collected... | reverse complement strand
GGACGAAGCGGACGAAGCGGACGAAGCGGACGAAGCGGACGAAGCGGACGAAGCGGAAGAGAGAGCCACAGAAAAGGTGGAACAACGAGACATAGACGAAGAGGCACAACTATAGCTTTCGTTGCATCGCACTATAAATGAAGATGGATGTAAAAATAAGTGGTGTCCTTGGTTCGATTTTTTTCTACTTCTTCGAAGCAATTGCACATCTCTGATCTTTCCAATGATTTCATCATAAAAAACATCCAACTTGTATTCCTTTTTATGCGATTGTTTCAAGATCATGTTGATGTACAAACAATTCTCGCGGACGCGTGGACACACCCACGTGGAAGTAGAATCCTTTCTTGTCCGATCAAGAACGTTTTCAAAATGAACCATCAACGTCAGAAATTTTGTATAATTTGGGAAATTTGCATAATGACGAGCAACAGAAGGACGCTGGGCATGAAACGCTCTCTCTATACAGTGCATTGCATGCTCCCGCGAGTAACCGCCCACCATCATATAGTAAGCTAAAATTGTTGTTGGAGAACGACTACGTCCATTTTTACAAAAAACAGCAACGTTGTCACTGCAATCAAGATGAAAGTACATGAGACACACTAGATCAACTAACAGTTGCATGTGTTTGTTTACATCGGCGGGTTTAACAATTGCATTGTCGTCTCTTTCAAATGTTATGGTCTCTTCACCTCTGTTCGCGACAAAAGGTTTGTCGTGTATGACATCCAACAAGTTTGTGACGTTTCTTGCTACACACCATTGTTTGTTTTGAAAATGTGAACGCGTCGCACAATATATAATTCCACCCGTCTTGCGATCGTACAATTCCACATATTCACCTTCATCTTCATGTGTTTTTGAATTGGGTGTAGTGGTCTTCTTCCGACGTTTGGACATTTCACGTTAGTTAGCAAGGTTCTTGCGCGGGGGCGGGCGCGGGGCTTCACAGGCTTTATACTTTCCCAAATTTTTTATAACAAGAAACATCAAAAGCAGTTTAACTTCTCCACAAGTGGTGTGGGTTTGAACAAAATATGTCTGAAAGTCGTGTTGTACTGCCGTTCGTGGTGCACGAAGTCAACCAACCGTTCAAAAGTACACCGAAAAGTCAAGTTTCTAAGAATTCCAATGCAATGCCTTCCAAATCAGCATCAATTCGAAGTCCAACGCGAACTTCAACAACAACAAAATACAGTGGTGGTGGTCAAAGTGGACGAGTTGGTCGAGGTGGTCGAGATGGTCAAGGTGGTCGAGCTGGTAAAGTTCTAAGAAACTCAAACGCTAGCACAAGTCAATCCGAATTAGTAGGTCAATCCAATGTGTTTGCCAGGGCTCCAGATAGGTCTTCACTTCAACAATCTCTTGCAAACCCACTAAACCCACCATCAAGAACTCCACGATTCCACGATTCAGAAATGTTTACGCTTCGCCCAGAAGACGAAACAACAACATTTCAACACATCAACCACCGACAATATACTGGCAACGGTGGAAATGATACCAGTGCAGGAAACCCAGACAGCGCAGGAATCGCTGGACGTTACGTTCGTCCAGGTCGTACTTTAAAATTCTTTGTCAAAACTAAAAAAAGTCCACATGTCTCTGAAGATCAGAAAACATCGACAGTTGCAGCTGATGATTGGGACGCTGGTAAACAGATTCTAAAACATTTAAACACTGGGGAAGACGCAATCAGTTTTTTTGCAAAGGAAGGCGCACGATCTGCGGTCAAATTCATTTATCTTGTCAAAGCAGATACTGGTTCAGAATTTCGTCCATATGATTTGTCGGTTGTTCCTGGAAATCAATTTTTACCGGGTGGTGCAAGTGGTTCGACACATTTTGTCATGACAGAAAAAGGTTTGACCAAAATGACCAGGAATCCAGAAACTGGCGTTGTAGTCCCCTCTGAAGGTCAGTTTTTCTTTGTTCTTTTTAAACTTTTTAAACTTTTTAGTCCATTTTTGAAAGTTTAGAAAGTTTATTAACTTTTTTTTTTCTCTTATTTTTTGATGATCGCATTATATATTTTTCTTTAGTTATACCCATTTCGACATGGATGCGTGAATCGTCGGTATTTAACGTTGTGAGCAACATGCGATTTTTTCGTACGTACCTGCCACGCAAAGCATTCACGGCCTGGCGGCGTGCAGTACGACTTCAAGTGTATCGAACAAAAAGAGAACGGTTGGCATCTCGTAATTTTTTGGCAAGTGCTACTTTTTGCAGTCCACTGATTCAAATTGTTGGAAATGAATTGGCAAATTTTGATCAAGTTGAAGTACAAGATTTTAAAAGTCCAAAAGCATTTGAAATGAATGTTTTTGAAGAGAAACAAAGAATGGCAACTGCTGCTGCTGGAACGACGTTTGAAAAATCAATGACGAACATAGTTAAAACGTTAACAGAGGTCTGTCGTTCCTGCAAACACCGAAGAGCACACTTTGCACAATTGAGAGAAAGAGACGATGATTTTGATACCAAAGAACGGAATCGCCACAAATCTATTGTAGTGATGAAAGAGGAACGAGCAGAACGCGCAAAGAGCGAACAGCGGGCTCAAGCAGATTTTCAAGCACTGGGTTCTCTGATTCGATTGGTTGATTATCGTACGGTGGATGCTCTTGTCCGAGTTGCTTTGAGTGAACAAGAAAAACTTGAAGAAGAATTAAGACAACCACGTATCAAACAAGGTTTGTGGGAAACGACAGTCAAATTTTCTGTAGTAGGAGACGCAAACAAAGAAACGCCACAAACGGAAGAGAAAAATGGCACAGAAAACCAAACAATAGAACAAGTGAACGATGAAGACCAACCAATTAAATATGCTGGCATGAGATTTGAACCGGACTGCAGTTTCACGATGGGAATGGTGCAACGAAAAAACGAAGGATTAGTAGAGATGATGGATCAAGTGACACGAGTGGTACACGTGCGGAAATTAAGATCACATTTAAGACAACGCCCAGGATTGCAACCAACTACACTTAATATGTCCAACCGCAACCAAGCAAATCATTTGAACAGTACTTCCTCTTCTGCATCACAACAAAGTGTCACCGTCAGTGGTTTGATCCGCATGAGTCCATTATACATTTCTACCTGCACAAAAGTATTGGCAAGAATACAAGATGATTTTATAAAGGCTGCTCAGTATGCAACTCAATTTGAAATAGTGCGTGAAATTTATGAATTTCGCATTGATGAATACGAAAAGGGCTTGGAAGAAGAACGTCGCCAAACTGAACTCCAAAGGACTTTGGTCAGTAGGCATGAAGACAGGCACAGCGACGACGACGATGATAATAGCGATACAAATGGCGACATGAAGAGCACAGTAGGTTTTGCTGCTGAAGCATTGCACATTCGTTCTCACATCGATAGGTGTGAACAGTGGTCCAAATCCATTGAACGCATGCGTGCACATGGTACGATTGGTGTGTTGTATGTTGAATCAAGAAAATTGAAAAATTCTCTTCTGCCAATAACCGAACAATTTTTGGATCATTTGGAACGAGAGTTGAATGTTCTTGCCAGAGAAAGATGTAAGATTGCTTTGAACGATTACAAGCGACGCCTGGCAGCATTGGACGACCGACCACCAAGGTTGGGTGAATTTGCTGAATTTGTAGCTACTGCGCAAACCATTGAAGGTGAAAGGAGGCGTGCTTTTCGTGAAACGGGCGTGATTGATGAGATGTATCGCACTTTACAATTACATCGTGTACGTATACAATCGGATGACATGGTTCAATTGGACGATTTAAAAGCAGCTCAAGCACTGTTTGTGGAAAGAAGTGCTGCGGCAGATGATTTTATTTTTGGGAAAATGAGTGAAATGACACAAAACTTAGATATGAGTATAGCACACTTGAACGAACAAGTCCTTGCTATTCGTAGCGAGCTGTCCGGAGACAATCAAATGGAGAGTGCAACAAGTGGAGCAGACACTGATCCAACAGAAGCAACAACATCGACCAAAACGAAGTCTAACGATGCCAGCACCTGTATTTTTGATATTCCATCGGGTGTTCCTACTGACGTTTTGTCCGTCCTTGATCAATTGACAAAAAAGTTAGAAGTGTTGCAACTTCGTTCGGAGGACTACAGCAGATATCAACGTTTGTTTGGTAAAACCGTGTATACATACCGTGCTTTGAAAGAGACATTGAAATTGAGAAATCAGCGTCATGATTTGTGGCAATCTTTGGAAGATTTGTCAACAAAATCTGAAGTGTGGTTGAATGAATCACAATTTCGTGCTTTGAACGCAGATGACATGGGTGCAGAAATTCAAGCGTTTCACCGTACTGCAAGTACTTTGCACAGGCGGATGCGCAGTGGCGCAACAGGTCTTCTGGTCGAACGAGTCGAAGAATGGCGTTTGAGAGTTTCAGCACTTTTGGCACTGGGCAACCCAGCGATGAAAGCAAGACATTGGACCACTATTTTTACTCAATTACTCAACGAACCTTATGTCGAAGGAGTGACACAATTTACATTGGCAAGATTGATCGAACTCAAGGCCTTTTCCGACAACCACAAAGAAAAAATATTAGAAATTTCTGGTACTGCAACTGGTGAGGCATCGATTGAAAACAGTGTCAAACAAATTTCTGCAATCTGGCAAGGTCCTCCAAAAATAACACCAACCAATTCACCTGATACCACATTGACAGAAGAGGAAAAAGTCAAAGAAAGCAAAACGGCAACAAAAAATAAACAAACGAATGAGATTGAAGCATTGCAATTTCTTCTTGCTCCATACCGTGATGGGCAAACTTTTATTTTATCCGATCTGTCTGAAGTTCAAGAAACATTGGAAGATCACCGTGCTGCACTTCAGACAATGCTTGGTTCACGATTTGTAACCGGTGTCAAGGATCAAGTGCAATTGTGGGTTCGGCGATTAGATACGCTTGAAAGCACACTTACCGAATGGATACAATGCCAAAAAACATGGATGTATTTGGAAACAATTTTTGCAGCACCCGACATTCAACAACAATTGCCAGACGATGCAAAAGTATTCAAAGTGGTTGACACAATGTGGCGACAACATATGCGTCGCACTACAGTAGATCCTGTAGTGATAAAAATTGTTGTTCCAGAAGACAACAGTAGCAGTTCAATGGAAAAAGGTGGCAATCAACTTGGAAGAAAACACCGAGGTCGAAATTCGTCCCGCGAAGACAAAGATGACAACAGTGATTTATGCTCAGATGCTCTTCTTCAACTGTTTAAAAATTGCAACGTTTCATTAGAAAAAGTTCTGAAATCATTGAGAGAATTTCTTGAAACAAAGCGGTCTTCATTTCCTCGGTTTTATTTTCTTGGTGATGATGAATTGTTGGACATTCTTTCTCAAACCAGAGATCCAACGGCGGTCCAACCCTATTTGTCTAAATGTTTCGATGCCATCAAATCAGTTGAATTTGCAAAGAAACCGTCTACTTCTATGAAAAGTATGGTGGCTCCGGATGGTGAACGCGTGGAATTTTCAGAATCGGTGTACGCCGAAGGACCGGTTGAATATTGGTTAAGGGAAGTGGAAACGATGATGATGAGAACAGTTCGAGACAATGCGTTGGCGGCTCTGAACGCATATCCAGTAGGCAGTGAGAAAGAGAACCGAAAGGGTGGTGGCCGTCTTGATTGGATATTTGCTGGTTTTCCAGCACAATGTGTGATCATGATCGATCAAATCATGTGGACCCAGAATGTGTCGCGTGCATTTACTACAAATGTTACAAATGACCCCATCAAAACAAAAATGCAACGTTCTCTTCAAACTACCATGGGTCACATCAATGAAATGGTATCCGGCGTGAGGGGTAAATTAAACAGCTGGCAAAGAAAACTTGCCGGTGCTTTAATCACGCTTGATGTACATGGTCGTGATGTCATTCGTGGCTTACTGGAACAAAATGTTCAAGATGTCACAGATTTTGAATGGACAAAACAATTAAGATTCTATTGGGACAAACACATGGATCCAGGACGAGCCGAAGGAAGGAATGCATCGTTGGAAGAAAACACCAATTGTGAAATCATGGCCGAAGGCAGTTGTCTTGTTCGACAAACTGCAGCACGACTTCCTTATACCTATGAATATCTTGGGAATTCACCCAGATTAGTAGTGACCCCTCTGACTGATTTGTGTTACCTTACACTGTCTGGCGCTTTGGATTTGAAATACGGTGGTGCACCTGCAGGACCAGCTGGAACAGGCAAAACGGAAACGGTGAAAGATTTAGGAAAAGCTTTAGCACGTCAAGTTGTTGTATTTAATTGTTCTGATGGTTTGGATTATTTAATCATGGGTCGATTTTTTTCGGGTCTGGCACAAGCTGGTGCTTGGGCTTGTTTTGATGAATTCAATCGAATTGAAATTGAAGTTTTATCCGTCATTGCTCAACAAATTTTATGCATTCAACAAGCTATTGTACACGACGATACAACATTTGAATTTGTGGGTCGTGAAATTCCACTCGATGTAAATTTTGGTGTGTTTATTACAATGAACCCCGGATATGCTGGTCGTACAGAACTTCCCGACAATTTAAAAGCATTGTTTCGACCAGTGGCGATGATGGTACCAAATTATCGAATGATTGCTGAAATTATATTGTATTCACAAGGATTTGAAGATGCACTTGATCTTAGTCGTAAAATGACACAGTTGTACAAACTGGCATCGGAACAATTGAGCAGACAATCACACTACGATTTTGGTATGCGTGCGGTTAAAAGTGTCCTGGTAGCTGCTGGTCAATTAAAGCGACGCGAACCCAACACAAGGGAAGATTTATTACTTATTCGTGCAATGCAAGACTCCAATGTACCTAAATTTTTGCGTCAAGATCTACCTCTTTTTCAAGGAATTGTGGCTGATTTATTTCCAAATTACAATGGGCAAGATGATAAAAATTCTAGTGCTTCGGAACTGTTAAGAACTGCTATTGTGAAAGATCTTACCTTAAGAGGACTTGAACCTGAACCCACTTTTGTGCTGAAAGTCATTCAAGTGCATGAAACACAGCTGGTCCGGCATGGAATGATGATTGTAGGGGAAACGTGCAGTGGGAAGAGTGAAGCGGCCCGAACATTGACTCGCGCACTCTCTGCAATTGGAGAACACCAGGACTCTGATTCAATTAAACAAAATGACCCCGATGGAATGATGGTACATGTAGAAAACCATCGGTTGAACCCGAAAGCAATGAGTGCAGGTCAACTTTACGGAGAATTCAATGGACTGTCTGGTGAATGGACAGATGGTCTTGTGCCTCATTTAGTTCGAAAGTGCTGTGCTTCTGTTGAAAATGGGGAAGGCAGAAGTTGGGTTTCGTTCGATGGCCCTGTTGATGCTGTGTGGATCGAAAATATGAATACTGTGCTAGACGACAACATGACGCTGTGTTTGGCCAACAGCGAACGAATAAGGTTGCCAAACAAAGGTCTTCATATGATGTTTGAGGTAGCAGATTTGTTGCAAGCTTCACCAGCAACCGTATCTCGGTGTGGAATGGTGGTCATGGAGCAAGCAGATCTTGGTGCTGGGTTTTCAGCACTTATATCTCGATGGAGTCGTGATTTGATAAACAACCAGCCAAATTTAGCTAACGCTCCCAAAATCACAGTCGAGTTAGCCACATTGTTGGACGGACTTGTTCGAGAACATGTTCTCCCTTTGATTGATTGGTCCTCGACAAATCTCGAGGAAAGAATATTAACTTCGCCTGGAACAAAACTACGAGCTACCCTTCAAGTCTTCAGTGCATGTCTAGGTGTTGTTGAGATATCGGATGCTGCAAGAGCAGAATCTCGTAAAAAAGAAGAAAAAAAATCAAAACGAAAAAAAGAAAAAGAAAAATTAAAAAAAAGAAGAGGGTCTTCACCAGAACAAAAACAAAAAGAGATGGTGGTAGACAAAGGAGCCGATTCGACCAAAGATGATTATGCTGTTGAGAGGACAATCAGTGAAAAACACGCTAAACTTTGTTTGGTGTTTGCATGTGTGTGGGGTGTTGGTGGTAACGCATCGACTCCATCTTCAAGAACAACATTTAGTGACTTAGCTCTGGTACAATTCAAAGATCTGTTAGAACAATGTGGCATTCTCCAACCGAACAAATCAATCACTCGAGGTGGAGTTTTTACTCTGTATGATCATTTTGTCAGTAAAACAGATGTAACGGGAGCAACATCACAATTTCTTCCGTGGTCCGTTCAACTTGGTGATTTTACGTATCGAAGCAATCGTTCGTATTTTGATCTATTTGTTCCTACAGATCAAACAGTATGCCAACGATACCTCCTCTCAAAACTAGTGCAAAATGGATCAAATGTCTTACTTGTTGGAGAAACTGGAGTTGGTAAATCAGTCGTTGTCAATGCTCTGATGGGGCGTCTTGCTAACCACAACGAAGGGGGCAGTTGGATCAGTGTAACTGTTGGTTGCTCCGCTCAGACTTCTGCTGCTGATGTTCGTAATCGTATGGAAAATAAACTTGATCGCCGCCGAAAAAATGTTTTAGATCCACCCAAAGGCAAAAGAGCATTGTTTTTTGTAGATGATTTGAATATGCCTGCTCTGGAAGAATACGGGGCTCAGCCATCAAGTGAATTGCTGCGTCAAGTGATAGATCACGGTGGTTTTCACGATCCAACAGATGTTGGTCTGTTTGTAAAAGTTCTGCGTACAACATTTGCTGCTGCGTGTGGTCCACCTGGTGGTGGGCGTAATAAAATGACAGCTCGACTTGTGCGCCATTTTGTTCCAATATGGTGCCCAGAAACGTCAGAGGAAGGGATGCAACGCATTTTTGGTGCTATTCTGGGAGGTTTTATGGACCTGCATCTGTCACCTATTGTCAAACAAGCTCAAACCTTAATGATGTCATCCGACGATACTGAAAATAACGATACATTTGGAGAAGCACTTGTGAAGGCTGCTGTAGATTTATACACTGCGTGTCGTAAACATTTGCGGCCAACCCCATCACGTACTCATTATACATTTAATCTTCGTGATTTGAGTAAAGTTTTTCAAGGTATGCTGCGTGTCGAACCTACATCGGTGAATAATGTGGGTTACATTGTTGATTTATGGCAACATGAAATTCAAAGAGCAATGAAAGATCGACTTGTCAATGTACAAGATAGAACTTGGTTTGATGCGCAAGTTTTTGCTGTATTGGAAAAGCACAAATTATCTAAATTTACATCATCAATTCCATCTACATCGGAATCTGAATGGGAAGATGGCACAACAGTCGGCAGCAACATTACTCCCAAAAAGTACTCACTTGTGTTTGGTTCTTTTATGAATCGAGACGATGGTCCTGGAAATATGTCGTACGAACGTGTAGATACAACCGGAGGTTTGGATTCGATCAGAAAGGTCATGGAAGAAGCCCTGGAAGATTATGCCATGGAGGCGTCTTCTGGCAACTCAAAGTCCAAAGCTATTGATCCAGGTCTTGTCTTTTTTGACGATGCCATTGGTCATATATCTAGAGCATGTCGTGTTCTTGGGCAACCTCGTGGAGTATAGTTCTCGTGGGACTTGGGGGCAGTGGCAGGCGTTCTTTAGCGAGATTAGCTTCGTTTGTATTGAACCAACAATGCCGAGAAGTTCGTCTGACACGTACTTACGGCGTCAATGAATGGCGCATTGATCTCAAAGAAGCATTGCTGGAAGCTGGTTTGAACAAAGAAGGGCGCCCAGTGACTCTTCTGTTGAGTGACACCGAAATTTTAGATGAATCTTTTCTTGAAAATTTGAATTGTGTTTTGAACTCGGGAGACGCACCAAATTTGTATGAAAATGAAGATCGAGATCGTATTCTTGATGGTATGAGATACGTATCCAGCAACAACAATTCTTCTGGCAAGGATAAAGGTGGAATAGGGGCTGATGCTATTTTTGCACGGTATGTTGCTCGCGTCCGTGAAAATTTTAGATTGGCACTTGCTCTGAGTCCTGCTGGTTCTAAATTTCGGGAAAGATGTCGCAGTTTTCCTTCTCTTGTCAATTGTTCCACAATAGATTGGTATGATCCTTGGCCAACAGCAGCGTTGGATGCAGTCGCACGCCATTTTTTGTTTGAAAAACAAGACAATCACCATGATAATACATCATCAGATCAAACCGACGAAGCCCATGTTCCAAGACAAGAGTTTCGTAGTCTAATGTTGACAGAAGGTTTAGAAGAAAGTTCGATAGAAAGCAACAAGAAATCAATGTTGTTATGGGTAGAAGCCCTTTGCGAAGTAGTGGTACAAGTACATAGAAGTGTCGAAATATCCTCTGAAAAATTTCTGCGCGACACAGGCCGACACAATTATGTGACACCAACAAGTTATTTGCAACTGTTGCGAACATATGTTGGATTACTGTCCAGTTGCAGAGACACAATCATGTTACGTTTAAAACGATATGAAATGGGACTTGAAAAATTACTTAAATGTGGGACACTTGTTGAAGGTTTGCAAAAAGATCTTGTAGAAATGCAACCAATCCTACATAAAAAAGATGAAGACACTAAAATATTATTAGCTCGAGTTGAAAAGGACCGTGCAGTTGCAGCAATACAACGCGATGGCGCAGCACGTGACGCGGCAGTCGCTCAAAAAGCAAGAGAAGAGGTGCAAGTGATCAAAGATGATTGTCAATCAGAATTGGATCAAGCAATGCCTGCGTACTATGCTGCAGTAAAAGCCTTACAAACTTTAGATAAAAGAAGTATCACTGAAGTGAAATCGTACATCAACCCACCAGAAATGGTCGACGTGACAATGCAAGCTGTTTGTATTTTGCTTGGTGTAAAACCAGAATGGAAAGAAGCCAAAACGTTGCTGAACGACATGCAATTCTTGGATCGTTTGATGGACTATGACAAAGATAGCATACCATCTGCTGTTATCAGAAAATTAAAAAAATTCGCGGAAGATCCCAGATTTCAACCAAAAAAAGTTGGTAAAGTGAGTGAGGCCTGTAGATGTTTGTGTGCGTGGGCACTTGCCATGTTTAAATACGACAGTGTAGTTAAATTAATTAAACCAAAGCGAGAAGCACTTGGGGAAGCAGAAGAAAGATTAGGAATCGTCGAAAAAGAATTAGCAGAAAAACAAGCTGAACTGTCAGAAATTGAAATTTCATTGGCCACATTGGAAGCACAATACGAAGAAAGCACACAGCAAAAAACGAATCTTGAAGCTCAAATGGAGCTTGCAGAAACACAATTGTTACGTGCAAATCGTTTGACAACATCACTTTCAGATGAAAAGGTACGTTGGCATTCTGAAGCACAAAATCTAAAAGCAAAAATTGGAGACCTTCCTGGAAACGTTGCAGTGGCAGCTGCTAGCATTGCTTATTTGGGTGCCTTTACGAGCTCGTTTCGAATCTCATTGTCAAGAACATGGATACAGATGTTAAACAACAATGGTGTACCAATCACTTCTAACCAAGCCAACGTTCTGACCAACAACGACGAATTGCCGGTTACATTGTCATCTGTCTTAGGAAGACCTGTTACCATTCGTCAATGGGGTCTTGATGGTTTGCCTGCGGATGCATTCAGCACGGAAAACGGAATTATGGCTACTGAAAATCGCGAGCGCTGGCCATTAATGATTGATCCTCAACGGCAAGCCAATCGTTGGGTTCGACAAACATACAAAAATGATAATCTTTGTGTTATAAAACCCAATGCGAATGATCT
>Ga0115007_10002334_pt1 | contig 11742 bp, 7 predicted proteins | sample ArcOceMetagenome_2_FD_87166 | JGI IMG/M metagenome (GOLD analysis project Ga0115007, IMG submission 87166) | Marine eukaryotic phytoplankton communities from Arctic Ocean - Arctic Ocean ARC135M Metagenome | ecosystem: Environmental > Aquatic > Marine > Oceanic | place: Arctic Ocean | collected... | reverse complement strand
CAGCGGGCTTACAAGGATTTTACTGGTATCAAGTTAAACGCAGTGTCGATAACTTGATAGCTATTATCAATCCGCTTGCAAATGTAAGCTATGAGTATGTTAGTGCATGGGCGTTCCAGGATGTATCCTTGGCTAAGGTGCGTGTGCGCTTAGCATCGGGTAATCCGTTACTATCGGCGGAGCAATTAACAATAGGCTCGACTAGCTGGCTTGAGCTTTTATCACTCGATAGCGTGCTGTCGTCTGGTGATGTGTCATCGTCTATTTTTGTTTCACTACATCAATTACAAATTTCCCCTGAGTCCTTACATGCCTTAAATGCTCCGCTTGGCGAAGCTGAGGGTGTCCAGCCATTATCGACGTTACTTTGTCCCGAACAAGCCCCTTTTGGTCAGACTCCTTTGGAGGTTCTTGGCTACGATAAAATACGAGGGGACGCTACCTTTCGAGTTGACCCGTCACCAAAAAACAGCGCACTGCATTTATTCCTGAAGGCCGATTTTTCTCAACTGGCATCTGCTGAAGTTGATTTGTTGATCGGTCAAAAAGGAGGGGTTTCTTTGCGACGCGAGCAGCTTGCGAATAGTGTGATTCAGCAAATGAAAGTCTCTCTGCGTGATCAAGGGCTAAATGTGCGGTGGCGCGATCGATGTACTGATCAGGCAAGTATTGAGCTACCTGATTATGGTGCTATGTATAAAGATGCATTGAATGCGTGGTGGGCGTTTTACGGCATTAATGTCAGCGATAATGTGTTGCAATCTATGGCTGCTATTTGGACGCCAAATATTGCTACGCAGCTTCGTTTTGAGCCTGCATCTCCGCCTTCTTTACTGAAGTTAGCGGTCATTGATAATGTGGAAGATGTATTTAGTCGGGCTGAAGTACGTCTTGCTGTGGGTGACGATCTCGTTGAGTTCTCAGATGATGAGTGGTCAGTGATCTTGCAGCTTTATGCAGGAGATGTGCGCTCGGCCGCGCGCGCTATGGTTACTCCTGATGCGGTAACGAAAGAATCTGAATCGCTTGATAGTACGCGGTTAAGAGAAATCGTGCCGGGTGTTATGCCGATCAGGCCTCCAGAGAAAATTAAGCGCTACCAGTTAACGCCATTTCCTGAATTATCCGAGTATGTTGGCAGCTCTATTAAAGTTCAGACTTTATTTGGGCGTGAAATGGACGGGGTATTAGTTAGTACAAACAATACCGGTATTAGTATTCGTCGGCATATACAGCAGGGTAAGGCGACTATCCCTGTCTTGCGTGAGAATATTTCCGCCGTACGGGTTTACCGCTAACGATGGTAGTAGATAACGGTTCGGATAAACGCTTTACCCGCCAATCCCCCGCGCCTGATGACGCACGTCTAATTCAGCAGTTTGTGGATATACTATGGCTAGAAGAGGGATTGAGCAAAAATACGCAACTTGCGTATCAGCGTGACTTATCACTCTTTGCCTGCTGGGTAAATGATCTAGATTTGGCACTTCAAAATGTCGCTATGACAGATGTTCGTCGCTATTTGAACTGGCGTGTCGCTGAGTCGTTAAGTCCATCGTCTACAGCGCGCTTCATCTCATCTGCGCGGCGCTTTTATCGATACTTACTGCGTGAAGCCATCATAAATATTGACCCTTTTTTGCAAATACAACTGCCTAAAAAAGGACGCTCGTTACCAAAGACGCTAACTGAAGATGATGTCACTGCGCTATTGCTGGCGCCGGATACGAGCACTACGATTGGTATGCGTGATCGAGCCATGCTAGAAACTTTATATGCAACGGGCGTTCGAGTTACTGAGTTGGTGTCGCTTAATTTGGTGCAGCTTAACTTACGAATGGGCGTGATTCGCGTTATTGGTAAGGGTGATAAAGAACGATTAGTGCCTTTGGGTGAAGAGGCCTGCGTGTGGTTGGCTCGTTACTTGAAAAGTGAGCGTCAGGAGCTATTGTCGGATCCGTCAAGCGAAGTGGTTTTTCCTAGTCAGCGAGGCGTGCAGATGACGCGGCAAACCTTTTGGCATCGAATCAAACATTATGCCTTGCTGGCGGGTATTGATAAGTCGCTTTCTCCACATGTATTGCGTCATGCATTCGCGACCCATTTGCTGAATCATGGGGCAGACTTGCGGGTTGTGCAAATGATGCTAGGACACAGTGATTTATCGACCACTCAAATTTATACACACGTAGCGCAGCAGCGTCTGCAAGAGTTGCATATGGTGCATCATCCGCGAGGTTGAGCGTATGGCGCTAACTCGTTTAAAAATTTACTATGTCTTAGCGAAGCTATCCCGAGTGGTGCTTCGTTAGCTATCTGAACTAAAGCTCACTAGTTGCGTCTTATATTTGATTAATTGATCCTAGAGGAATTTATGCGCCGTACTCTTATGCCTGTTTTGTTATTGTTGCTCAGCACCCGTGTATTTGCCCAAAGTGTTGAGGAGCAAATTACAGCCCAGATTAAAAAAATTGACACAAGTATTCCTGTTGTATCAATTGAAAAGGCGCCGATACCCGGTATGTATGAGGTTGAGCTTGGTAGTGGCGAAGTCTTATATACAGACGAGAAAGGTGAATTTTTTCTGTTAGGTAATCTTTACCAGTTATCTGATGAAGAAGGCTTTGTTAGCTTGACGGAGAAAAAGCAGAATGCGCAGCGCGAAAAAGAAATGGCTGCTTTAGATGATAAAGATATGGTGATTTACCCCGCTAAGGGCGAAGAAAAAGGTGCTGTGTTTGTATTTACGGATGTGGATTGTGCCTATTGTCGTCGTTTACACAAAGAAGTGCCAACGCTTCAGGCGCAGGGGTTTACCGTTAAATATTTAGCATTCCCACGTCAGGGGCCGGGTTCGCCAGTCCATAAAAAAATGGAGTCTATTTGGTGTTCCGAGGACAGAAATGCGGCGATGGATCAATCCAAGCAAGGTCAAGCTGTTGCCACGGCTACGTGCGATAACCCCGTTATTGATCAGTATATGCTAGGCCAGAAAGCTGGCGTGACGGGAACCCCAGCGATTGTGACCACTCGTGGTAAGCTGATTCCGGGCTTTATGCCCGCCGAACGCTTGATTGAATTGATTAAGGCGGATTCGTAAGCCGCTCTTTTAAATGCGCAAATTATTGTGTTGGGGAGCGAAAGCTCCCTTTTTTATGCTGGTCATAGCGTGTTAATAGAGTAACGCTAAGATATTCGCTATAATGCGTGACCATTTTTTGAGCATTAAGCGAGTCGGCTGATGGTATTTGCCGGGCTTATGCTTGGTGTTTCTAAAAGTCCATGGGATGGCTTGTTAACAGCGAGGTAAGGTTTTGAAACCGGTAAATGTAGGAATTTGTGGTCTTGGTACCGTCGGTAGCGGCACTTTTAATGTTCTTTTGCGTAATGCAGATGAAATTGCACGCAGAGCCGGACGTCAGATTATTGTTCACCAAATTGGTGCCCGTCGTGATAACCCAGCCTGCAATACCGATGGCACAGCCATTACTCGCGATATTTTTGAAGTAGCGACTAATCCTGAGATTGATATCGTGGTCGAATTGATAGGCGGTTACGATGTTGCCTATAAGCTAGTAATGACGGCTATCGAAAACGGTAAGCATGTTGTTACGGCTAATAAGGCCTTGATTGCAGTACACGGTAATGAAATTTTTGAAGCGGCTCAGCGTAATAATGTGATGGTGTCTTATGAGGCATCGGTAGCGGGCGGTATACCGGTAGTTAAGGCGATCCGCGAAGGCTTGTCAGCCAATAGCATTAACTGGTTGGCGGGTATCATTAATGGTACAGGCAATTTTATTCTGACTGAAATGCGTGAGAAAGGGCGTGATTTTGCTGATGTGTTGGCGGAAGCACAAGCGCTTGGTTATGCAGAAGCTGATCCTACTTTTGATGTTGAAGGCATTGATGCGGCGCATAAGTTAACGATTTTGGCCTCTATTGCGTTTGGTATTCCGTTGCAATTTGATAAAGCTTATACCGAAGGCATCAGCAAAATCACGGCTGAAGATGTTCAATATGCTGAAGAGTTAGGCTATAGGATTAAGCATTTGGGTATTAGTCGCCGCCGTGAAAATGGTATCGAGTTACGCGTGCACCCAACACTTATTCCCGAAAAAATGTTGCTGGCTAATGTTAATGGCGTAATGAATGCTGTGATGGTAGATGGCGATGCTGTCGGTCAAACATTGTACTACGGTGCGGGTGCGGGGGCGGAGCCTACAGCTTCTTCTGTTGTCGCAGATATTGTTGATGTGGTGCGTAATCTAGCTGCAGAAAATGAAGGTCGTGTTCCACCGCTGGCATTCCAGCAAAGTGAGCTATCTTCTATCCCTGTATTGCCTATGTCAGAGACAGAAACGTCTTACTACCTGCGCCTCCAAGCGGTTGAAAAGCCGGGTGTACTTGCCAGTATTACTAAAATATTGGGTGATAACGGCATCAATATTGAAGCGATTATTCAGAAAGAAACCGCTGAGTATCACGTGCCGGTTATTTTGCTGACTCAGCGTGTGAAAGAGCAAACAATGAATCAGGCTATAGCGGCTATTGAAGCACTAGATGACATTATTGGTCAGGTAACACGTATCCGTGTTGAGCAGTTACAAAGTTAAAGGCTAGGAGAACAGACATGAAATATATCTCAACGCGTGGCCAAGCTCCTGCGCTTAACTTTGAAGAAGTGCTGTTAGCCGGTTTGGCTAGCGACGGTGGCTTATACGTTCCTGAAGAGTTGCCGACATTTAGCCAGGAAGAAATCGCAAGCTGGGCGGGCTTATCCTATGCCGATTTAGCATTTAAAGTAATCTCTCCCTTTGTAAATGACTGTATTGCTGATGCAGACCTGAAGGTGATGATAGATGAAACCTACGCTGGTTTTAATCATACGGCGGTTGCTCCTTTAAAGGAGTTAGGCACGAATGAATGGGTCCTAGAGCTTTTTCATGGCCCTACGCTGGCGTTTAAAGATTTTGCTTTGCAGTTGCTTGGCCGCTTAATGGATCATGTTCTGGTTAAGCGTAATGAACATTTAGTCATCATGGGCGCGACTTCGGGTGATACAGGCTCAGCGGCGATCGAAGGATGTCGTCATTCTAAGCATGTCGATATTTTTATTCTGCACCCTCACAATCGGGTGTCAGAAGTACAGCGTAAGCAGATGACGACAGTGCGTGAAGATAATGTGCACAATATCGCTCTGGAAGGTAATTTTGATGATTGCCAAGAGATGGTTAAAGCGAGTTTTGCTGATCAATCGTTCCTAAACGGTATGAAGTTGGGTGCAGTTAACTCGATTAACTGGGCCCGTATTATGTCCCAAATCGTGTATTACTTCTCAGCATCGCTAGCCGTCGGAGGCCCTCATCGCCCGGTCGCTTTCTCCGTGCCAACCGGGAACTTCGGTGATATCTTTGCGGGCTATCTGGCAAAACAGATGGGCTTACCAATTGCTCAATTGGTTGTAGCAACGAACCATAATGATATTTTACATCGTGTGATTTCGGGCAATGATATGTCTAAGCAAAACTTAGTTCATACGCTTTCGCCATCGATGGATATTATGGTGTCATCTAATTTCGAACGTATGCTATTCGATATTTATGATAAAGATGGTGCCGCGATAGCAGACCTAATGGCACGCTTTAAAACCGAATCAGTTCAACTTGATCCTGCTAAATGGGACAAGGTACGTGAGCTATTCGATAGCTATGCGGTAGATGACGAAGCGACGTGTAAAGCAATCGCTGATGTTCATGCAGAAACGGGTTATTTGTTAGATCCGCATACGGCGATTGGCGTAAAAGCCGCTCGGGAGTGTATTCGTGATAAAGCGGTGCCTATGATCACGTTGGCAACGGCACATCCGGTTAAGTTTCCTGATGCGATATTGAAAGCAGGTTTGCAGTCCCCAGATCTGCCAGAACATATGGCTGACTTGTTTGAGCGCGAAGAGCGCATGACCGTGCTGGAAAATGATATTACGAGTGTTCATTCATTTATTGCGAAAAACATTCAGTCATAAGCGCGAAGTCATAAACAGGCTGTTGCATAAAAAGGGCTCGATTCTGATCGGGCCTTTTTTTATGCTGCATTTTCTATCTAACCTGCGTGCTGATTCTTATCGTCAAAGCGGTGGGCTGATCTAAGGTTAATAACGTGAAACGAGTGTCTATTGAGCGCCGAGCAGTGGCGTCAGATCAGCTGCCGATTTTTTCAGAAGTGCCTCATGCGTTAGCGCGTATTTATGCGGCGCGAGGTATTCAATCTCAAGCGGAGTTAGGGCGTAATCTGAATGAGTTATTACCGGATACCTCACTGAAAGGGATGGGTGACGCGGTTGAGCGCTTAAGTCGAGCCGTCACAACGGGTGAGTCCTTGTTAGTTGTTGGCGATTTCGATTGTGACGGAGCAACCAGCACTACGGTGGCTGTTCTTGGGTTACGGATGATGGGTGCTAAGCAGGTCGACTATCTCGTTCCTAATCGTTTCGAATACGGCTATGGTCTTAGTCCTGAAATCGTCGATGTGGCGCATACGCAGTCACCGTCCTTATTAATTACGGTTGATAATGGTATTTCCAGTGTTGAGGGGGTTGCCCGCGCTCGTGTGTTAGGCATGGATGTGGTGGTTACGGATCACCATTTGGCGGGTGACGAAATACCAGCGGCTGCGGCGATAGTGAATCCTAACCAACCCGGCTGTGATTTTCCTGCGAAATCAACGTGTGGAGTGGGTGTTATCTTCTATGTGCTGATTGCTTTACGTCGTCAGTTGCAGCAGCAAGGCTGGTTTGAACAACAAGGTCTAGCCATGCCTAATTTGGCAAGTTTGCTGGATTTGGTTGCATTAGGCACTGTGGCTGACGTAGTGGCTCTCGAACACAATAACCGTGTTTTAGTGCATCAGGGGCTTAAGCGCATTAGAGCAGGGCAGGCTCGCCCGGGTTTGTTGGCGTTAATCGAGATATCAGGTCGTCAGAAAGAGCGTTTAGTCGCGAGTGACTTGGGCTTTGCTATAGCGCCGCGCTTGAATGCCGCCGGGCGTTTAGAGGACATGTCGATCGGTATCGAATGCTTATTGTCAGATGATCCAGAGTATGCTCGAGAGTTGGCGCAAAGTTTAGATCAATTGAACCTAGCGCGCCGAGGTATCGAGCAAGAGATGCAGCAGCAAGCATTGCAGTTATTGGATCAAATCTCACTTGATGAGGATCAATTGCCTTATGGCTTGTGTCTTTATGATGAAGCGTGGCATCAAGGTGTTGTAGGTATTTTGGCATCACGTATAAAAGAGCGGACTCATCGACCGGTGATTGCGTTTGCACAAGGGGATAGTGGGGAAATTAAAGGGTCTGCGCGCTCTATTCCTGGACTTCATATACGAGATGCCCTTGCTACAATAAATGCGCGCCAACCCGGCCTAATTAGTAAGTTTGGTGGTCATGCGATGGCTGCGGGTTTAACGCTATACCCTGGGACTTTGGATCGTTTTAAATTGGCTTTTGATAAAGCGGTTCGCGAGCAATTGACGGCTGATGATCTTGATCAGTGTATTGAAACGGATGGTGAATTAACGGCTAGCGAAATGTGTTTGGAGCTGGCTGAAGGTTTGCGGGAAGCCGGGCCATGGGGGCATCACTTTCCAGAGCCGCTTTTTGATGGCTGCTTTAGCGTGCTTCAGCAGCGAATTGTGGGTCATCGACACCTTAAATTAGTGTTAATGGACCCAAGTACAGGCAGTAGTGTGGATGCTATCCACTTTAATGCCGATATGGAGTGTTGGCCTGATCAGGCAATCGTTTCGGTCAGGGCTGTTTATAAATTAGATGTTAATGAATTTCGAGGCCAGCGTAGCGTCCAATTAATGGTCGACTATATTGAGCCTCTAGAACGTACAGGTGATGAGTAATGAATGATTTCACATTAGATGAATTGAATGCTTTGGTTGACGTATTTGGTCGTGCCAACTTAAGTTCGGCAGACACTCAAGCCAATGCTTTATTTAAGCGAGTTAAGGTGGCACAAGCTGAACGCGAAGAGTTAGAGAGTATGGACTTTGATGATTGTGCTGGTGGTGCATGCAAGCTATAAGCTGCATGTGGCTGGGATAGCATGGCTGTAGCGGTGCTATTTGCATCGCTTGATACTTTCCGCTATTTACGTAAATTAGCCTGCGTGTGGAGTTACCTATAAGTCTTCGTTATTCGGTATGCATATTAAACCCTTCCCATTGTGACAATCTTTGCCTCTGTCAGAACGTTAAAGCTCACAAACTTGGCTATACTGTCAGATGCGTTTTCACCTGTATAAATCATTAAGTTTTATAGTGGTTTGGTCGATACAACAATAATGTATTTACGCTTCTAATTATCTAAAAAAGTGTTTGGTTTTTTTCTCATGGATAGTGACTGTAAATAAATGGATAGCTTGCTCATTATTTTAATAGCGATGATTCTTGTAATCATTCTTGTTGCAGTTTTTCTTCGGCGGTCGCTCACGCTGCAAGGCGAACTGCGTGTGGCCAAAATCCGGCTTAAAGAGCAAGAGCAGCATAGCGATATCCTTCAAACGTTGATAGATGTGAACCCCGATCAATTCTATGCCAAAAGTATTAATGGGCGATATCTCGCTGCGAATAAAGCGTTTTGTGAATACACCGGCTTACCTGAGGATAGGATTTTAGGTCGGCGCGTAGAGGATTGTTTTGGTGCGAAAATACAAACGATTATCCGTGAGCATGATAATGCGGTATATGCAAAAAAAGCACCTGTGCTCAGAGAGGCATGGGTAGATAACAGGGAAGGGCAGTCGCAGCTCATAGAAAGTTTTAAAAATGTCTTGTTTGATCGAAGTGGTGGCGTAATTGGCATTGTTGCGTTGAATCGCAATATGACGAATCGACATATGGAGACATCGTTACTACGTCACCATGGTCGTATTCAAGATATGATTATTCGTGGCGTGTCGCTGAATAATATTCTGATAGAAATAGTTAAGGGTATTGAAAATATTTGCTCGGGTTCCGTGTGTTCAATTTTATTGTTGGATAAGGAACATAAGCATATTCGTTTAGGTGCATCGCCTAGTTTGCCTCCTTATTTTATAAAAGCCATTGAAGAAGTTGAGGTTGAAGTCGGAGCGGGTTCATCGGGTACTGCGGCGTCTACGGGGGAGCAGGTTATCATAGACGACGTAGCTAACCATCCGTATTGGGAGCGCTACCGAGACGTCGCGGAGCGTGCAGGGTACGTCGCAGGATGGGCGCAGCCAATTTTTGACTCTGAGCATAATATTCTGGGTACGTTTGGAATGTACCATAACAAGCCGACACCCATGAATGACGTTTGGATGTCGTTACTTGAGCAGGCGGCTCGCTTGGTAAGTCTCGCCTTAGAGCGTAAGCAAGTAGAGGGGAATCTGCAAAAACTCTCCCGGGCTGTGGAGCAGAGCCCAACCATGGTGCTGATTACCGATGCTGCGGGCGCTATCGAGTATATTAACGAAGAGTTTACTAATGTAACGGGTTACTCGCTTGAAGAGGTTCGCGGTAAGACGCCATCCTTGTTAAAAGCTGGAGAAACCGATCTAGATTTATTTAAGGGTATGTGGAGAACTATTCAGTCTGGGGAGGATTGGCACGGCGAATTACGCAACCGAACTAAATCAGGCCAGCCATATTGGACTATGTTATCAATCTCTCCCATCCTTGATGAGTCTAATGTTATTACTCATTATATTGGTGTGAGTGAGGATATATCCAAGCAGAAAGAGAGCCAAGCTCAAATAGAGCGCCTTGCTTTTTATGACCCGCTTACGCTGTTAGGTAATCGCCGATTATTTCGAGAGCAGTTGGAAAGTGAGCTCAAAAAGTCAAAACGGAACGACACTACGCTAGCGTTGTTTTATTTAGACTTAGATAATTTCAAGCAAGTTAATGACACGCTAGGCCATGATGTAGGCGATCGATTATTGCAGTCTATTGCTGATAGATTGCGAACCACGCTACGTAATTCCGACATGATCGCTCGGCTAGGAGGGGATGAGTTTATTGCCTTGCTCCCCGAAATTAGCGGCTCGAAAGAGGCGGGTGTTGTGGCGGAGAAGCTATTAAAAGCGCTTTCTCATCCCGCTGTATTAGGGAATAGTGAAGTTAAAGTGACGGTGAGTTTAGGGATTACTATGGCTCCTCAGGACGGTGAAAATTGGCCTGTATTGATGAAAAATGCCGATCTCGCCATGTATCGCGCGAAGCGCTTAGGCCGAAATAATTTCCAGTTCTTTACTCCGCAAATGAATGAAGAAGTGGTTGCCCGCGCCACGATGGAGCTTGAGATAACACAAGCGCTAAAGAATAGTGAATTTACACTGCATTATCAGCCGCAGTACTCGATCCTTAGTGTTTTGCAGCCAGTGTGTCTGGAAGCATTAATTCGTTGGGATCACCCCGAACGGGGGCGTATACCTCCCGCTGAATTCATTCCTTTTGCAGAAGAGTTAGGTCTCATCGTGGAGATGGGTGAATGGGTGTTACGAGAGGCCTGTCGCCAAGGGCGTACTCTTATGGATATGGGGCATCATCTTCGAATAGCCGTTAACTTATCGATGCGTCAGTTTTTTGATCCTCAGTTGCTCGATAAAATACGGTCTGCTTTAAATGAAAGTGGTTTGCCCGCCGCAAAACTAGAGCTAGAGATTACTGAGTCCATGATCATGGATGACGTGCAAGCGGTCATTGCTACCTTGCATAAGCTAAAAGAATTAGGCGTTTCGCTAGCGATTGATGATTTTGGTACGGGATATTCCTCGCTCAGTTACTTAAAGAAACTCCCTTTTGATTATCTAAAAGTAGATGCCTCTTTTGTTCGAGACATACCTCACGATAAGAATGACATGGAAATCACTTCTGCGGTCATCGCAATGGCTCATAAGTTAGGTATTAAGGTGATAGCTGAAGGGATTGAAACCAGTGAACAGTTAGCTTTTTTGCGCGAAAATGAATGTGAAATGGGGCAGGGGTATTTGCTGGCTAAACCTGCGCCGCTAGACGATTTGTTGTCTCTGTTGGATGTTGAAGTGGACGACGCAGGTTAGCCAAGCGAGTGATTGACAATGAGTGCGTAGTATCTGCAGAGTTGTCACAAGAATGTCACGAAGGCTGCTTATGCTAAAAGCCTAGTTAATACAGTTTGGTATGCCCAATATGCCGGTTCATGCGTTTCCCGATACCTCGACGACCGCCCACTCCTCTGAAATCCACTTTCTGAATGACCTACTCGAACAACAAGCTATTACGCCTTTCTTTCAGCCAATATTCGATTTATTGACAGGGGAGTTAATAGGGCATGAAGCGTTGAGTCGAGGGCCTGAAAACAGTGAGTTATTTATGCCGGCTAAACTGTTTAAAGCAGCGGTTGGTGCCGGTCGTTTACATGAGCTGGAACTTTTGTGTCGTGAAAAGTCGTTGCAGCGCTTTGCTGAGTTGGCCCTGCCGGGTAAGTTATTTCTGAATGTCAGCGCGTCCTTATTAAGCTCTGCTAGTCATCAAAAAGGGATGACGCTGGCGCTGTTGGAGCAGCTAGGGATTGATCAAGATCGTATTGTCATCGAGCTTTCTGAGCAACAGCCATATGATCGTTGCGGTCTTACGTTAGCGTCAGTGGAGTATTATCGAAAAATGGGCTTTAGCATCGCCATTGATGATCTGGGTGTAGGGTACTCGGGTTTGCGTTTATGGTCAGAT
>Ga0115007_10002333_pt1 | contig 11747 bp, 3 predicted proteins | sample ArcOceMetagenome_2_FD_87166 | JGI IMG/M metagenome (GOLD analysis project Ga0115007, IMG submission 87166) | Marine eukaryotic phytoplankton communities from Arctic Ocean - Arctic Ocean ARC135M Metagenome | ecosystem: Environmental > Aquatic > Marine > Oceanic | place: Arctic Ocean | collected... | reverse complement strand
TGTTAGTAACAAGAATATACCTGAACAACAACTACAACGAAGAAGAAGTAAATTCGATCGAAGAGATGATCGGAATTATCACGAATCTTCCCAGCCGCAGCAGTATATCAGTAAGAAGAATGTACCTGAACAACAACAACGAAGAAGAAGTAAATTCGATCGAAGAGATGATCCGAACTATCATGAATCTTCACAGCCGCAGCAGTATGTCAGTAGGAAGAATATACCCGAACAACAACAACGACGTAAATTCGATCGAAGAGATGATCCGAATTATCACGAATCTTCGCAGCCGCAGCAGTATGCCAGTAGGAAGAAGATATCTGATCAACAACAACGACGTCAATTCGATCGAAGAGATGATCCGAACTATCACGAATCTTCACAGTCGCAGCAGTATGTCAGTAAGGAGAAGATACCTGAACAACAACAACGACGTAAATTCGATGCTGTCGCTCCTCCTCCTCCAGGTAACTTCCAAAGGACGCAAACCTGGAACGTTGACAAGTCACTACTAGATACAGTATCACCACAAGAAAGTCAGATCTCTCAGGAAAAAAGATTCTTTCAAGAAAAAACGACGTCGTCAACCAGTAATATTTTTGTTAAAAAGTCGAGCATGAAACAATCATATCCTCCTCATGTAACTAGTCCTAATCATGCTGAAAATATCCTGGGGAGTTTCATACCAAGTACGTGTGGTGGGCCTGTCAACGGTGACGGTCCGGTTGACAGTGTGCTAAAACTTTTTGACACACCTGGACGGCTGAACAACTCCTACAGAAGTGTAAATAGTCGCAGTAGTGCTCCTTCTGTTGTTGGTAGTGGACCTTCACCGCATCTTCATCATCGCATCACTCGAAAAGCTTCTCCTAATGGACTACGTAATTCGAGTAATGAGAGCCGATCTGGATATTCACAGGAAACGAAAAGAATATCTGGAGGTTCACGTCGCTCTCCTGAGTCTTTTATAAAAGACTCGGGAGGTAGTAAACTTCCAAAGTCTGAATCACAAAAGCGGCACGAATTAGAAATGTTACGAGTTTTGTATCCAGATTCTAACGACAGTAATCCTGGCGTTGCGAGACTACTTTCAGACTTATCGAATGGGAATACGAGTCGACAGACACAAGATTTTTCCATCCATGACGCTATTTGGGGATCAGAATCATCCGACTCGGCAACGGCAACGTCAAAGGCAGAATCATCTGTTGCACGTGGCCCTCGACACTCAACTGGAGGGATGGGGGTGATAAATGTTGGTAACAAGTATTCTCGAGCTCGTGCTACGTCGTCTCCAGAACACGTTAAGCAGAATGGTTCATCTACAGCATTATCAGCCTTAGCTGCTATGAAAACTGAGTTATCAGTCAGATCGGGATCTGAGGGCGTAGCAACAAGAGTAGATGAATTCTTATTCGATCAGCTGAAGCGTTGCAGCGACAATGCACAGATCGAAAGTTCACCAAGACAATCCAAGCTATATCCCCAGGATTACTTGAAAGGCGAGTTAAAATTACCATCTGATACCAAGAATAAAGATAGTAACGCTTTACCCTTTTCTCCTGCATTTAATATGTTTGAGGAAATCCATCGGCAACTTACTGGTAAGGAGAAACTTGATTCGTCGGGTTTTCCTACTGAAATTCTCAATGATAATACAACTCAGAGCAGTAATATTGTCGATAAACTACAACAAGATCAACGACTCCAAGATAAGCTTGACGCTGTTCGGGTACGAAGTATTAGAAACGCTGAAAAGTTTCAGCAATTATTAGACAGCGAAAAAAAGGACCATGTCTTTCAGGATGGACAGCCACGCAACGACAACGGAACAGGGAAAAGTCCGTGTGATTCTAACAATTTTGGGGAGGGGAATACCAACCAAGAATCATCCACTGATCAGACCACTGATCGTCAATATCCTCAAGGAAAACCTATGGCGGGGAAAGGTCTTGATCATCTCTTTGATAACACAACAGAAAAGATTGGTACCGCTTTTGGTGAAGATTTAATGAAAGCGACTTCGCGGACTTCTGCGACTTCAGGTGTGTCTACAAGTATTTCTAGCTCAAGTCCTTCGCAGCAACGTAATCATTATATGTATGTTGCATATTCTCGGTTCGGTCAAGATGCACGGAAAGTACTCCAACTATGTGAACACCATTCTATACCGACTCCAAATCGCCGTAATAATGAAGTCTTGATCCGTGTCCACGCCTCCACAATATCAGCCTCGGACTGTGCAATTCGGCGAGGAGAATGGTCGAATATTTCGATGGATCCGTACATCGTACCCGGTGTAGCTCTTGTGGGTATCGTAACGGAAAGCGACAAAAAGAAAACCCGTACTTCCTTTTCTTTTTCTTCGCCTATTCAACCGGGAGATGTGGTTTTGGCCTTGGCCACATCAGGAGCCAATGCGCGATATACGTGTTTGCCCAGAAACCAACTGGTGAAGATTCCTCCTCAACTCAACCCCGACCTGGCAGTCTGTTTGACAGAGACATACCTAACAGCTTTTCAGGCTCTACATTTAGGACAAAGGGGTGGATTACGATACCACGAAAATTCATTAAAGGGAAAATCGATTTTGATTACGGGTGGTTATTCTCCCCTTGGGAAAGCCCTTATTGAACTTTGCCGTGCTGGTGATGCAGAATTCTGCTATGCCTTGACCAATCAGTCACAAAATAAAACAAAACAATCAAAAAAGAATCGAGGGGGATCGGGATCTTCCCCCTCGTCTGACGATTCACGTCATCAGTGCGAGGCAATGGAGCAATGGGGTGCCATTCCTCTATCAAATAATCCACAGGACTGGTTGACTCTCATTGGCAGGCAGATTGATATACTTGTGACAGTGTACGATCCCTCTGAACATGCACAATCTAATGATAGTATTTCAGGGGATCACTGGAAGGTTTTACGCAAGGACGGTCAGGTAGTTGTCGTGAGTACTCACCCAGGTATGAGCGAAGCTGAGCAACGAGATAAGCTTTTTGGATCTCCAACTGCACAGAAGATAAATGGTAGCTCTGTGCGTGGTAACAGTATTAAGGCTTTTCGAATCCCATCTTGTCGCCCATCAGGCCGAGATAAATTGGCTGATCGATCGATTTGGTACAATCTCTTTGATTCTTTGGAGAGTGATCGAGGCGGGAGATCTGCAGCGAAGAAAGATCTGGAACACTTGATCCATCTTTTACAGCTGGACTTAGTTCATCCCGAGGTTGTGGAGCGTTTTCCGTTATCAAGGGTGGCGAAAGCACAGATTCGGATGGAGCAAAATAAGGTCACTGGAGTCGGTCATTTGATATGTTCCCCGTGGCTTATGGAGCAATCACAAAGGAAACAAATAGCAAAAGAAGAAACGAACGAACAAACACAGTTAACTGGGGATACAGTTTTATTATAAATGGAATCTAAAGTAAATATTAAACACTAACATGGGGAAGCTATTTATATTTCTAGCTAGTGTCTTACCTACTGGTATCTCCCCATCATGAAGCTTTTTTGTGCCTGATGAGTGTTAAGACAGACTAGCTAGACTATGATTCAATATTGTAGAAAATAATAAATGGTGCTAGTCATATACTTCACAACAACAAAACCTGTATATTATCACCATTGTGAAGAACATTGTTGGGAAGACTACTATCACAGCTACTGCAGTCTTCTACTCCATGTGCTCTTGTTTTTATATCAATATCTATGGAATAATATTCAATATATAGTAATAATTGGGTATGTTAAACAATAATCATAACGATTTTCTAAACCATTATAATAATATGATACATACTTCACAACAAGTAAATCTCTCTAGTACTAGGGTATTATCCAAGGCAGGCAACAAAAATATGAAAAAGTTCTGTTAAATTCTTCTAGTTATTCTAAGAGTATTATGGGGTATGAGCCCATACACCCCTGTTGTTTTTAAGTACAGCATTGTACCTGCCCTTGCTCACAAATCTTGACGAGTATCAAGTAAATAACAAAAGTCCAAGAATTGATTGAGATAAATTATTGATATGTGTCATACAAGGACTAATATTCTAGCTAGTAGGTAGGTAGCGACAAAGAGAAGGGTAGTAGTATGTATTTTGTAATGAGATATAAAATTTTAATTTAAAGATGTTATATTGTAGAACTTATTATTAACGCGCACCCCGCCAATGATCACGATTAAAAACCATGCCTGGTGTTAAACCCAAACACAACAAATCATCATCAATCACCGCCACAGCGAACGTCTTGACAGTTAAAAGAATAATTCCACCCTCGACCAAGCGCCTTTTTTCGTTATAGAATTTTCCCAATCAACCATCGTCTGCTTCGACTCGGACTTAACTCACTCAATTCTCTCTTCTTGCTGGTATGGTATTTAATGATAAAAGAAGTTATTGTTTAATAACCACCTCCACCACCTCCACCATCGTTGGATCCCCAGTTGCCGCCGCCGCCACCGCCGCCACCTCCTTGACCTTGATCGCGTCTTTGTCTAACAACACCATCACCGTTTCCAGTGACGTTAGCGGCGGACCACTTTTGCTTGACATCATCGAACTGTTTATCGTAAGTAACAGTTTCTGATTCGTTCAATGACTTGTATCCATCCTTGTTAATGGCTGAGAAATGAACGAAGACATCTTCACCACCATCGGCAGGTGTGATGAAACCAAATCCCTTTTGGCTGAAAAACTTGACGGTACCTGATTCTGCCATTTTGAAATAATAAGATAGTTATAATAAAATAAATAATAATATGACTGTTGTGGTGATTACGATGAGAAGACTAAAAAAAATGCAAAAAACCACGGCAAACAAACAAGTTTACGTAGTAAAAACGCGCGATAGGAAGCAAAAAAAAAATGCTCTGACATCCACAGGATTAGTTCTCGTGATAAACCGTGCTAGAAGAAATAGTTAGACACCAACGAACAAAAAATAAAAATTTCATCGAAGAAAAACAAGAATGGATGGACATGACTGATTTCACACAAATGACATGAAAATGCTGTCATTTGGTTGGATGTAGTGTGATGATGTGGTGGGCGTGATTGCTTAATTGTTAGTTTACAGCCTGACTTCATGGGACTGAAGTTCAAAAATAGAGTGAGTCGAGTGAGTCGCATATCAGTCACGAATGATTGAATCAGCTAGCACGCACTGCTACTCTCTTTATTTTTTATTTTATCTCCCAACGGAAACAAGAAGAGGAGCAGGAGATAAAGAGCTGATATCGCTAGATAGAGAGATTATAAATAAGAGAACTCATTATCTTTACTTTTTATTTTATCTCCCAACGGAAACAAGAAGAGGAGCAGGAGATAAAGAGCTGCTATCGCTAGATAGAGAGATTATAAGTAAGAGAAAAACACAACTTTGATTGGTTGGTCAGATTTTGTGAGCACAACATGGTGGTGGTGTGTTGATTGCATTTCTAGTTATGCATGTGCATCATAATCGAATCATGATGTAGTATGCATCTACAAAACAACAAGCACAGTAGACAGATATTGTGTTGATTTATATTTTGAGGTTGCTGTCAAATCAATTAAAAAACTAAATAAAAAATAGCAATTATTATAATATTATGTTTCATTATGTTGTTATAGCTTTGGTCATGACCAACTGACCAACACCCAATATAATCTTTATTGTTAACATAAGCATCAGTATCAGAATTACAAGCAACAACAAACTCTTGCTATGTACTAGTTAGACAGTCTAAACAATCCTATTCCAGCTTAATTTAGGCGCCACCTTAATCCCCAATCGCGGAGTAGATGGTCGCAAACGGATCTCAACGAATAAATGGCGCGTGCATATTGCATTTTCTTCTTGTCCTTGTCATAGACAAAACAATTAAAAAGATATATAGCGAAATACCGTATAAGAATTTTCATCGCCACCATCCATCCCCACCGAAGAAGCACATACAGTACCGTAAAAATGAAAAAATGGAAACGATACAGCCAACATAACAATGGGAAGGTGATCTGATCACACACATACTGTACATTATTTATTTGAATTAGGACACTGAAACACTTTCTTTTCAAGTACTGTTAATTAGATACAGCTACTCCACACCAGCCAAGACACGAATACACGACCCTTCCTTCTAGCATCACAGAAGAAAGGAAAGAGAGGGAAGAGGGAAAAAAAAACAATACTTGTAGAGGTCCGTTTAATAGAGGTTAAAGAGATCTAATTCTATCCTGTTCAAATCGATGCACCAAAGAAGCATTAAAGCTAGAGAGTACGGAACAAATCACCATCCGCGGTCAAACAGAAACAAACAACCAAAAAAGCAAAACCGAACGCACAGAATAAAACAAATTAAATAGTTCAAGTTCAAATTCAAATTCAAATTCAAATATTTTAGGAAACAAACAAACAATTATGGAGGAATATGGACCTATTCGTCGTCGCATCAATTCCTTTACAATTAAATTAGAACCATTCGTAAATGGATTAACAAATGAGGAGGCTATAACTGTACGAAATACAATCGAATCTATTATACAGTCCTATTTCTTTGAAGTCCAACCATGGGCGACGATTGATAACAGTGATAACAGTAACGATATCGGTGACGACAGCACTACAGGCAATAACAACGATGGAGCAGCAACAACGACAACAACAACAACCGCTGCGGCTGGATCTGTTACTTATGTTGGATTAGCGCAAATATTAGAAAATCGTCAAACAGAAGACAATCAAGGTGTGCAATTGACTATGAATGGATTGATATACTTTGCTGAAGGGTCACAAGATATACCAGATGAAACTGAATTATTAGAAATGATGGAAAGACAGGCATTATCTCCTGAGGCTGTAGTAGAAGCTCTCAAAGCTGACTTCCCATGTTTGCAATTGGTTACAGTAATCGAAACAGCAACAGCAACAACAGGAGGAGACGACACTAATACAGCAACAGCAGCCAACAACAAGCCCGACGATACGACTACTACTACAGCAACAACAACAACAACTAATATCATCCCTACTCTGTCTCCGACAGTCGAGATAAAAGCAGCAACAACAACGACGACGACAACGTTAGCGCCATCACCATCGCCGTCCTTAGTAGTAGTAGTAGCAGCCAAACCGTCTGTACAAGAAGTACCGGTAACCGAAGGATCATCGTCGTCATCATCAGCGATTGTACCACCCGTCGGACAACAACAAGATACAATAATTGATGGTGATGATGATGATGATTCTATCAACATTGCGGCTTTGGCTGGAGGAGTGGCTGCGGGATTTGTAGTTCTAATAGCAATCCTTGGATTATTTTTAATCCGGACAAAACGAAAGAGTAGTAGTAGTAAAAAAAATGACAGCAATGACGGTCAGTACCTTGTCAATATTAATTCAAAGGATCTTTTTGGTTCAACGTCTCAAGATGATTGGCAACTAAATAGTAACAGCCCTACCAAGACTCCTAGATCAAGATCTAAAGGAATAGAGGATCTACAAAAATCAATGGATGATCTAGAAGAAGCGATACCACAAGAACAGCAACAATCTCCTTCCGAAGTATCAAAAACCCGGACAAGCGGAGAACAATTAGAAAAATATACCAGTAACAAAGATATCATTGGAACATCAACAACAATTTCTTACTTGTCATCCTTCTTCACAAGAGTTAATCCAATGCAAACACATCAGCAGCAAGAAGAAGTTAGATCAGTCTCAACGAATGGAGAAATTAATAATAATAATGATGATGGTGGTGCTGGTAATAATAATACTAGTAATAATAACAATAATAATGACGAAACCGATGTTGGCGAAACCACTTTGTCAGACTTTGATGATACGGTGAGTATTCAACCCCACATCGTTACATTACAAGCACTGGAATCATTTGAAGAACAACATAAAATGACACGTCAGGATGTCGTTTTTCAAAAGGAAATGTTAGAGTCCTCATTTGAAAAGATTAATAATGTTGCTGCAAGCTATGCAGGTAGTAGTAATCTATCTTATTCATCATCGTCACTTGACTCTTCGAAGGGGAAGAGCCGCGGTAACAGCAACTACAATAATAACAAACCGTCGGTACCACAAAAACTCGTTTTCAACAAAAACAGACACAAAGAATTGGAAGAAGAAAAAGAAGAACAACGGGCACGTTACTCTATGATGCCCAATCCATATTTCCGTCGTACATATCCCGGAGCGGCACCGGGAGCAACCGTCGAAGATCGATCACTTCCTTGTGCTCTAACACCAACAGATACTACAGCTGCTGCGTTAGCTCGAAGAACAATATCACCAGGAAGTGAAACTGGAAGTTATACAGGTTTGGGGATGATTCCGAAACTATCAGCTCCAGCTTGGTGGTCGTCCTCAAATGGAAATAGTTCTTTGGATAATGATAGAAGTCCTAGTAGTAGAAGTCGTAGCAGCAGAAGTAGTGGCAGCAGACGGAAAAGCAGAGGCAGCAGTAGTAGTAAAGATCGAAGAAGTAGTGGCAGTAATAAGTCGAGTAGTGCCGCAGCAACAGCAACGGCAGCCTATAGTGATGATGATTTGGCATATTCGGGTGACGAAGAGAATACATTTGGTGTACCCGAATCGGATGGATGGGACCCTGCCGATGCAGAATTAAGTTCTATCGGAGATGCACCAGATCAAGATGAAATTAATATGATTTTATTCCACCCACAAGTAACGGGCGGAAACAACAACAAACAATCTGTACCACAATCTATACTGAATAATACCTCGAATACTACCCGAAAAGATTCCTTCAAAATGACGAAACGAAAGAGTAAGTCACCCACAAAACAACAAGCGGGTGCGTCCGAATATTGGAATGGCGCTAACTCTGTTTCTAGTGAGGAAAGTAATGTTCTAAAACTTGACTCTTCCGTTAGCATGGAAATATAACAAGTGGTAAGGCGGACGAAACGGAATGGAATGGAATTTAATGCTTTTACGGGACGAATAAAACGAACGAACGCATCAATAAAAAAGATAATGTAAAATAAAGCAAATACGTGGACCATTTAGCACACACTTCACGATGCGAGAAGGAAAGAAGAAACTATACATTATTTTGAAAAAAGTTTCCAAGAATCGTTCCCATGCAAGCCCCAATATATATGTATTTTTATATAGTTAAGAATTATACTTTTTAAGACCCTATACATCCACTATTTTTCTGATTAGCCTAGCTAGGTAGCTAGAGGCAGTGCAGGGGTACTTTAAAAGATGAAAACTTGCTTCTAATAACAAACTAAATCTAGCTAAGCTATTCATTAGGGTTAAAAAATAGCTATTGAGAGGGTATAATGTTATTATTGGTTCTCTTTTATCATGTCTGCGTTTGGGCTTTTTTGAAGGGTCTCCTCCGTTTTCTTCGTTGTTATCGACTTACTTCGTGGTCTGTTGAGACAATTCAGGAAACGTTGGTGGACTTCGTTGGTAGTGCTGTTGTCGACTTGAAGAAGAAGGCGGTGATGATGATAATGAACCGTATGTTCCAGGTTGCTCTGATATGGTTCCTCTTTGCCGTTGTTGGGTTGTAGTTGTAGTTGTAGTTGTGTTACGATGACGGGGTGTCAATCGTGACTCGAAAATAGCCTGTAACCCACCCGATTCTTGAGCGTAATCATCATCATCATCATCATCATCGTTGTCGTCGCCGTCGCCGTCGCCGTCGCCGTAACGACATCGGTTATTATTGGTGTTGCTGTTGGTTTTGGGGTGTTTTGAAGGTGTCGTCGTCGTCGTCACATTGGATGCTGAGATGGTATCCATCGATGTATTATTCTCTACGCTACAAAACAGATCATCAATATTAGTACTGTTTGGATCATCGTCATCTAAATGTTCGTACATATCGAGGCCATTCGTATTGTTGTTGTTATTGTTATTGTTATCATTGTGCGGACTACTACTACTACCGCATCCATCGGCAACAGCGTGATCATGTGGATGAGTATGATAAACATCTGACGATGTCGATAAAAGTGAAAAATTACTTTCATTGCGAGACAACAGAATAGGAGGAGGAAGTGGGGGTAGAGTTGCTGCTGATATTCCTTCTATTCGTCCGCCCATCGGTATCATCAGTGATTCTTCCAATCCCGATTCGATTACAGTTTTGTTGTTGCTGCTAACGCTACAAGTCAACGAATCACCTCCACCGCTACTGGTGTTCCCAAAATTATTATTTCTATTCTGTATCGTTGGTGGTGATTCGTTGATATTGTTGTTGTTATTGTAACGGGTTGTAGTACCGCTTGCACTCGGAGTATTAGTCGTAGAAGTGTCACGTCTCACAACAACTTCGCCACCCATAAAGTATAAAAGTGATCCCGTACTACTGTTATCATCACCATCAACATCACCATACTCTTGGTTATTGTTTGCTCGATACAATCCCGCCGTTGTATAATTCGAAGTACTATTCCTAGATGATGCCGTTGATTGGAATGATTGACGAGACACAAGAGAATCGAATTGCTGTTGCTGCTGTTGTTGTCCTCCTCCTCCTCCTCTCGTACTATTATTATTTAAAACGGAAGATGACAAAGAGCCCCGTGCTAATGTTGATGTATGAGGTGTGAACATCGGTGTTGTTTGATCAGTATGATTATTGCCATTATCATTGCCATTATCATTATCATTGCCATTGTCACCAGTAACATCATCATTCTGTAGTGGACCAGGACGATGCCGCCGCCGCTGCTGCTGCTGCGTCGTCGTTAAAAATACGCTACTACTACTATCAGTGGTAGTATGGTGGTTGCTATTGTTACCATTGTTGGTGTTCTCGTCATTATTGTTATTATTGTTGCTACCGTTATTCGCGTTGTTCATGTTACTACTATGCATATTGTTGTTGTTGTTGTTGTTGCTGCTATTATTATTATTATTATTATTATTATCAATCATTCTTGGTCGATTGATTGTTACATTCCCTAATACAATTGCTGGTAATTCATATCTATGCCAAAAAAATATAATTGAATGTAATATAAAACACCAAACAACTGTTAATGCGACATAAACAAAACCATTATATTGGAATGCACTTTGATAGACATGAAATAATAAAAACAAAAGGAAGAAGAAATATGGAAAATATTGTATCCCTTGTATACTCCTTAGTGAAACTAATGAAAACCCTTCTACGAACCATATAATTGACATAATTGAAAATGCTAAAAATTTATCACCATCATAAAATTCAATTAGAAAAAACATCATCCCGACCATAATAGGTACAAAAACTAAATTTGTTACAACATGTGTTGTTATTAAATCACTTAAAGATAAAGATGCACGTACTCTTCTTGATAATTCTTTTGTAAAATCTAACATCCTTTCTTGTGTTTCGCGTAATGTAAAACTAACAAGTGTTGTACAAAAGAAAAATAAGAATGATGTTCTACAAAAAACACCAATTTTATTTAATAATATTGTATACCAATAAAATGTTGAAGATGAAGAAGAGTTTGGTGTATCATTGTTGTTACTGCTGTTGCTTTTGTATCCTTCTCCCAATTCTTGAAGACGCTTTGTTCGTGGATTGTATACATACCCTGTTGTTGTTGATGTTGTTGTTACATCATTATCATTATCAGAATTAGAATCAGAATTAGAATCGGAATTAGAATCGGAATTAGAATCAGAATTATCATGGTTTGTTTGTGTTTGTGATTGAAATGTTAATATCCAATTATATAATACAGTATCAACACCAACATAACAAT
>Ga0115007_10002329_pt1 | contig 11757 bp, 6 predicted proteins | sample ArcOceMetagenome_2_FD_87166 | JGI IMG/M metagenome (GOLD analysis project Ga0115007, IMG submission 87166) | Marine eukaryotic phytoplankton communities from Arctic Ocean - Arctic Ocean ARC135M Metagenome | ecosystem: Environmental > Aquatic > Marine > Oceanic | place: Arctic Ocean | collected... | reverse complement strand
TATGCATGCTCTATCCCTGGGAACTCGTATGGTGGTCTATACGAAGCTAGCCTCCATCGTAATTCCCCATCATCGTCAGGTCCATTTTTTAGCCATCCCTCAAGTGTTGCCACGCTAACGATGGTAGTCTGTCTGGGTTCTCCTTTAGTATCCAATAATGAAGTATACTCTGTTGTTGATATTTTTGAGGAATTATTCTCCGATGTTGATGTTGATGTGTCTTCTTCTTCTTTCGAATCAGAAGTTGATGATGAAGATGATTTCGCAATCACAAATTCTTGAGTGACATCGTATAAGACTTCTATTTGAGCAGCAACTGCAGTATTTTCTGAATCAATTTCATCGTCGTCGTAGTTGAAGTCAACAGCTTCGTATTCCCGGACAAATCCTTCGTCATTACTCTCCTCATTATTGTCTTCTGAATTAGGTCTTTTCTTTTCCTTAAATAGACACGCTCTGGCACTCAATATAGCAACATTGTTAACTTCACAACTTCCTTCACGAATCATTATATTATTCTTCGATGATTGGCTTTGAAGTAAAAATGCTGTCTTCGAACTAAGTTGATTGATCTGAAATAGTTCTTTGGTTACCATTCGAGAAAGAGAAGCAGCAATAGATTCCGGATTACTTTCGGCTTCTTTCATCCATTCATAGTTTAAGACCGCCTCAGCATCTTTCTTTTGTTTCTCTGAGTCTACATTATTTTCATTGCCACCAGTGAAGGAACGAAGTACTGATAACAATTTTTCTTTCTCTTCCTTCGTGATGTCTCCTATTAACGAATTATTATTATTATTATTGTCGTCGTCATAGTTGTCGTTGGAAGAGTCGTCATCATTATCATCTACCTGCTCCACCTTTTTTTTGTCGTCGTTGTCCGTGTTACTAATTCCAGCGGCGAGAGCTTTATGGTTGATTTCATATAGTTCATTTTCTAATGCACCACTAACATTGTGGAAATTTTCCAATGCCGGAGCTAATCCTTCTAGAAAAACGAGAGGTTCGAATTTGCATTTTTTAAATAGTGGATTTTGTAGGTCATGAAACAGTGAAAGCATCATCATCGGTCCGGCTGTTGCTTGCGTCAATACTTCCTCTTGAATTGTATCATTTTCGAGCATTTTTGTAAATCCAATTCGATTTTTTTCAGTTAACAAAGAAAACATACCATTGATTGCCGAGTAAAACATTTCTGGCATCGTCCTCGGCGAGATGATAAATCCTGATGTTATTTTTCGTGCTGTGATCATGATTGCTTGAATTTTTTATGCTAGCTAGCTATGTGCTTTTCAATCTAAAAGAGAGAAAGATCCTCACCACTTCGTTTCTTCGACCCCTCAATGAATAATGAGCCGACCTTCGTTTCGTATGTTTTGACTCTTCTGTTGATCAATCATTCAATCATTCTTTCGATCTGCTTCTTTTTGTGGCAAGTTCGAATAAAGTCGACAAGGAATAAAACAGTCAGTCGAAAAGATTAGAAAATAACAGATGAGGGATCTAACAAAAAGGGCTAATCCTGTCCAACTGTTGATTTTGTGCTGGACATCTTCAAATAAAAATGAATAACCATGCTTCAACTATGAAGTAGGATATTTCTAAAGCAGGACAACACAGGATGATGATTGAGAGGCATTAATGGTTAGGTAGGTACTACTTTGTGTTTGGCATTTGCAACCACAAGTCCTAATAATATTAAATTTCTAACAAATATATATTGTGACTTGCCAAAGGTTCTTTTTCATCTAAAGACTAACACCTCTATAAAGAACATTGTATTTTCACATAATGCGACCCCTAGCTCTAATTAGGAAGCTTTCCCAAAAATGGTGTCTAGTTGAAAGAATCTTGGAGTAATTATTCTTGCCTTGTGCCTCTCAATTAAAAGAAAATCAGTTTTTTTTTTGTCCAGCCGAGAGGACCAGACCAGACGACTTGAGATGAGCAAATTGAAAATTTATAATAGTTTTGATACTACTTCTTAGAAATATTGAGTATTATAAATAATCATTACTATTACTTTAAATAATTACTCTTGAAGCGGCAATAAGAATAATTCATGCTTTGATTTCAACAATTTTTTGTGCTCCTTTAAAATATCCGCAAATTGACCAATATAATCAACATTGTTGTTGTTGTGTTGATTTTCAACCCTCCGCCGTTTATTGCTACTACTACTACTATTTTTAGGCCAATATTCGCGAATTATATCATCGAATGCAACGTTTTGTTGACCAATCTCCTCATCGTATAAATTCAAAGCCGTTTCTCGTTGATCTACTTCGATGAAACTAGACGAAACTTGTTTTGGAATTGTCTGCATGAATTGGCTGATGGTTTCTTTGAAGTCTTTTTCTCTAATAGAATCTGTCATCATCGATGATGCTGTCGTCGAACACTGTTGTTCGGATCGTACCGGCTTTTTTAATACATCCCCAAACGAGATAAAATTATTCCAAGATTTTGAATACGATTGAAGGCACATACGTGCACACTCTAGTGTGTCGTCGTCATTGTTGCTGTTGTTGTTGTTTTTCTGATTCTGATTCTGATCCGAGGAAGCTGTCAAACCAGAATAACTGAGAGGAAAAGGACGCACATAATCGAGAGTCAGTATACTTTTCAGTTTTTTCTGAACCAAATCAAATGCAGTTACATCATCCCTTCTCTGTGAGTCATTGGAATTTCCAGTGACGGTAGCATCGTCCGAAGCATTCATAGATAATGATGGTGATTGTGATGATGATGATGATAATGACAATGGCGACGATGATGGAAAAATTCTAAAGCAGCATGATGGAAATTCGAGTATCAGACATGGTGTAGTTTCGCTGGTAGTGGAATTTTTCGTTGTTGTTTCTTTTGTGGAATCGATGCCCCCACGAGAAACATTTATCTCTCCTTTTTGATTACTACTGGTAATACTTCGCATCCGATTCAAATCAACCTGAAAAGAGTTACCATCGATAACAGCAATTACAATCACCTCATCAGATGCCGTCTCTTTCGTTTGGTCGTCTATTTCCGATGGGTTTCTTCTATTTGCTTTCTTCACGGGTGTAGTCATCCCTCTTTCTGGAAGTTTTTCAGTATGTAATCTTAATTCAACCTTACACATGGTCGGATCAAAACTACTTTTTTTATTATCTTTTCTGTCGTCATTTTTTTTGTTATCATTCGTAGTATTTGTTGTTGTCGTCGAAGACACCATTTTTATTCTTGGTTTCAAAAAGTAGGCCGGTCCCAGACTTTTCACCACGCTATCAACAACGGTCGAATTATTATAATTATTTTCGCAAGGTTCAATCGACAACTCCATATTGGTAAGTAAAACTTCATAACGGTTACATTTATCTGAGACTAATCCAGAGGAGGGGAGTGGATAAAGGAAGGATTGGCAGCATAGAAACGATTTCCGGTCCATCTTGATCGATTACTTTATGGTGTATTGTACAAGGCGTTTTTGTTGACGAATGAATATTAAATTGATGAGCAATATAGTAAAAGAGAAAAAAATGATTCTTTGCCTTCGTTATTTCATGAAAAAGTTTTGGCGCACCCTTAATAGCTAACATACCGTATGTAAGATCCAACGGTAAGTACGTATGAACATACCCACACCCAAATTCTGGCCATCCACTGTACTGTATGCACGAACACGGAAGAAACTCTGAGAGAGGAACCGACGCAGTTCAGTAACAGTTGCGCTTATGTCAAAATAAGTTACGGTAGTTATTTAGTTGAGTTGAGTTGAGTTGAGTTGAAAAGTACGAACGAACACTAACAGCAAAACAAGGAGCTCAAGACAAGCATACTAGCATTTTTATTAAACGGGCGAGCAGATAATAATAATAGCATAGAACCAAGAATAACGATGGATAATGAAGAAGTAAGTTAACCATGAAGGCCGGCGAGAAACTAGTATACATTGTTTTGGTTCAATTTGAAATTGAAGGCCGCAATCGAAAAGAAAGAAAAAAAATGGGGAGCATTTAATTGCAGAGTTGTTTCAATTTGTTTTTGAATCATTTTTTATTAAAATTTCTACTCGCTGCATTGTTAATCTCACTAAATGATAATGGCTATTCTTTTGCTCCATCTCTCTCTCTCTCTGATATATTTTTATCATTTATTTTTGCTTTTATTCCTATCATAAAATTATTTGTTATCCTTGTATTGTGATTTGATTTTGAATGGGTTGGTCGTGTCGTGTTTCTGTTTGTGTTTTGTCTCTGTGTTTCACAGGAAGTTGTTTGCCCGTTATGTTGTGAAGAGTTAGATATCTCCGATCGACAATTTTTTCCTTGTAAATGTGGCTATCAAGTATGTATGTGGTGCTGGCATAGGATTCGTGAATCTGAATCAGGATTATGTCCAGCATGCCGGACACCGTATGGAGACGATCCACATGAATTTAGTGCAGTCGACGTAGAGGAGGTATTAAAAGCAAACAAGGAAAAGGAGGCGGCAGCAAAAGAAGAAAGAAATCGTCAAAGACATTCAACAGATTGTGTACATTATATGTCAGAAGTTGATAGTTTAGCAGGTGGACGACAGGTAGGACAAATGGAGGTACCGAAGGATAGAACTCAATTAGCAAACATGAGAGTAATACGTCGAAATCTTGTATACGCCGTAGGTCTACCACCAAATGTTGCCAGTGAAGATGCCCTACGTAAATCTGATTATTTCGGACAATATGGAAAAATTGCAAAAATTGTTCTTAATAGGAGTCAAACAGCTACTGGTGGGGGTGACGTGAGACGAGCAAGTGCTTCGGCCTATGTTACGTTTGTTCATAAGGTATGTTTATTCTATTCTATCCAAAATGAACTATTATATTAGTCTTGAATGGTTGGTAGCAGCAGCAACAACAACAAAAATTAAATTGTTCAAATGAATTTCCTTCTTTTTCTATTATCACTAAACTGTAACTTTCTCAACTTTTTCAGGAGGACACATTGTCTTGTATCTTAGCGCTTGATGGTTTTTACATGGATGGGCGGAACGTTCGATCATCTTACGGTACTTCAAAATATTGCTCCGCATTTATAAAAAACGTCCGTTGTAATAATCCAGAATGTACTTACCTACACAATATGGGACACATTGAAGACACATTTACAAAGCAGGAGATTCAAGCTGGATACGTGACTAGTGGAAGGGATGTTTTAGCACGTCAACAACAAATTGTGCAACAAGCTTTGAGTGCCGCAAGTGGTGCCGCAGGATCCACTCCACGTAGGCGAACTGGAGGAGGAGGTCCGTCAGGTACAGGTAAAGCGTCATCAAATCCTATTTTCCCTCCTCCCTCTTTTGATGAACCTGCTAGAGCTTCTGCTGCTGTTGTCCCAACGCCACCTACAACAACAACAACAACACAAGTACGGTCCGTTTCTACTGGTGCTATCGCTACCGCTTCAACTGCTAGCTCTGGATTTCCTGCAATCTCTTCTGGAAGTTCAGCTTCAGCATCGACGAATACAACCAATGCTACCAAGCCTACTTCTACTGGAGCATCTACAAATAACAATAATAGTGCCAGCGCACTCCCAACTGCACCAAAACCTGTCCCTCAGACAACTCGTAAAACAGCCGGCGCCACTGCGGCATCTGTGGTTGCAGGCGCTCATAGTGTCTCTAGTCGTTCGGAACCCCCCGCTCCACACACAACGCTTACTCCGTTGACACCTCTTAAGCGGTCAAGTGCTGCCTCCAAAGGTGCATCAAAGGCTGCGTCGAATAGTGCTACAGAAACGCAAAAACATACTAACACACGTGCAGGTTCTCAAAAGAAAGCCAATGGACTCAAATCTGGGTCACAGCCTGTTCACTTGCCTGTTCACACTGAATCCATTTCGAGTATCGGGGGAGATGTGATTTCTACTCCAGTAACCGTTCCACAGCCTATTATCGGAAATAATCAAATTTTAAACCCCATTGCTACAGTCAACGGAGATTCTCGTGGTCAACAATCTTCTGGACTTGGCTCATTTGCGCCTTTCGGTGGTGATGGTCTTGGCGGTCTTGGTGGTGAAGTGTTTGATGGACCATTGCAATCATCATCGTTTAATGTCAGATCAGCAATTGGTTCAGGCATGGGCGCCAAGTGGGATTCAGTTCCTGGTGGTGATCCTGTCTACCCAGCAAATCATCATCACCAAGCTCCGTCTTGGGGTAGTACTATAGGCTCTCATGCCCCTCAGAATATTGTCCCAGGTGCGAACACAAACTCAATCGGTGGCGGTATCATTGGTGGTGGAACTATTGGAGGTGGTAACGTTCAGAATAGGACGGGTAGCTCTGCTTTGGCATCGATGTTGGGTATTAATTTACCAAGTGGATCTGGATCCCTTCACGAGTCAACGACTCCGCTCTGGACACCTGGGCCTGCACCGCAATCTCACATGGCTTCATTACATGGGAATTCTATGCCCCTACAAGGTATGATTGGTGGAACAGCAATATCGAACAATAATAATAATAATCTGATTGGTGGAATTCCAATTGGTGGAGGAAACCAACAGATGCAATCGACGGTGAATGGAGGCAACAACAGCGACATAGCTCTTCTACAGAGTTTGTTACCTGGAGTTCACATCACGAGTGGTGGAAATTTCCAAGGTAGTGGCTTTGGATCGATTGGGAGTGGTAGTAACAATTCTGCGTCACAACCTCCTCATCGCAATGGTAGTGGTAGCGCATCGTTGGCGACAGGAAACAATCATCAAGGTTTTGGTCTTCATCAACATCAACCGATTGGAACGATCGGGCAAGGCCACGACCATACAAAACAGAGCCAACAGGCACCTGGCAGTATCTGGTAAAATGTGCATACGAGCAGTAAAAGATTATTGGAATGGATTTATCGAGACTGAATGCAATAGTAGATACGAACAAAAAAAAACTGAAATATACAACTGAAATCGGAATGGAATAAGATATGCAATGGATTGGATTTGGATTTATGATATACGGCAATGGAAAATAAAAGGAAAAATGTGCAATGGAAAGTAGTTGTGGAATGGATTGGTAATGGTAAATAATATGATTCTAGATTTCAGTTTATCAAACAAACAAAAAATATCTTCTTCCTACTTGTTTATGTCATTTTTGTTCTGTGGTTTGGCTTGGTTTGGCCTGTTCGATTCATTAAACACAAAATGCAATGCATTATTTAGATAGAGGTTTGCCATGTTACATATGACTTTTGTGAAGGTGCATTATTTTGGACTTCATACTGTACAGTAGCATTTGAGCAAGTGTTTTTCGCTCAATTTTTTAACGTGCGGACGACGACGGACGCACATCAAAGACTTAAAACTTAAAACTTAAAACTCATGATTTATTTTGAGATGATTACTGTGTACTGTATGTTCTTCCGCTTCAATCATACCACAAGTACAAAATCATTTTAGGCGTCAATAATTAAAATGCGGATCTACTACCATGACGACGATATCCGATTATACTAGCTACAACTACTCAATCTCTACCAAACTATTATTGGCGCTGTCGCTAGTTTTAATCTTCAGCTCCTCCAATCATGTAGAAGCTTTCGCGACAAATAGTAGAGCGCTACTCGTCAAGAAGACCGAATGTTCGATTAGTCTTCGAGCAAGTGTTGAGGGAACAGGGACCTTAGTTGACACAGATGGTGATTGTGAAACAGCATCGTCGGCTTTGGACTGGTCCTTTATAGATTCTGCCTACCTGATTCATTGTCCGAACGGTGACCCTGATGGAGAAAGAATTGCATCAACTCGGAGTATTCTAAAAGAGGTGAATCTTCTCGATAGCACTACTGTCAAAGAATTTGATACAGACGATGAAGACAGGGTTAGAGGATGTTATAATTCTCACTGCAATGTATTTAGAGATATAATTCAAAAGAACTCGAGGAAATCAATATCGAATAGTCTTGACTTTTTAGGTATTTTCCAGAATAATGAACGCCGTGATGATGTAGATGATCTTAATGTATTGATATTTGAAGATAACTTGTATCTCAATAACGGAATTTTGGAGCAGGAAAGTATCGACGCGATTTCAAATTTTGTACTAGAATACGAAAATGAATGGGATGTTATTCATCTAGCATATATTCCGTATGTTCCTGACCTAAAAGTATCCAAGACGGATGATAAGAGAATCGTAAAATTATCCACGAAGAATCAACAGAGCGCGCTTGGCACTACAGCTTATGTTATCAACGGCAGAGCTATGCGTAAAATTATAGAGGAAGATGACAGAAAAGGGTACACATTATCGATTCCAGATGCGATGGCTGAATTATTTGGTGAATCACGATACGCGTTGAATCCTACAGCATTTGTCAGGGCACCGGCAACAAAGAGTTTGGTAAATCCACAACTTGACGATCTTCGGTCAATCCTTTTTCGACCCTCCGTTGTATCTTTTGTCCAACAAATTTTAATTTCCACGGGCCTATCGACAACAGCATTGTTACCTTTGGTGATCCTATTCCTGTTGTCAATAAGTATTACCAGCATAAGTTCTTCCGTTCATTCAGCAATCGAATACTTGGATTATGGGACCATAGATGGTCCATTGATAGTCCCGATAACAAGTGTTGTATTTTCCTTTTTTTCACTAGGACTTATCATTCAGGGCTTTCTTCTTGCGCCTAAACCAAACGTTGATGAAAGCGAATAACTAAAAGTTTTAGTAGATAAATCAGACACCATTATAAATCTAATCTGAATTTGACTGTTATATACACCAATAGAGAATCACATAAATTTAGAAAAAAAAGGTATTATAACGACTCTCCTGCTCTACTAATTAAATTATACAGGTTATAAATTCATTCTTGGGATTAGACACGGAAACTTATTCAATAGGGTACCCCAACGCCTTTAAAGATCGTTTTGTTTCACTTGCGAGAAGTTCGTGGTTGTACACTGCAAACTGATTCGCTGACTGCAGATCCTCCACGGCAGCATTCTCCTCCATTACTCGTCTGGCAATATCAGAACATGTTGCCAGATAGGTCAAGCCACATGCTGCTTCATGTGCATTGTGGGAGCTGATCTCAAAGCTCTTTACCTCGTCAAGCAACGACGGAATTAAAAACTCCGTAAACCATTTTTGATTCTGAACAGCATCGACAAGAGATCCGTCTTGAGATGTCAGCGCTAGTACATTGGTTAGAAGTACAATAGCGAGATGACGGCATTTATCAAATAGATCCTTTATAGCATTTACTTCGAATTCCTCTGGTAGGAATGTATCTTTTTGGAGCAGTATTCCAATCTCATCGCGGATCTCCGTGCTGTGTTCACCGACAATAATGGCCTTGCAGCTAATGATGGCCATATCAGGTCGAGTCTTGAGGGGGTCGGTCATATAGCAAAGATTCTCGAGACCAAGAACATTGACGTCTTTATCCTTTGATCTCAGTAGGTCAAGTGATTTTCTGATACCCAAATTAACTTCCTTATGTGGATCACGTTTTTGAACGTCATCAAGACATTTCATGCTACTGATAGGTGTTTTCGTCATCCATGGTGGCATCTTCTTTCTAGCGGGGACTGTTTCTGCTTGGACTTCTATACCTTCGGCACCGTCGAGGATATTCTTACAAACACGCATAAAGCAGCTTGGTGATCCACTTCTTCTTTGGATTTCAATTATAACAGGTTCTTGTGTGCTTTCATCGCCAGCGAAAAGCCGAATACGGAAGCTGACCATATCACTGGTCTTGCACTTGACTTTACCCTTTTCACCGTCATATTCTGCCTCGATTGATAACAAACGAAGAGAATTTGAAATTCTACTAACAATATCAGCAACAGGAACATTTTGAATTTCTCGTCGAGTACGTTCGAGCGGAAAATCTAATGGTACTTGATCCAATGTAGAGACTTTCCAATTGGATTCATTCCATTCGCGTTTCACTGCAACTCCTTCACTGATTGAACGGCTTTTGGATGTCAGCGTTAAAGGCTTGATCGCTGATAGAGGTGTAGTACCAGCTGACTTGCCGCCATTTTCAGCAGAAGATAATCCCACCGAAAATTGAAGAGTAGCTGGTTGACTCATCAGAGACACGGCTCTGGTGTGTAGATGTTGGGATATGACGCATATCGAAACAGAAAGAAAAAGAAAACAAATGAATGAATGGACAAGTTGAGACAAAATAATAGTAATAATAATAATAATACATGAAAAAATTGATGTACAAGTGTCCAAAGGAAAGATAACTGTTATAAGTGGGGAAACGATGATTTAATTTCCCGCTCAAACATACCTCATCGGTGGTAGCTCTTCAGTATAATCATCGCTCGAGCTCATTATTCCAAAAGTAGGTGCCGATTCCCTGACTAGTATATATTTCTATATTGTTAATATTTCTTGTCATCAATCTCCGCTGTTGAGACTGTTTGTGTTTCTTTTGAAGTGAAGTAAATGCGAAAAGGAAATTGTTCATTACTGCTTGAAGTTTATATGATTGATGGACATTCGACCATAGTTTCAAGTTAGTTGTACTTCGTCAATGTTTCATGTATTATTTGTGTTTTGTGTCGACTTTTGTTGTTGTTGTTCTTTTGTAGTCCAGGAACTTCGCAGTGTGTCGCGCTGGTTGAGATTGTTAAGTAGAAATAGTGATACAAAAAAGCAAACAAAAGCCACAAAATAATGTGAGCTGTACTAGTCGTAGCAGTAGAACTCTTCCTCTCGGTCTACTTTGTCCCACTGACTTTCGACTTCTATGGAAGCTGTATAATCAGATGAAACAAATGTGCCAGCTTATTCCCCATAAACATAATATGACTGCATATGACTGCATAATGTAGTAATATATATATTTATGGAAGCTTTTGCAAAGCACCCATAAAAAAAACCCAGACTAGACTCCCTCTGCAAACAAACTAAGATACATGTCATGTTGTTCAACCAAGATTGAAGCTAGCTTTGCATTGATACAACATTGCATCATACAGCTACAAACATCAGCAAATAGGGACTACAATGATGATGATGAGAAAATTATCTTACTTGCCAGGACTATTGGTTGGCTGTTGTAATCTCTTGTTGCTATTCTTCCGTTCATTTCATCACCATCAAATTATTGCTAAAATGAATCATGCCCAGTGCATTGCATGAGGTGTTGCTCTTTAAATAGTAATGTAATAATAGACTCATAATTGTTATCTACACCAGTTTTGTAATCTTAGCAGTCTACTATAACAAATATTGTTGACTTTCCTATCAAATGCAAACACTAAATAATAGTTCAAATCACCCAATGAATCTAAGCAACTGCCAAATTGGTTGCTACAAAAACAAGATGGTCAACATGACTGGTATATGACTCAAAACAGAGGTAATCCAAATCTAATCAGCATCACAAGGAAAGATTGGAGGACAAAGAAAGTACTAACACTACTACCATCATGTGTAAATATGTCTAGCTGCCTAACTCACTAGACTGTAGTCCTTCTATGCTATTAACGTATATAAATAGCGTTTCTTAGAAGTGTGAGCTTAGTTGCTCGTGATGTGTACAAGTCTACTCGTACTAGGTGTTCATTCACTAGTGACTCATGTCTTACTCCCACATCATGCACCATTGCAAATTTGAGGGACCATGGGTATGTATTCATTGCATATGATACCAGTGATGTGAGTGAGTGGCTCAAGAAGAAAGGAGTCACAGCACCAGTACCCATCCCTGTTAAAAGCATAGAACAGAGAGTACCTACTATGGTAAATACATAGGGTACACAG
>Ga0115007_10002328_pt1 | contig 11760 bp, 18 predicted proteins | sample ArcOceMetagenome_2_FD_87166 | JGI IMG/M metagenome (GOLD analysis project Ga0115007, IMG submission 87166) | Marine eukaryotic phytoplankton communities from Arctic Ocean - Arctic Ocean ARC135M Metagenome | ecosystem: Environmental > Aquatic > Marine > Oceanic | place: Arctic Ocean | collected... | reverse complement strand
CCATTAATTTAATGAATGAGGGCAGGTTATTCTACCCTCGAGTTGACCATAGTATGTTACTTGACCATGAAGTACCAGTCATTTGATACACGTCCATGTTCTAGGCGTATTACTTCCTTGCCTAGAGTACATTGAACCATGTGCTTGAACGAGTAGTAAGACTCTTCGGTGACCATGCTGAGTAAAGTGTTCCAGTCTTTGTTAGTGACTCTATACATTGCTGAATTGTATCTTGCTTGTTCGAAGTCTTTCATCTTTTTTCTTCCTATTTTAGGGATACCAATACGAGGTTGTTTGGTACACCACAATTTAACAAAAGAATAGTCAAAGTGGCGTAGCCACGGGTTGAGCGTAGGAGCGTAGCGAACAACAGCGAACATATTGGATAATATTGACAACGTCTTCATGTTGTGAATATTACCGATAGGCTACCTTGACCTTTTGTTATAATTCGTGGTACCAAACCACCTCACAAGATAAGAAGGACAACTCACATACATAGCGCAGCTATCAATGTGGTGTTCTTCTGATCGACCCGACTAGCAGCACCAAGCACCTGACTGTCTTGTGACCGAACGGCTCCATCGTAAGGGAGCAAGTGCAGGTGTGCAGCTTAGAGTTAGAGAACTACTGCCTCTAACCGAATAGACCGCTAGGGTCATGAGGAAAGGCGACAAGCACCCTAGGTGCGAGGAGATGGTTGCACTTAATAAAGCTTTTAGAGCTGCTTGCAGCGTCGCCTGTACTGAGCATCTCATAAATGTGTGAATAACACCAATGGTGTTGATACAGATTCTCACATTTGTGGGATGCGAAGGCGTTTGACCTTGACTTAGACCTTGACTTAGACCTTGACCTTGCCTTTGACCCTAGGCTTTTGAGTAATGCGTAGCATTAAGAGTGTCCATAGTAGGGGGGGCGAAGATAAATCTCACATTTGTGAGAGTCCAGAGTTGACAGAGCAGCTAAAGTATGAGATAATGGTTTTGAAATGAGGGAAACCTATTTCATCTATTTATTTCTCACATTTGTGAGATTACTTGAGGATTTCAAAATGAAATTACTAGATCGTAGTGGGGCTAACACTAAACTAGCCAAGACAAATGATGGTTCTGAGTATCTTGTAGCTGGCTTGTCTCTCATGCCTGATGACATTGTATGTGGGTATCGTAAGCGAGCTGACTGTGGCAAGACCTGCCTTGTGTTCACGGGTATGGCTAGGGTCTTCCCTAAGATCAACCAATCAAGACAGCGCAAGACCGACTGGTATCACTCAGATCGGGGGGCGTTCCTTGAGCAGCTGCGTAAGGAGCTCAGGTTGCACCAGAAGAATTGTGAGAAGAAAGGTATCAAGCCTGCTGTAAGGCTTAACGTGCTCAGCGATATTGCGTGGGAGAAGCACGGTATACCTCAGGAGTTCCCTGATATATTCTTCTATGATTACACCAAGAATGCGTTCCGTTTGGGGCGCACTCCAGATAACTATCATCTCATCTTCTCCTATAGTGGTGCGGAAGAGTATCAAAAGTTTGTGACTAAAGCATGGGAGACTGACTCTCCAGTTGCTGTGGTCTTCAAGAATCGAGTACCTGCCTCCTTTATGGGGCGTGTGGTAGTTGATGGTGACAAGTCTGACCTTGACAACGTGGTAGCAGGTCGTGTTATAATAGGTCTTGTCGAGAAACTGTCGGGTAGTGAGTCTCCAGTGTTCATGGTTGACCCTGACTTAATAGCTGTAGCAGCTTAATCTCACAAATGTGAGAACTTAACTTAACTAGAGGAATGTATTATGTTGTTATCTTTAATTGGTAAATCACCTAAGGTGTCTAAGGTCTTTGTTCGTACACTTGCAGCAGTGCTGCCTTACTTGGGGTACAAGGTCACAGCTGACACTAAGAAAGTACGCCTTAAGAATGCTGATGGCACCTTTCAGGTAGGTGCTAATGGTAAGGGTGTGTATCGTAGGGTTGGTAAGATGGATGGTCGCTTCTTTGCTATCCCTCGCTGGAGTAAGGGTGCTGCTCTTATCCTCACAGCTCGTAAGGTTGTCAATCGTGACCGCCTAGACCTAACAGGTGAGACTTACTTGTCAAAGCATCGAGGCTACCTTACAATAGCTATCGAGCACAGCAAGGGTCGTTTCCTATGGGACGTACAGAACCGTGACATCTCTTAACTAACACGAGGGTGGGACTACCTGCCCTCACTTAACCTAAACTAGGGGAATACAATGAGTATATTAAATAAAGATACAACCACTATCAGCGTCGGCGACATCTTCAATGGCATGTGGGTTGAAGAGATATGGGTAGGCTGTCGTAGTGAGGGTAGGTGCATGGCATACTACAACACCGTTAATCGGGACGGTATCAAACTGATACTTAATCACGATGAGGTTATGGCTCTCTTACGTGGTACATTACAGCAGGTGGCATCATGAGTAACCAAGACAAGCTAGATGTAGTTAAGAACGTACGCTTTGAGTCTTTCTATGGTGGCGAGCCTGTCATTATGACTCGTGCTGAGGCTGATGAGGAGTTTGTATGTCTCATCGAGGCACTACAGGGTTACTGCGCTGATGGTGCGGTGTTTGCAATGGACGACGACAACAACGATTTATTTATAGCGTGGGATTGATTATGAGAACTATGATTTCGTTAGACAATATGGAAGACAAGATCAATGTGCATGAGCATATCATCACAGTTAATATGTGGGAGTTCTATCTTGAGGAACCTGATGAGTTTGGTGTATCATTCGGCTATGTTATGGGGGATGAGAACGAGCTAGGTTATATACCTATCGAACAGCTCGAAGGCTTCATCGTATCTCGTACCAAAGTTGATGCTACCACTGAGCTTATGCCAGCAGCAGGTTATGAATGGGAGGAGTTATGATATACTTTCGCACGTTAAAGTCTTACATGGAGGCAGTACAGCACTGCGTTCGTTTAGGTGTGTACTTTGAGGGTACAGAAGCAAAACAAGATACGTTCCCCTATTGCTTAGAGATTACAGGAGCCAAGGATAATGACTGATGCCACACATGGGGGTAAGGGGAGTAAGCGTAGGAACACTGACGCTGCTAAGTACAACAACAACTACGACCGTATCTTTTGTAAGAAAGGTACTCAACCAGACACAGAGGAGAAGATTAAGGTGAGCCATTTAGATTATGATAGTACCGTAGCATGGAGACCTGCTTGTGGTGGCACTGAGCGACCGTTCGAGTGGGGCGGTAAGGAATATCTATACATGTATAATCATGAGACGGGTGAGCATTCGTACTACAATGCTACCGATGATGTCTTTGAACCTAACGTGGAGTTTAACTAATGTATCTAGTATCTTGGAACAACGCTAACGGCTACCATGATAGTACCTTTGATGATTACCAAGAAGCTGTAGAGTTCTTGGCTGATCTTGAGGATAACTGTAGTGGTTGTTCTTTTACTACCCTTAACAACGCTGATGATGAGCGTGAGGAACAGTGGAACGATGCCAACTCTTGATGACCAGATTGATCTTGAGTATCTCATGGTTCAGTCAGGCATCAAGCGATACCAAAAGCAGATGGCTGATCTCTCTGCTTGTGGGCATGGTGCAAAGACCCTGCATGGTAGGGCTATCGTAGCAGGGGTAGCTCAGGCAGTAGCGTTAGCCATTGATGAGTTCATACAATCTAAGCTGAAGATGAAAGTGAAGATGCTATTGAAGCAGAGTGACCCAAGACAGTTAGCTTACTTGTCTCTGATAAGTGTGGTTGATAGGATTGCAGGTCAGACTCCTTTGATGGGTGCAGCTTTGTTCGTAGGCACACAGGTGGAGACTCAGCAACGACTTGAGAAGTGGATAGCAGCTGATAAGCAGACAGCTAGTTACATGATCAAGCAAGCTAACAAGAAGTCTGACAAAGGCTTTGACCATAAGCGGCATGGTCTGAATCATAAGATGAATGCGGATGGTGTTGACATACCTCACTGGTCTCGTACAGATCGGATAGCTGTGGGTATGAAGCTCATCTCTCTTATCGTAGAGAACTCAGGGATAGCTAAGATAGTTAAGAAAGGTGACGGTAGGAAAACTACTTCGTACGTTGTAGCAACTGAGTCCACACTTCAGTGGGTGAAGACGTTCAACGAAACCAAGGAGAAGAACCTACCTCGGTATGCTCCCTGCATTATCGAGCCTAAAGATTGGGATAGCTTTTGGGGTGGTGGCTACTACAGTGACCACATAAATCAGAAACCTTTTGTCAAGGTGCATACATGAACGAAGAAACTCAGAAATATATAGATGAGTTCGAGCAGTATGATTTATCAATGGAGTATGGGTGTGTCAACGCTCTACAAAAAACTCCGTGGAAGATAAACGCTTACGTCTTGGAGACTCTCAGAGCTGTCTGGGATAGCGGTGAGGAATGGAAAGGGTTACCTGCCAAGTACGACAGGACGTTGCCTGTGTATCCTTTCGGGGACACTAAGATACAGGATGTTGAGGACAAGCTAGCAGTCAAGAAGTTTAAGAGAGACCGCACTAAGATACACACCATGAACAACAGGGAAATGTCTAAGCGGATACAGGTGGAGCGTACACTTCAGATAGCTGAGGAGTATGCCGAGCGAGAGAAGATGTGGTATGTCTGGCAGTGTGATTTCAGGGGTCGTAAGTACCCAGTGGAGTCGTTTTTATCCCCACAAAATGCCGATTACTCTAAGGCTCTACTAGAGTTTGCAGAGTCAGCTACTATAGTTACTACCGAGGATGCCAAGTGGTTGGCTATTCATGGTGCTAATCTATTCGGGGTGGATAAGGTTAGCTTAGAAGATCGTGAGATGTGGGCGTACTTCAATGCTGATAAAGCTATTGATGTATATAACAACCCTATCGAAAGTAAATGGTGGCAGGAAGCTGACAAACCTTGGCAAGCGTTAGCTTGGTGTAAGGAGTGGGCTGAGTACAGCGTTGCTAGAGCTAATGGGGAGACGTATGAGACGTACTTGCCTTGCGCTAGTGATGGCACATGTAATGGCTTACAACATCTCTCAGCGATGCTCAGGGATTCTGAGGGTGGACGTAGTGTAAACCTAACGCCTAGCCCAGTACCTCAGGACATCTACAGGGATGTTGCCGAGAAAACTACAGAACTTTTACAGGTCGAGGCTAACAATGGGGAGATACTTGCTCAACAATTACTCACCCTTGGGATTGACCGTAAGATTTGTAAGAGACCTGTGATGATTGTGCCTTACAGTGGTACGCTTCATGCGTGTAAGTCATACATCAAGGAAGCCTTGGAAGATAAGCTAGAGGGTATGGATTACAATCCTTTCGGGGATGATGATCTGTTCCGTCCGTCTCAGTACCTAGCTAAGTATGTGTGGCAGTCTATCTCTGAGGTTGTCGTTGCTGCCTTTGAGGTTATGGACTACATCAAAAGTATCGCAAGGTTGTACGCCAAGGCAGGTAAGCAGTTCAGTTGGGTCACACCTACCAACTTACTGGTCAGACAGACATACAAGGAGAAGAAAGGGCGTAGAGTTCATACGCATATCTCTGGTAGTATGGTTACTGTACATGTCAAAGATGGTATACCTGACACCATCAATGTAAGGAAAGCAGTATCAAGTTCCAGTCCTAACTTCGTACATTCTTTAGATGCTTCGGCTCTAACCATGACTGTACATGAGGCGATCAAGGATGGGATTACAGATTATGCGATGGTGCATGACAGCTTTGGGACACACTCTCCCAACATGCCGTTGTTCAACCTACGTATAAGAGAAGCGTTCGCAAAGCTTTACACCGAGAACGATGTGTTGTACAATCTCTACCTGAGAGCGACTGAGGAATTACCTGATGCCGACGTACCTGAGCCACCTGCTAAGGGTGACTTAGATATAAACGAGGTACTCGTAAGTCCTTACTTTTTCTCATAATTTTATTATCGACACTATAGCCCGTAAACCACAGAGGAAATTAACATGGCTAACAAAATGATGACAATCAAGGGGAACGCAATGTGGGCAAAGGTCTTCGAGCCTGACACTAAGTTTGACCCTAATGGTATCTTTACTATCAACGTACAGATGCCTGAAGAAGAAGCAGCACAGATGTGTGAGCAGTTAGAGCAACTAGCTCAAGATCGTTTCAATCAAGAGGTAAAGCGTAAGCCTGCCCTGAAGAACTCTCTGTCCATGTCTACACCTGTCAGTCCTGTCTATGATCGTGAGACTGGTGATGCTACAGGTGATGTCGAGTTTAAGTTCAAGCTTAAGGCTAAGATCAACACCAAAGCTGGTGACGTGTATGACCAAAAGGTTGCTGTATTCGATGCCAAGCGTAAGCCCATCGAGGGTGGCGTGAACATCGGTAATGGTTCTACTGTCAAGGTAGCCTTTGAGCCTATCCCATACATGATGGCTGCTACTAAGTCAGTCGGTGTGTCGTTACGTCTTAAGGCTGTACAGGTTATTGATCTTGTAGAGTACGCTACCTCTTCTAGTATCTTTGATGAGGAAGATGGCTACGAGGCTACCACTGCTGATGTAACGCCTATCCGTAAGGAAGAGGAACCTTTCGCTGATGATGGTCTGCAAGGAGCTATGGCTGCCGATGGCGACTTCTAGGAGCACACTAGAAGAAAGGGTTCAGGCAAACCTAGACGAGCGTGGGGTAAGTTACGAGTATGAACCTTGTAACCTACCCTATGTAGTCCAGAGGAACTACGTGCCTGACCTTAAAATCAAGGAGATGTATATAGAGGTCAAGGGTTACTTCCGTCAAGACGCTCAACGTAAGATGCGTAATGTAAAGGAACAACACCCTGACCTTGATATACGATTCCTTTTCCAAAAAAACAATAGTACATTGCAAGGTGCGAAGCGTCGTAAGGACGGTAGCAAAATGACATGTGCTCAATGGGCAGAGAGATATGGGTTTGAATATGCTGAAGGAGTTATCCCCGATGAGTGGCTCAGATGATGAGAGCGAGTTTATCCAACACGTACCCTGTGATTCTTGTGGCTCGTCAGATGCCAACAGTCTTTACAGTGATGGTCATACTTATTGCTTTGCATGTGAGACGTACGGTAAAGCGGACGGTGACCAAGAACAAGCTACAGAAAATGTTGTCTCGCTTGCTCCTGCTAACTTTGTTTCGGGAGAGTACAAGGCACTAACTAAACGTAAACTAACCGAGAAGACAGTACGTCTTTGGGATTATCAATCAGGAATTGTTAATGGGAAACCAACGCAGATTGCAAACCATAAGACCAAGGAAGGCCAGACAGTTAGTCAGAAACTCCGTACCTCCGACAAAGAGTTCAGTGTCCGAGGAGTCCTTAAAGATGCAGGTCTCTACGGTCAATGGCTCTGGCGTGACAAAGGTAAGTCAGTAACAGTAGTGGAGGGAGAGCTCGATGCTCTCTCTTTATCTCAAGCCTTTGACCACAAGTGGCCTGTCGTGTCTCTCAAGACAGGTGCAGCAGGTTCTAAGCGTGACATCAAGAAAGAGCTGGAGTGGTTAGAGTGTTTCGAGTCTGTCGTATTTATGTTTGACTCTGACGATGCAGGACAGAAAGCTGCGCTAGAATGCGCCACACTGCTCTCACCTCGTAAAGCTAAGATTGCTAGGCTACCTCTTAAGGATGCCAGTGATATGCTACAGGCGGGCAGACAGAAAGAATTAGTTGATGCGTTCTGGTCGGCTAAGACTTTTACACCTGACGGTATCATCAACGGTGCTGACTTATGGGAAGAGGTATCAACAGAAAAAAATGTAGAGACTTTACCTTACCCTTATGTTGAGCTGAATGAGAAAGTAGGTGGCTGTCGTATTGGCGAGATCGTTACCATTACGGCAGGTTCAGGCTTAGGCAAGTCACAGCTCGCTCGTGAGTTTGCTTACTCATTCCTGAACCAAGGCGCTACCATTGGCTACGTAGCACTAGAGGAATCTAGTAAGCGCACTGGTCAAGGTCTGATGTCGTTACACCTTAACAAGCTCGTGCATCTTGAGGACATACCCAAGGCAGAGCTACGTGAAGCGTTTGACGCAACACTAGGTACTGGCAGAGTATTCATGTACGATCACTGGGGTTCTACTGAGTCGGATAACTTACTCAACAAGATACGTTACCTTGCTCGTGGTTGTGGTTGTAAGTACATCATACTCGACCACATCTCTATTGTAGTTAGTGGCATGGAGGGTGGTGACGAACGTAGAACAATTGACACGTTGATGACTAACCTACGTAGCCTAGCCGAAGAACTAAACATCGGGTTGCTAGTTATCTCACACTTACGCAGACCCTCAGGTGACAAAGGACATGAAGAAGGTGTAGCTACTTCCTTATCACAACTCAGGGGTTCAGCAGCTATTGGGCAGTTGTCTGACATTGTTATAGGACTTGAACGTAATCAACAAGACCCTGAAGCTTCTGACGTTACTACGTTACGTGTGCTTAAGAACAGGTGGTCAGGTGTTACTGGTGTGGCAGGTACTCTAGTCTATGACAGAGACACTGGACGCATGACTGAGCAAGAGGATGATATACCATTCTAACAAACTTAATCACTCCATCGAGAGGATGTTATGTACATATTTGATATAGAAACAGACAACTTGTTAGACAAGGTAACTAAGGTTCACTGTATTGTTATACAAGACACAGTTACAGGTAAGGTAACGAGGTGCGACCCTACTGGGATAGGCTTTGCTCTTGCTACCTTAGACGGAGCCGAGGTTATTGGCGGACACAACGTCATTACCTACGACTTACCAGTCTTAGAAAAGCTGTATGGTTGGAAACCTAAAGCTAAAGTGTTCGACACCTTAGTAGCTACTAGACTTATCTGGGCTGACTTGAAAGATCGTGACTTCGTATCACGCAAGGTTGAACCTAAGCTCTTTGGTTCTCATTCTTTAAAGGCATGGGGTCAACGACTGGGTTTACTTAAAGGCAACTATGGACAACAAGAGAGCGCTTGGGATACTTACAGTCCTGAGATGCTTGAGTATTGTGCTCAAGACGTTGCAGTCAACTGTAAGTTGTTAGAGCTTATAGAGTCTAAGGATTACCCTGAAGAGCCTATGCAGCTAGAGCATGACATGGCTAGTTTGTTGTTTCAGCAGCAGGTTGTTGGCTTTCCCTTTGACGTAGAGAAAGCAGGTAAGCTTTACTCTCAGCTCTCTGATCGTAAGGCAACGATAGAGTTTGATTTAGTTACTAGGTTAGAGCCTACTTACATAGAACTCAAGACTAAAACTAAAGTGATTCCTTTTAACCCTGCTTCACGTAAGCAGATAGCAGACCGTTTACAAAAGCGAGGCTGGGTTCCCAAAGACTTCACACCGTCAGGTGACCCTAAAGTTGATGAAAAAATTCTAGCAGGTATTAAGTTACCCGAAGCTAAACTTCTTACTGAATACTTAATGCTTAATAAACGGCTAGGACAGTTAGGTAATGGCAAACAAGCTTGGCTTAAGTTGGAAAAAGCTGGTCGTATCCACGGGCGGGTTAATCACATGGGTGCTGTTACTTCCCGCTGTACTCATAGTGATCCTAATGTTGCTCAAGTACCTTCCGCAGGAGCAGCCTTTGGTAAGGAATGCAGAGAGTTATTCCATGCGCCAAGCGGCTATTCACTCCTCGGTGCTGACGCATCAGGGCTTGAGCTACGATGCTTGGCACACTACATGTATAGATACGACGACGGTAAGTACGGCAAAGAAATACTAGAAGGTGATATACACACCGCCAACCAAGTGGCAGCAGGTCTTGAGACACGCTCTCAGGCTAAGACTTTTATCTACGGTTTCCTGTACGGTGCAGGGAATGAGAAGATCGGACAGATCATAGGTAAGGGTGGGACAGAAGGTGGTAAGATAAAGAAGCGTTTCTTAGCGAAGACACCTGCACTTAGTAAACTAACCAAGGCAGTAAAGGCTAAGGTAGAAGCTCAAGGTAGTTCAGCATTTCTCAAAGGATTAGATGGAAGGTTGATTCCTGTCCGTAGTCCTCACGCTGCGTTGAACACCTTACTTCAATCTGCTGGTGCTATCATCTGTAAGCGTTGGTACAAAACCATCAAAGACTTGTTAGTGGAGGAGGGTTTACACAACGACGATGTATCTATCGTAGCCTTTGTACACGATGAGGTTCAGATAGTAGTCCGAGAAGGGCTTGAGGAGAAGGTCGGTGACATTACAAGGCAAGCTATTAAAAGAGTACAAGCCCACTACGGGTTTAAATGCCCCCTCGATTCCGAGTACCAAGTCGGGAGAAGTTGGGCGGAAACTCACTAGCAGTAGGTTAGGTGACTTAGCTGAGTTCTATGCAGTTACATGGTTGTGGGATAACGGCTTTGAAGTTTTCCCTAACGCTGGCTGTACGGGAGCTGTAGATATGGTAGGCATGAAGGATGGTAAGGTTTACTTATTCGATGTTAAAACTTATCGAGGTACTAAAGCTTCTCACCCCAATCCTAGAACAGAGTTACAGAAAGAGTTAGGTGTTCAGTACATCTTGTTCGACCCTGCAACTCGTAACTTAAATCTTAGGGAGCATAAAGAATGAGTCCAGAAACATTTAACTTAGTGCTAGGGTTATCCTTAGCAAGTGTAACCTTTGCATTCACATTCAAGTGGGTACTAGGTGCTTACTTAGAATATAAAATACTCAGTAAAGGTAAGAGCGTACCTATCCAAATGGATGCTGAAGAGTTTGAAAAGTTTGTAAGACTTCAGGAGGAAAGAGATGATGAACAAACCTAGAACATTATTAGTTGACGGAGACATTGTAGCTTACAAGGCAGCAACCACTGCCGAGACTCCTGTTGATTGGGGTGATGGTTGTTGGACACTCCATGCTACTGAGCAAGATGTCATAGGCTCTATCAAAGAGTTCATGGAACATCTAATTGAAAGCTCTGGTTGTGCTAACGTAGTCACTTGTTTAACAGGTTCTAAAAACTACAGAAAAGACATAGCCCCTTATTACAAAGAGAACCGAACAGTTAAACGTAAGCCTATGTTGTTAGGGTTTGCTAAAGATTACCTACATGAAAATTACAACGGACGTTTAGAAGAGGGTATAGAAGCTGATGACTTACTAGGAATCCTCGGTAGTTCAAGTTTTGAAAATGTTATCTGGTCTATAGATAAAGACTTACTCACTATCCCTGCCTTCCACTTGATTGATGGTACGGTTCAGGAAGTGAGCCCAGACGAGGCTGATTACAATTTCTTTTATCAAACCTTAGTAGGCGACTCCACAGATAACTACAAAGGCTGCCCGACAGTAGGCCCAAAGAAAGCTGAAGGTTTACTAAATAAGAAAGGCTCAACATGGAAAACTGTCGTCGATGCTTTTGCATCTCAAGGTTTGAGTGAGGCGGTTGCACTAGAGAATGCAAGACTGGCTCGTATATTACGTGATGGTGAGTACGACTTTGAGACTAAGGAGGTTAAGTTATGGGCGGCATAAATGATGCAACACCAGCAGCATGGGACTCATGTTACGATTGGCGTATAACAACTAAGGAAAACTTAGAAGCACAAGCTAAACAACCTTATAAAAGTGCTCACGCTGAAACAGGAAACAAACCCAGTGTACACGCTGACCCAGTAAACAAACCCGACCATTATAACGTAGGTGAGATTGAAACCATTGACTACATTGTCGATGTGTTAGGTAAGTACGAAGCTATCTCATACTGCCACGGCAATGTAATTAAATATACTGGCTCTCGCCTTTGG
>Ga0115007_10002325_pt1 | contig 11764 bp, 8 predicted proteins | sample ArcOceMetagenome_2_FD_87166 | JGI IMG/M metagenome (GOLD analysis project Ga0115007, IMG submission 87166) | Marine eukaryotic phytoplankton communities from Arctic Ocean - Arctic Ocean ARC135M Metagenome | ecosystem: Environmental > Aquatic > Marine > Oceanic | place: Arctic Ocean | collected... | reverse complement strand
ATCTTTTGATATTGTAGGTTCAGGATTCTCATTTCAGAAAGAAAGAAAAAGACACTACAGTACGTACACCACTAGCTTGCTAGAGAGAAAAAAAGGAGCAGAACAGATCTATCATATCATACCGTATGCTATCGTCGTTACAGTAGTTAACTTTCTTCTACTAATAGTACTACTAGTGAGTTCATTATGATATTAAGAAACTTGGTATTAACCGACGAAAATTTTCGTCAAGAATTAAAGAACAAATTAGTTTCCGATCGAACTATTAAATCATTGACTTTGTGTAATATTCCTCGTGGAAGTAGTAGTATCAATCTTGATTTTCTTATTGATAACAACAGCGACAATGTCAATGACAATGTCAATGAAGAAGCAACTAATAGTACTAGTAATAGTACTAGTACTAGTACTGTAACGGGGATAGAAGAATTAATAATCGAACGATGTCATATTGATATTGATGGATGCAAGGCTATAGGTGAAGTACTTAGTAGTTCATCAACAAAGCTTAAATCATTTAAAATGATTCATGTAACATTATTGTTGGCGACGACGAATAATAACGACGACGATTGCTCTTGTTGCTGTTGTGTCACTCCAATTATTGATGGGATCAATCATGCTGGACGGAATGGTTGGTTAGAATCTATAGACTTTCAACGAGTAGTTGTTACTGCTACACCAACAATGATGATGGTGGGTGGTAATCGTAATCGTAACGCACAATCGACACAATCAACTCAAACACAAACAGCAGTTCTACTACAACTTCGTCGTTTATATACTTCTTCATATAAAAATTGTATCAATTTACGATCATTACGATTATCTGATTGTAATATCGGTTGCCGAACAACAACAGATGATAATGATAATGATGGTAATGATAATGATAATGATGGTGACGATAATGATGATGTGCATGAATTAGCAAATACGATACAAAAACTACTATCACAATATGGTAAACTTCAATCATTAAATCTATGTCGTAATCATATTGATGGTAATGGTATAAAAATATTACTTCAAAGTGGTTTATCATCATATCACGATGATCATGGCGGAAGTTCTTCTTCTTTGAAACGATTAATTCTATCACATAATCCTATTGGTGATGATGGTGCCATTCATTTATCAAGATTTTTCTCGTCTTCCACCACTTCGTGTAATACTAATACCTCAAACTCGTCAACATCAACTGATTTGATGACAACAAAAAAAACAAGTAATACAAGAATTGAATCATTGTCATTAATTGATTGTGATATATGGTCACCAGGTTGTTATATATTATCAAAAGAATTGAAACATTTTAATACATTGAAAGAATTAATTGTTGATGGAGAATGGGAAAATCATTTAGATACAATCATTGAATCATTGAGCTCAACTAATGTTGTATTACAGTATTTATCAATACATTCTCAATCGTCCTATGACGATAACGAAGAAGAAGAAGATGATGCAAATAATAATGAATATACAATAATTGATCAGCAATGGAAACAAATTGAATATTATTTAGCATTGAATCGTGCAAAGCTTCGTCGACTTTCGACGAAACAAAATTTATCATTTGCGTTATGGCCTATAGTGTTAGAGAATACGAATAAGAATAAGAAGAAGAATGGTACTACTACTACTACAAGGAAGAACAAGGACAACATCAACACCAATCTATATGCTGATGTTTGGTACGACGTTATACGACGGCGACCCGAATTGATGGCATCCGTATCGACTTCATCAACTTGAATTTAAAAGTTTCGCACATCTACCGGTCCCATTCCTTCTTGCAGAAGACGTCGTCGAGCAAAAGTAAAGCGATAGGATGCATCAACGTAAGACGAAGTATAACCACTATATGCATACTGGATAAAAATGAGATGACTACTCAATCACGCTCGCTTCATTCCATCGCAGATATGGAGCAAAAAAGAAGCGATGGAACACACAAGACATCATGAAATGATTTTTCTTTTAAATATCTGCATACACTGAATGCAAACGAAGATAGACATCTGAACACAAAAATGACTACTAAATCATGTATCATGCGCATCCTTCCATCGCAGATGTGATGTGGTGGAGCAAGAAAAAAATCTGTAAAAAGAAAAATACAATCAGCAGCTTTTGTGTTGAATGATGCCAATTATATATACTGGATATGTATGATAACAGAATAATGTACAGTAGCTGCTCTGAGATATTTCTTTTTCATATCGTCATGGACCCACCAAAACTACTAATACTACTACTAACTAGGGCTAACGCTAATACATACATATTACTTCCCCATTAATAAAATCATTAAAATAATTCTTTGATCAAACCTCAAAAGATTTTGCTATAGCTTAATAGAATCGTAAAGGAATTCTTCGATCAAATGGATCCCCTGCATCACGACATAGGTCAAGATATTCTTCATGAGTAGGTGGTTCTGTGAAACCTCGAAAGAATTTAACATTCTTGTTCACTCGGATGCTTTCCTTGACGTATTTATCGTATCCTTCATCTGTAACTAATGGTGCAGGTTCGGACCATTGTGTTTCACAATCGCCACCAGTAGCATGATTAGTAAACTTCCATCCTTGACGTGGACCAGCATATACAGATTCAACCCAGAAGGGTGGGTCAGGCATCCCTTCTAGAGCATGATAGAACTGTAGAGAATCTTCTCTCAGATACATTAAACCATTATTATATACAACCGTAGGTTTTTTCATTAAATTATGTGCGGCCTTCATTATACCAGGGACGTCATCAATACGATCGAAGAAACAACTTCCGTATATGCCATCACCAAGGAATAGTTTATTAATAGAAACAAAATCTTTCGATCTAATTTCTCTTATATCGCCAGTAACATTCGTTTGTCTTATGTCAATTCGTTGTAAATATGGAAAATCAGCTAGAACCATAAGATTTCCTGTCAAATTTTGACACGAATGAAGCGATAGGGAGACTAAAGAGTCTTTCAGTACCCTTAAACTTTGTAGATTTCCCGTCATGGAACGGTTTTCATACGTTTCAAGACTTTGGAGATTTGGAAGTCCGGAAAGTGATTCGAGGTCCCATTCCAGTTCCTCGTTCTCTGTAAGATCCAAACTTATTAGATATCGAAACAGAAAGATAGAAGGTTGGAAACCGCTCAAATCTGTTCCACTAAGGGTAAGATGACGCAACTCGGGAAATCGTTGTTGTATATAGTCGACAGTTCTGGTGGAAGTGAAACGTGACCCCCTGAATATGAGACCGTCCAACCTTGGTAATGCATCGGATAACCACCCAAGTGCATTCACTGCGTCCTGATTTCTGATATAGACTCCATGGTATTCGTCGCCTTCATGAAAACGTTCTTTCGTATCAGGCACCGTCGTCAACTTTGCGGCCTCTTGCCATTTCTTCGATACTCGTGCATTCAATATTTCATTCCACGACAGGAAAGCTAGGATCAAAGAAATTTCGTCAACTCCTAATTTACATTCTTCCCCGCCGTTTTCTTTATCGTCACTACTACTTGTAATATCCATCATGCGCATGGTCTAGTACTTGTGATAGTGCAATCATCAAGACAATTCCAATTAAAGGCACTTGTTCACCCATTGTGTCACAGTCCACAGCCACCCTGTCCACAGCCAGCACAATTTGATTTTCTAAATTCGGATACTCGATACTCGGTATTCAAAAAGTTCAAAGCGTGAGTCAAGATTACTCTAAAAAAAAGCAAGTATAAAAAAATAGTGTTTCTACTAGAAGATAAAATAAGTAAGCAAGTATAATCGAAGATTAGGACTAAATTATTCCCCATATTGATTATTTTGACGACAGGTTAAAGATATATATATATAGTAAAAATTGTTATAAAATATATTATGGGCTCTCAGGGATAGACAATCAGAGTAAAATTAATGCGTAGCTAAACCAAAGTGATCAAAAATAGTGTACACGTAGTACTATGATATATGTACATGCCACGTATTATTAAAACTAAACCATCTCGACATTACAACCTGATTCTTCAAGGAGTTCCTGCAAGTACCAACCTTCTTGTATTAATTGTTGTTGTTGCTGTGGCGGGGGAGGGTGTAGTGGTGGTTGTAATTGTAATTGTAATTGTAGTTGTATTTGTGGCTGATGATGATCTGCTTGGATTGGGACTTGTTGCATTGGCAGTGATATACATGCTTGTGGAAGAGGAGGAATTACCGGTTGCTGATGCTGATGCTGCTGTTGCTGTTGCAATAATGATGTCGGTGGAACTTGTAGAGGAAGACCACCGTTTTCATTTCCATTATTGGTTTTTGCATTTTTGTTGTTATTATTTTTTGATTTTTTACCGTCTAACATGTATCGTTCTCGTAATGCTTGTGATGTCTTATTAACAGCCTGACGAAATGGAACCTCAATCCAACATTCTTGATTGTTACTGTTTATGTGTTGTTTTAAAAATCGTCCCATTACAACATTTCGTTGGGTTGCTTCAACAATCGCTTCTGAAATTGCTTTTTTATTATGTTTTGGGCTATTTAAATATTGATTTCGGCTGCATTTAACAATATTCCGATACCATGTATTCCCTACATGTAAATTAACACGTCCACCACGACCAAATAGTATATCGTATTCATTAGGTTCATCAATGATGATCGTAGATGGTGGTACTCGTACTATTTGAGCTGTTGTTTGCGGATCTGCTTGTATAGCTGCTTGTACAGCCGCTAACACTTCTGCTGTTTGTTCTGTTAAAGCTGCTAACACTACTTCTAGTTGTGGTGGCGGCGGTCGCTTTTTTGATCTTGATGATCTTTGGTGGTTTGTTGTATTTTTTTTCCAATTCCATTCAAATCCAATTTTATCTAACATTGATTGTTTGTCTTCTGGTAGATTATTATTTCTGTATTCGATGCGTTGGTCGCTGACCCATCGTCCAAGTTTAGGATCTTTATCGTAGGATCGTATTACATTCGTATCATTGTGCTTTTTCTTATAGTCGATAAGTCGGATATACATATCCATCCAACTAGTTCGAATATCTCGATTTTTTTCTGTTGATCCATCCAATTGACTAATAATTTTCCATTTAAAGCCAATCGAATCTAACATATCAAATTTTTCAGGATTCGACTTTAACAATTTTTTTTTCTCCCTACGTTGATATGCAACCCACCGTCCAAGTTGAGGATCTTCACTATAATCGGGTGGAACATCAGTACAACCATTATGTTTATTTTTATATTCAACAAGTTTTTGATACGAATCCATCCACGAAATATTTTTAGGTGCTGCTGCTACTGCCTTTGTTGTTGTTGTTGTTATTGCTGTATATCGACGACGTTTCGACAACAAATTCAAATTTTTTGTTGTTTGTTGTACGGCTGCTGCAGGTTTCTTTTCGTTGTTGCATTGAAAACAGAACCAGTCACCATCGGGTACTTTTTCCATTTCTAAAGGAGGGTCAAGACAATCAGGATGATATGATTTTTCGCAACCGTCACAAATCAATAACGTACCAACATCTTCACAAATAACACAAACATCATGATCATCGTTTACTTGTTCAACTTGTTGTTGTACCGAGTGGTCTCCGGAGAACATTTTCACCGGTGGGTCAACTACAGGTGGTGTAGGAGCACCCTTTCTCTTTTTATTTTTATTTTTGTTATTGTTATTGTTAATGTTGTTGGTAGTGGTGGTGGTGGTGCTGCTGCTGCTGCTTTTGTTAATGTGATTTTTTACCTCCGAAACATTAGCAGATGCACTTCCTCGTCTTTGTCTTGTATTCCTTCTCATCATCTTCGTTTTTGTTATAGCTATGCTATGCTATGCTATCGTTTGTCTCGTTAGACGTCGTAGATGAGCAAGTATGTTGTTTTCTGTAGTACAGTCTTTTGTTGACGACTCCACTCTTTGTAGCAGTACGGTATTCAGTGTATGTATGTATGGTTTGTTTGTTTGTTGTTTGCGTTTGGGCGGTAATACTAGCTAGCAGTGTATGTTAACAACGGTATGTAGACATGTACTGTACTACACTGTGAAGCAGCACGTTCGAACGTCGTTATAGTAATAAGTACAGTAAGCACTTTAGTAGACTGACTTTTGTGTTGGAATTATATTGTCCCTTCCAAATTTGCTACAGTAGCGCTACAGTACTAGTATTAGTTAGATTTCGGATGAAACTTCGTTCATACGTGGATAAAAATGTGTACGAAAATTTAAACAACCGCAACCCCCCATATAAAGTAAAGTGAGAAAACGAGAAAACATAGTAATGATCATCATGCTCACTACATTGTTGGCATGACAGCACTCAAGAGAGTGGTGATCGAGGAGATCTCAGCATTATTTGCTAAATTATAATTGTCCTCCTATTCTCAATGAGAAAGATAGACAACGTCACGTGTACGTGTACGTGTATACTATATAGTAATATATCTGAATGGCCCGCTGCTGCTGTTAGCTCCACCTCAAATGCACCAAACCAATTCTCGGAAAATTAAATCAAAAATATATTTTAAATCCCTATCATTTCCATCGACATTATTTTCATTGTGGTCTACTTTGATCGTTATGATAATATCCCTACTAAGGGATTAATAATTGATCATTGGTAATGCAAAAGACTAGAAACCAGTATTTTTATATGTTTTTTTCTTAATGGTTCGGATCGACGAAGATATCATAATATTCCTTGTTGAGTTTATTATGATTATTTTCGTCGTTGTCGTCATTAATACAATTCTTTTCTTTCCAATATAATGCAGCTTCATTAATTTTGGATATTAATGAACATAACATAAATGCTTCACGCTTCGCTTGATATGGTTTTATATTCTGAATTGTTTCAGGCCAAACTTCAGTGAAGTTATAACCATGCGGTGGTGGATAATATCCTTGATTGGAATGATTTTGTTGTAACATATTTATTGGTGGCTCATTAAGAAGTGGACATTCACAGGAAATATATTTTTTCTTTAAACGATATTTACTAAAAAAGTTCTTACCCAACGTATAACGTTTACAATAATGTAATCCAACTGGCATTTTTGTTTGTGTTGATGGTAGATTTCGTCTTTGAGGTAAACATATTTCTTCATCAGGTATATCGTCAATATACTTCCACCCTTCACGATTTTTTGCAGTTGTTGTAGAAATAACAATTGATTTTATCAACGTGTGTGGTAAATTCAATTGTGTCGTTGCAATAATATACCCATACTATGTATGTATTATGATCATATTATTAACGTTTTTTTTTTTACAACGAGAGAAAAGATAGGGGAACGAAAAGTTTCCGAGTGTGAGATAGGGCAATCGTCGTGAGTGATATCGTAACACAACACAAATCCAACAAGAACATAACAACGAAAATTCAACACAAGAAACACATATCACAAATTCAATAACGTACCATTTCAGCAAATAATTCAGGATGGATTTTATATACTCTTGGTGCATAATCACACCACAATGTAGCAATATTATACATATCATGTACGGTAGCTAAATATGGTGGTCCAGTATTCCAATATAATGGTCCATCAATTCTACCATTAAAATCTTTTGGTAATTTTTTTCCATCGGTAACAAATGTTATATTAAGTTTAGACCATTTACTATCTAAGTATGCATCCTGTTGTGCTATTGGATTACCATTTGATACAATTTTATTATTATTTCTATTTTTTGCATTTCCATCACTTCCATCAATGGTTTCATCAGCAAATATAACATCTTCATTAGTAAAATCATGTACTAACGGGCGTAATAAAATCATATCAGGATCAAGTAACATAACAATTCCATTCTCCTCCTCATTGGCATCGGTGTTGATGATAGTACTTGTAGTGTTGTTGATGCTGTTGTTGTTATTTTGTTTTGATTTAATCATCATATTTGGAAATGCTGATTCCATCCAATTCCGTAATCCGTATGGTTTATTCATATATTTATAATGAGAACCTTCTGTCAATGATTTATGATAACCTGGTGTTAGATGTAATTTAAATTTTGGATTTAATGTTTCAATATGTTTGGTATGAAAATCAATTAATTGTTTTGATTCTTTTTCATTACAACCAGAACATATTCTTGTTACTGTTCCTTTTTGTTTTACTATATAAGCGTGATAAAAAAATACGTATGATTCCCAATGTTGTTGATCATCGCAACTTGTTGAAAATACCATATGATAATTTGGTGTTGACGATGACGATTCGTCATCACGTCGTACTTTGTTCTTATTCTTCTTCTTCGGTCGTCTTTGTGCTGATGACTCGCTATCACCAAGGAAATCTTTACGAAGTTGTTGTCCTTTTTCATGTATAGATATTAAATTATGCTGTGTCTGTGTTGACGATATAATGGCAAATAGAACACCAATAGCAACAATAATCATCATCCCACAGTACATACGTTGTGATTGTTTCCCCAACCCAGCAGAAGGTTTTTGCTGCTTCTGCTGCTTCTTCTTCTGGTTATTTTTCTTTGCCATGCTGCTGCTGCCGGGAAAATAATTGTATGTAGAAGAGAGATAATATGGTGTGGAGGTTCTTTCCTGGCACTCAAGCACACAATAATGAAGACGACGACGACGACGACGACGATGATGACAACGACGACATGAATCCACAGACAAGACAAGTCAAAAATAAATGTAACAAAATGCTAGACAAATTTTGTGTTCGGGAAAATTACCACAAAAAATAATGAATAAAGGTTAGAATCGAATAATCGAATAGGAATAAATCATATTTTTGTATATGTGCCCCTCGCAGGACCAGACAAAATCAGGGCTAAAATAGTACTTTTAATCCAGTCCCGGGTAAATCTTTCAGCCATCAGATTTTTTCTTGTCTACCTTAAAACCGGTATGATTTCTATTCGAAATAGCATCCTCATCTAATTGTATATGTACAAAAAAGTAATCGTCGTCGAAAACTTAATGATCAACAAAAGAGATCAAGAAAGCTGCTGCAACGAGCTTGAATGATCATGAAATTTTTCATAGCATCCTCTCGGCATCATTTTTTATTAGTTGTAGTGTTGATGTCGCTGCTTGTAGCAGTTTCCATCAATGTTTTTGGCGTAGTAGCATTAGTAACGGCTCTAACAACAACATCAACATCTTCAACATCAACATCAACATCAATAATACCTGAAGATCATAAATTATTTGAAACGTATAATAAATTCCAATCATGGAAGAATTCAAATAAAAATACTAATATACTTCAAGAATTTCAAGTTCAAGAAGAACATCTTGTCTCATCAACAACAAATGATAATGATAATGATAATAATAAAGATGACGATCAAAATCAAAATCAAAAAAGTCAAAGTAGGAATCTTCGGATAAGTCATTTCGCTTCAAGTAACGTATGTTTTGGTATATCAGATAGCTTACAAACATCAAATGCAGCTAATCTTGCATGTCGAGCAGAACGATTAAAAATTAATAATGGAATCGTTACTGGAGCACGTCGTGTAAAAGTTGGTGATATTATTACATATATGAATGATAAATCAGATCGAAGAACAAATGTACCATCTAACAATAGTGAACGTGCAAAACGATTTTGTGCTTCACGATTACGTGTTGTAAATACATTGTCTGATACTGGTTCATCACATACACCATTACGTGTTTTATATGAAGATAATTGTATGGCCATCGTATGCAAACCGGCTGGTATCCATTCTATGTCATATTCTGATACATTTGGTAAATCACTTTGTTTAGATGAAATATTACCACTTATACTACAACCACCTACTGAAGGTAACTTCAACAATAACGATAATGATGATGAAAATGGCGATGAACCACTTCTTGCACCATTACCTTGTCATCGATTAGATCGACGTGTTGCTGGTCCTGTTGTTGTTGCCAAAACTCGTCGGGCTTTAGTCGCACTTACTCGTTGTTTTGAAGAAAAGACAGTTACTAAAGAATATCGAGCATTAGTCAGTGGTGAAATTAATACCAATAATACAAATACAATTGCAAATACAAATAATATTTTTACTGATCAAAACAACAACAACAACAACAACAACAATTCCACAAAATCGTCGTCGTCGTCATCTTCTTCTTTCACAATAATTTCTGATATAGATGGACGTGAATCAGAAACAGAGGTTGTTGTATTAGATAAAACACCATGCAATATGAATGGAGTATTAACAGATTTACAACTTTTCCCAAAGACAGGACGAACACATCAACTTCGGATACATTGTGCAAATGTTCTTCAAACGCCAATTATTGGTGACGATCTTTATTGGAACTATGAAGACAATGATGGTAACGACGATTCTGTTCCTAATCCTGTTCCTTTACGAAAAAGACATGGATTATACTTATACTGTAGGAAAGTATCTATTCCTCATCCTTTACATGTTGGTAAAATAGTTTCTGCAGAAATTCCTGAACCGTTACGGATTACCAGAACAAGAGAAAAGTCATTAAAAGGATATGAATGGTCCAAAGCTGCTGCTGCTGCTGAAAAGACAACAAAACAAAATGAAAGTGAATCGGCTCAAGAATATTTTCGGAGGGTTATGTATGCGAGATAATGTATTGAATACTGAAGAGAATATCATTGGACACGGAAACTGAACGCGCTTTTTTTCAGTAAAAAATCATCTAATTTGATCATAATCTATTATTATTTCTATTTCTATTTCCTACAAACAAAAGTTACATGCTAGCTGCCGATCAATACCAGCTTAGTATTAGATTCAATCGTTTAACTTTGTAGGACTACACGCATAAAGTATCTCATTCTTATGACAAATATGATATTATGATTTAGCTTAATGTATTCAAATTTTTCTGAACAATCCTTCTCCAAAAACAATGACAAATAACTAGCTAGCTTTTAGACGAGAGTATTATTTATTTTTTCGTCAATCGACTCATAACATTCCCAAGTTTGTTAATCAATCGAAATCGAAGTGATAATTTATAAGGTTTCCCCTCCGGGAATGGCAAGGCTTGTCCAATTCCATAAAAGACACCAAACATACCACCCAAACCCCCAGTATTGCCTTGTCGTCGATCGACTGGATAACCCACTGTAAGCTCACGAATGAAACCTTTTTCATCGAATAGGAAGGAATACATTTGTGGTGGTAAGATTACTGTTTTATTTGTTGGTTCCTTCTTACCGAATAATCCAATTCCGTCATTCGTTGCACGAAGTCTAGTCATAAACCAAACCCGTCCTGGTTCTATAGGATCACAATTAAAATTGAAATATCTATTATCAAAATCAGAAAATGCATCGTAAATTTGAAATCCATTTGCAGCCTCTAAAAATTTCTCTTTTGATAATGGACCAACATACGGTGCACAAAATTCAAATTCATCTGACCATAATTCAGGTTCTAACACACCAGAATCTTTTGTTAAGGCATATTTTGCTATCGATATCAATCCATCAGGAGAAATTGGAAAATTTTGTCCAGAAAGCATAGCAGCCTCGTTCAAGATGGTACCACCTGCTTCACATTTTAGCCCAATGATATTATTTTTCGTTTCTTGTTCCCGTTCCTGTTGCTGCTGCTGCTGCTGCTGACTACTACTACTACTACTACGTGCAGTCGTAGATTCAGCAATGCGAGTGCTACTAGGAAGATGATTGGAAGCGATGAATGCGGATACATCACATGTTGACGAGAAGAAAGTCATCAACGCAAGGAACGGAATGGATTGATTGAAAGTCTTCATAATTATATTTTTAATCGTTCTCGTTCT
>Ga0115007_10002324_pt1 | contig 11766 bp, 9 predicted proteins | sample ArcOceMetagenome_2_FD_87166 | JGI IMG/M metagenome (GOLD analysis project Ga0115007, IMG submission 87166) | Marine eukaryotic phytoplankton communities from Arctic Ocean - Arctic Ocean ARC135M Metagenome | ecosystem: Environmental > Aquatic > Marine > Oceanic | place: Arctic Ocean | collected... | reverse complement strand
CGACCATGTAGCGTACGTGTAGCTTGGCGGTTTCATCATCCGTTAGGTCAACGACTTCATCAAGATGTTCACGAATCTCAGCCAGTAGCTCATCGCGGCCATCATTATTGGGTTTGATTTGTATGCCCGCAAATACGACAGCAGTGTTGTCATTGCTATACCGGTAATTAAATTCAGTGATGTTGCGCTTACCTAACGCCGTGCAGAATTTTTTGAAGCTGCCCGGTTTTTCTGGGATTTTGGCCGCAACAATGACTTCACGCTTCTCGCCTAGTTCTGAGCGTTCGGCAATATGGCGTAAACGGTCGAAGTTTACGTTAGCACCCGAGTCGATGGCGATAAGCGTTTTGTTACTGCACTGTTCACGAGCGACATATTTTTTCATACCGGCAATACCCAGTGCACCAGCAGGCTCGCAGATAGAGCGGGTGTCATCGTAAATATCTTTAATGGCCGCACAAATTTCGTCAGTAGAGACGCAGATCACCTCATCTACATATTGTTGCGCAAGCTCAAACGTGTTTTCGCCAATCTGAGCAACGGCTACACCATCAGCAAAAAGGCCTACCTGAGGTAGTACCACGCGGCTACCTGCAGCCATGGCGGCATGCAAGCAAGCCGACTCTAAAGGTTCAACACCAATTATTTTGGTTTCTGGCCGCAAGTACTTAACGTACGCTGCGACGCCTGCAATTAAACCACCGCCACCCACAGGCACAAAAATCGCATCAATCGGCCCCGACTCTTGGCGAAGAATTTCCATGGCAATCGTGCCTTGCCCTGCGATGACATCTGGGTCATCAAACGGATGCACATAGGTCATGCCCTTTTCAATGACGAGCGCTTTGGCATAAGCAGAGGCATCGTCGTAGGCATCGCCGTGCAGGACAACTTTGCCCCCTAAGCGACGAACATTGTTCACTTTAAGCTCTGGCGTTGTCTTCGGCATAACGATAGTCGCTTTGACGCCCATCTTTTTAGCCGCCATTGCCAAGCCTTGTGCATGGTTACCAGCTGATGCTGTTACTACGCCACAGGCGAGCTGCTCTTCAGATAGCTGACGCATCTTGTTATAAGCGCCACGGATCTTGAACGAAAATACCGGTTGCAGGTCTTCGCGCTTCAGTAGCACGCGGTTATTAAGCCTTTCAGAAAGGCCACGAGCCTCATCAAGAGGGGTTTCGACAGCGAGGTCATATATACGCGCCTCGAGTATTTTTTTGATATATCGGTGAGCCATTTTAGTAACTATTTTCAAATACGATCAGATCTGGGTGAGTCTTGCTAAGTGATTAATAAGCGTATTTAGCAAGGAGAGGCAGAAATGCTACTCGCTGTACTGCAATTCGTCTACAAGCGTGGGCAAATGCTGCGTATAATTTGCCCATATATCTGAATAATTAGGGCAAAAACATGACTCAAGATGAAATGAAGCTAGCCGTCGCGCAAGCCGCAATCGAGCATATCCGTCCAAAACTTAATAATGATTCCATTATTGGTGTGGGTACAGGCTCTACCGCTAACTTTTTTATTGATGAATTGGCCAAAATAAAGCACATGTTTGCGAGTGCCGTAGCAAGTTCTGACGAAACCGCTAAGCGTTTAACCGCACATGGAATTGAGGTGTTAGATCTCAATGCCGCAGGCCAGCTAGATGTCTACATTGACGGTGCTGATGAGTTTGATCCTTATCTCAATCTCATTAAAGGAGGCGGAGCGGCATTAACCCGCGAAAAGATTGTTGCGGCGGCGTCTCGTGAGTTTGTGTGTATTGTTGATGAAAGCAAGCAAGTAGATATCTTGGGTAATTTCCCGTTGCCAATTGAGGTTATCCCAATGGCGCGTTCGTATGTAGCGCGTGAGATTGTGAAGCTAGACGGTGCTCCTGTGTATCGTGAAGGTGTCATCACGGATAATGGAAACGTCATTTTGGATGTATATGACCTGTCGATTGTTAATCCAAAGGAGTTAGAGCGTACGTTGAATAACATTGTCGGTGTGGTTACTAACGGTTTATTTGCTAACCGTAACGCAGATGTTGTGCTGATGAGCACCCAGGATGGTGTTAAAACGTTTACTGGCTCTTAATTATTAGATGAGATGCGACGCTCTAAACAACGAAGCCGCGATTATCGCGGCTTCGTTGTTTAATACCAATGCTTATTACCACTGAACCACTTTAGTTAGCGCAATGCTAACGGGCATAGTGATCCACAGCAGTGCTGCAAGGTTAATGAGTATCCAGCCAAAACCGGACTTGTCGCGGAAGTTTTCGTTATCATGTGCCATTGAAAAGTACCTGTTTTATTGTTGCATTCACACATTGGCACCGCTTGTTACTGGCGACGCTAGCGTGGTTTTGGCTGCATAGTAGCAGTCAGGTTTGTTTTTTTGTAGCGGGCTTGCCGATATCTCGTATAAATTGCTTCGGATCGCGACCAAAGAACAATAGATGCGCTAATCATGACTCTTCAGTAACTGGTAGCTGCGTGGCAAGCTCAATCCGCGGCGAATGAGGCTCCCAGTCAGGGCGAATAACACGGTGGCAAGTATCGGTAGTGATGCCCATAGCCACGGATGCCACATAGGTGGTAAATCCAACGGGCCTCGATAAACGCCGAGCAGCAAGGCTTCGCTCATGAACGCTGCAACAACACCACAGCTAAAGCCCATGAGCAGGTACTCTAGTCGATCTAGCCACTGAGTTTGCTTCATGGACGCTCCTAACGTCCGTAATAGAGCAACTTCAAATCGTCGCTTGGCTAGATCTTGTTGTAAGGTCACGATAACCAATAGCAATCCGCTTAGCACGGTGAGCAGCATAATAAAGGAAGCACTGTCGCTGAGTTTGTTGATAAGATCCTGGGCTTGATTTAGCAGCTGTTCTACATCGATCAGGGTTAAGGTCGGGTAGGCTTTAACCAGTGCTGTTGCATACGGTTTCTGTTCGGGTGTCAGTCGGAAGCTAGTGATATAGGTTGCCGGTAGATCATCAATGACATTAGGTGAAAATATCACGTAAAAGTTAGGCTGGAAGGAAGTCCACTCAACGCCTCGCACACTGGTAATCGTGCCGGTAAAAGTATCGCTACCGACTTGGAAGCCCAATTCGTCTCCCAGCACTAAACCGAGTTCATCTGCCATCGACTTTTCAATGGAGAGTGCGTGGTTATCATCGCTCCATTCACCCGCCTCTAATGTGTTGTGGGCGGGGATGCCTGTGCCCCAGGTTAGGTTCAGTTCACGGTTAAGTGTGTTGTGGTCCTGCTGTTCAGGCGTGAGAATCTGTTCAGGCGTAGCGCCGTTAATAGTTGCCACTCGTCCCCGAATCATGGGATATAACGTAGCATCGACATCATGCTCTTTGAACCAAGTATCAATCTGATCTCGCTCCCATGGCTGAATATTAATCACAAAGTTATTGGGTGTGTCGGCAGGGAGTTGCTGTTCCCAATCATTGAGCAGGTCTTGTCGGGCAAAAAAGAGCACAGACATCAGCGTTAGCAGCAACGTCAGTACGCCGCCCTGTAAACGATGCCAGTGGCGCTGCTGGCGTATACGCAACGTTAACAATGGGAATAAGCGAACACGGTGCTTGAGGCGTTGATTGAGCTGCTGAATGAGCCATTGCACGGCATAACCGGATAACCAGCCGATCACTAATAAGCCCACGGTCATTGATGCGGCTAATAGTAATGACTCTACGAACAACGCCATTAACGAAAAGAGTAGCAGCGGCGTTACTAGCTGTACCCATGTAGGGGTCTGCGTGCTGTTGCTGCTGTCTTGGCGCAACAGTGTCATGACGGAAGTTTGGCTTAACGGTAGTAACGTTGGTAAGCCCAATACCAGTAAAATAGCGGCGGCCAATAACGGACTGCTGAATAGCATTAACAGACTGAGGCTCGGTAGCGGCTGTGGTAAAAGTTCACCTAACAACTCCATCACCCCATAATGTAACCCAAAACCCACTAGCATGCCGGGTACAGCGGCCATCAACCAGCCACCTAGTAGCTGTAAGCCAAAGAGTTGCATGAGTTGTTTGCGAGAAAGTCCGAGACTCAGCAACAAGGCAGTACGGTGAAGCTGGTCAGCGCTGAAGCGTCGTAAGCTTAAAAAGATTGAAAAGCCACCCAGTAGTAGTGCGAATAGAGCACTGAGTTTTAGGTATTGGCCCGCATTGCCAATGGCATTGCGGCTTATGGGTTGATCACCTTGGGCGGTAAAGGCTTGTTGCCAACTGTGTAGTACCGGTTTAAGAGCGGCATCTAAGGTGGCGACTGATTCGTTATCGCCGGCGAGTAGTAGTCGGTAGCTAACACGACTACCGGGAGATATCACCTGTGTTGCCGCTAGATCTTCACTGCGCATAATGACTTGTGGATTAAAGCTACGAAAGCCACTGCCACGATCCGGGCTGCTCATAATAAGGCGATCAACAATGAGCGGCGCATAGCCAATATTGAGGGTATCACCTAGCGATATACCCAGCCGATCTAAGACGGACTGCTCAACCCACACTTGCCCGGGTTCAGGGAGTCGGCTGGAGGGATGCGCTCTGTTATCGAGCGGCGGGGCGGTGATGATCTCGCCACGCATCGGGTAAGGCGCAGTTACAGCTCTGATTGAGCTGAGTAAGATGGCGTCGCCTGCTTCTACAACGGTGGAAAACTGTGTCACTTCCGTTGACGCTAGCCCGCTATCGGCCACCATCTTACGCACGTCGTTATCTAAAGGGCGGCTACTGCTGATAATCATATCTGCACCGAGTACCTCGGCACTGCGTTGTACTAGGCTATTTTGCAGTCGGTCGCCCGTTAAACTCAATAAGGTGATCAAGCTGGTCATTAAAAAGAGTGAAGCTAACAGCGCACGCCAATCTGAACGTCGCCACTGTGCTTTGGATTGTTTGTAGGCGAGACGTACAATCATGCAGGCGTGACCTCCGCCTGAGCCAGATTCTGAGTTGCATCGACTAGCTGACCATTGATAAGGCGGAACTGTCGATCGCAGCGAGCGGCTAAATTGCTGTCATGAGTGATGAGCACTAAGGTGGTCGCTTTCTGCGCATTCAACTCGAATAACTGCCGGATAATCTTCTCGCCCGTTTCTGCATCTAGGTTTCCGGTGGGTTCATCTGCAAATAATATGTGGGGTGCCGTCACAAAGGCACGGGCAATCGCAACACGCTGTTGTTCCCCGCCTGATAGCTGTGACGGGTAATGATCATGCCTATGGCTAAGGCCGACTTGATCTAACAAGCTAATGGCTTTGTTGCTGGCCAGCTTGTCACCGCGAATATCTAAGGGCAGTTGTACATTCTCGGTGGCGTTGAGCTCGGCGAGTAGATGGAAAGATTGAAAGATAAAGCCAAGGTGCCGAGCGCGCCACGCTGCCCGTTTGTTGTCCTCTAACGTGCTAAGATCTACGCCCGCTAACTGAACATTTCCGCTAGTCGGCGTGTCCAAACCCGCAAGCAAACTGAGTAACGTCGATTTACCTGCACCGGACTGTCCAATGATGGCTATGCTCTCACCTTGTAGGACCTGCAAGGATAAATCTCTAAAAAGCGTAAGCTCTCCGGCTTGAGTCTTAAAGGTTTTTGCGAGATGGTTGGCGTTAATAGCAATAGGAGCAGTCTCTGGCATGTCGTATTTCCGTCTCGTTATGTTGTCTTTCGTGCTTATTCCTGTTTTGTCGTGGAATAGTGCATCGGCTCAAACGCTGTTAGTTCTAGGTGATAGCTTATCCGCTGCCTACCGGCTGAAACCAGAAGAAGGTTGGGTATATTTGTTGCAAAATCGTCTGAAAGCACAAGGATCAGACATTAGTGTTGTGAATGCTAGTATTAGTGGCGAAACCACGCAAGGCGGTTTAACACGACTTACTGACTTATTAAATAGACACCAGCCTGATTGGATAGTTCTTGAACTGGCCGCAAACGACGGCCTGCGTGCCACGCCGTTACCGCGCATAGAACAAAACTTGCGAGCGCTAATCGATCAATCTAAAGCGGCAGGTGTTCAGCCAATTATTGTCGGTATCCAATTACCACCTAATTACGGTCCTAACTATACGCGCCAGTTCTATGGGTTATTTGAAGCGTTAGCTAATGAGTATGAACTGCCTCGCGTACCGTTTTTGTTGGACAAAATAGCGTTAAATCCAGCGCTGATGCAGAGCGATAATCTACACCCCACCGCAGCCGCGCAACCTATAGTGTTAGACAATGTATGGCCAATTTTAGCGCCTCTCATCTTAGAAAAGTGATGAAATAACGATGATCACTCTACGTTTTCTCAGCCTCACCGCTATTTCATGTGTACTGACTGCCTGCAGTGCGATGAGTGATAAAGAATGCCTGCAGGCGGATTGGTCAACGGTAGGGCAGTTAGATGCCGAGCAAGGGCGCGTGTCAGCAAAGCGGCTCGAAAAATACCGAAAGTCCTGTGCTGATGTGAGTATTACGCCTGATGTGGAGCAGTATCAGCAAGGATATCAGCGAGGCCTTCTGCAATTCTGTACCCAGTCCAAGGGCTACTATTTCGGCCTTCAGGGCGGGCAATATCAAGGAACATGCCATTCGCTAGGAGCGAATGAAGCCAGTTTTGTGAGCGGCTATGCACCGGCGGCGGAGCGTTATAAGCTAGAGCGTAAAATAGATGATCTGGAGCGGCAGATGGCGAAGGAGCAGACCCGTTTTCTGCGCTATCGCCCAAGGCCCCCAAAAAAAGGTGAGCATCCAGCGGAAGCCGCCCTATGGACGCAAGATCACTATCAAACGCTCTTCTGGCTGCGGATGGAATTATTAGATACCCAGCACGCGCTTAGTCAGTGGAAAAAAGCACATCAATCACTGTTGCAAGAGATTCATATTGATCAATAGTGAGTTTTGAATAAGAGCGAGATCAAGCAGGGCTTGCATCCCCCAATTTATTAGTAAGGACAGAGCATGAAACTGACTTCTTTCTCCATCGACGGCCGAGCTACCTTTGGCGCTGTTATTGACCAGAGTATCTTTGATCTCAGCGAAGTCGATCCGGAGATAACCAATCTGCGTGGTTTTTTAGCGGACCCTTTTGACGTCCAAGACGCACTAGAGCACGTCAGCAGTTATCCATTAGCGGCGGTGGATTTGTTACCCGTGATTCCCAATCCAGAAAAAATTCTCTGTGTCGGCCTTAACTACGAAAGCCATCGCTTAGAAACGGGCATGCCAGAGATGGAGCATCCTGTGCTATTTACTCGCTTCTGCTCTACACAAATCGCTACAGGCCAACCCATCGTGCGGCCTCATGTGTCGGAGAAATTAGATTTTGAAGGTGAGTTGGCGGTGATTATTGGTAAAGGAGGCCGTCACATCACGAAAGAAGACGCATTCAAGCATGTCGCGGGCTATAGCTGTTATAACGACGCCAGCATCCGTGATTGGCAAATGCACACGCGCCAATTTACGGCAGGTAAAAACTTCGATAATACGGGAGCTTTTGGCCCATGGATGGTAACGCGTGATGAGATTGCCGATGCCGATCTCCCACAGCATACCGTGACTACTCGGCTGAATGGTGAGCAGGTACAACACTCGGCGTTCTCTGACTTTATCTTTGATATCCCCGCGCTAATCGCCTACATATCAACTTTCTGTACGCTGGTGCCGGGTGATGTCATCGTAACTGGCACGCCAGGCGGCGTAGGCGTCGTGCGTAAGCCGCGTTTGTATATGAAGCCTGGCGATGTGATTGAAGTTGAAATTAGCGGTGTTGGTATATTGAAGAACTCGATCATTCAGGAGTCCTAAGTGCATCGATAAAAACCGACTATACTGTGGAGAGCGTAGCACTGAACCCCTCTATCTTTGTCGAAGGTTAAGGGGTGTAAAAATAAGAAAGAGTTCGCATTGTGCGACTAAATAGACTTGTCTGAACGGCAGTATTAATTAGTCGCTCATTGGTTAATGAGATAAGTATGAAAACGTATCAAAATTTGTATGTTAACGGTCAGTGGAAGGATCCTTTACACGCCCAAGATGCTCAGTTAGTACTTTTGTTTGGTGATCGTACATTGGCGACGAACTCCGCTATCCATATTCAAATTCGTGAAGCGTTTCCATATGCAGAAATTATTGGGTGCACAACATCAGGTGAGATTCTTGATGATGAGCTGTTCGATAATAGTCTCTGCTTAACCGCCATAACGTTCAAACATAGCCATATCCAAGTAGAGCATGCTTCGGTTGATTCGTTGACTCTGCTCGAGACAACAACGCTGCTGGCTCATCGTATTGAGCACGAGGGGCTTAAATATTTATTAGTGCTATCTGATGGTCAAGTGGTCAACGGTACCGAGCTTGTGGAAGGGCTGGCTAACGCGTTACCTAAGGGCACCCTTATCACCGGAGGGTTGTCTGGTGACGGCACCCGCTTTAGCGAAACAGTGGTTTGGCATAATGATCAGGCCAAATCAGGGCAGGTGGTCGTATGCGGCTTTTATGGCGATTCATTGGGCATCGGTCATGGCTCTATGGGCGGGTGGGACCCGTTTGGGCCAGAACGAGTCATCACGCATTCAGAAGCGAATACACTGTACTCCCTCGATCGCAAACCCGCTTTAGCGTTGTATAAAGCGTATTTAGGCGAACATGCGGCCAATTTGCCTGCGTCCGCATTGCTATTTCCGCTACTCATAAAGCGTAAAGGCGAAGATGAGTCTGTAATTCGCACTATTTTGAATATCAACGAAGATGATGGATCTATGATCTTTGCTGGTGACATACCTGAAGGGTCAACGGCACAGTTGATGCGCGCAAATTTTGAGCGATTGATTGATGGTGCTGAAGGAGCCGCCGAAAGTGCGTTACAACACTACACGCAGCACTCAGGGGATGGCTTGGTGCTGATGATTAGCTGCGTTGGGCGACGGTTAGTACTTAATCAGCGAGTAGAAGAGGAGCTTGAAGTCGTCAAAGATGTGTTTGGTGATCATTGGGCATATACCGGCTTCTATTCCTATGGAGAGTTATCACCTCGTACTAACAGTGGGGCGTGCGCGCTTCATAATCAGACGATGACTATTACAACGATTTTTGAACATGATGCATAAACTGTTAAGCCGTCTTGTAAGACGCAATCTTCCAAAAGATATCGAACCTGCGCAGATTCAACCATTGTTAGACGCAGTAACCGTGTCTTTTGAACAGCATGATCAAGATCGCATTATGTTAGAGCGGTCGCTGATGTTGATGTCCGACGAACTCAACGACATCAACAGTAAGCTAACAACACAGTTAGCCGAAGTTGAGCTTTATCAGCAGCAGCTGGAAAAGTCGCTGGTGGAGCAAACAGCGATCATGAACGCAACGACGGAAGCTATTTTTAGTGTGAAACCCAGTGGCTTGATTAATCAAATCAATATTTCTGGGTGTCATTTTTTTGGTAAAAGTGAATCAGAGATACGCATATCTAATCAGAAGTATGGTTTTGATATTCTGCTGGAAAAATTCACCGATAGTGATCAGTTCTATAATCTCATCGGTCAAATAAATAACAATACCTTCCTAAAAGCGAAGGACTGCTTTGCGACGAAAGATAATAAGTATTATGAGTGTTACACCGTACCCGAAATTTTAGATGGGAAATGCGTCGGCCGTGCGTGGTGTTTTAGAGACATTACAGATTCCCGGCTTAGCCAAGAACGACTAAGGCATCAAGCATTTCACGATGCCCTGACAGGCTTGCCTAATCGTTTACTGCTCCTAGAAACGATCGATCGGGCGGTGGCTGTTGCAAAAAGAAACGACACTAAAGTGGCGGTGTTATTTATTGACCTAGATGATTTTAAAAAGATAAACGATACGGCTGGGCATGATGAAGGTGATCGTTTTCTAATTGATGTCTCGACCCGTGTTCAGTCGGTACTGCGTGATAGTGATGTAATTGGTAGGCTCGGTGGTGATGAATTTTTAATCATTCTGGAAAATGTTGAAAGTCAGCATCAAATTATCAATATGCATGAGCGTATTCTTAAGTTGTTTTCAACTCCGTATCAAGCAGAAGAGAATCAATATGTAGTGTCTTGCAGTATCGGTATTTCTTTTTATCCTCAAGACGGGAATAACTCTGAAGAGTTGATCCGTAAAGCGGATATGGCGATGTATGAAGCGAAACGAGGGGGGAAGAACACCTACCATTATTTCGACCCCAGTTTAGAGCGAGTGGCAACACGACGAGTGACAATCGAGACGCAACTTCGATCAGCTATAGATAATAATAAGCTGGTATTGCATTACCAGCCAAAAGTTGATCTGCAGTCGAATAAAATAGTTGGCACAGAAGCGTTAGTTCGCTGGAGAAATACGGATGGAGAGTTAATTTACCCTGACAGCTTTATACCACTTGCTGAAGAAGCGGGTTTAATTCGTGATTTAACACTATGGGTTGTCGAAAGGGTTTTTCAGCAAAGACGTGATTGGAAAAATACATTGCTTGAAAGTATACCGGTATCTATCAATATATCGGCGACTGATTTTTCTGATCCTCAGTTTTTAAACAATATTACTCAGCTCTTAGATACGTATCAAATCGACCCTACACTTATTGAGTTTGAGTTAACAGAATCGATTTTTTCTATTGCTAATAACCATGTTCAAGCAACCGTAACAGGTATTAAAGCTAAGGGGATTGCCTTATCCATCGATGATTTCGGAACGGGCTATTCGTCACTAAGTTACCTGCATGATTTAGATATCGACTATTTAAAAATCGACAAGCGCTTTGTTCATAGTCTTGAGACCAGTGATAAATCTAAAGCTATCGTAAAAAGTATTATAGGTTTAGGCATCAATCTCGGTGTCAAAGTAGTGGCAGAAGGTGTAGAAACAGAGAGCGAGCATCAACTTCTCGTATCCAATGGCTGCCATATAGCCCAAGGTTATTTCTATACGCGGCCTCAATTGAGTGAAGATTTACTGCGTGCAATTTGAGCGATTAATATGGCTGCAACACTGCGTTGCAGCTAGTTAACATTTAAACTGTACTTAATCGTCACCATACTAAGCCTACACACATAATGATTAGGCTGAGCCTCCCATGGTTGATGCAACGAATACTCCCAAAACCTTATCGCATACCCCTTTTTCCGTTTTGGACCTCGCGCCCATTCTCGAAGGGCAAGTAGCTGCAGATTCTTTTAAAAATAGCTTAGCACTAGCACAGCATGTGGATAATTTAGGCTACACACGTTATTGGGTGGCCGAGCACCATAACATGCCGGGTATCGCCAGCTCAGCGACGTCTATTTTGATTAGCCATTTAGCCGCAGGAACGCAAAATATCCGCGTTGGGGCGGGTGGCATTATGTTACCCAACCATGCGCCGCTAGTGATAGCCGAACAGTTTGGTACGCTAGAGTCGCTCTACCCCGGCCGGATTGATCTAGGCTTGGGTAGAGCGCCGGGGAGCGATGGTAAAACCATGCGCGCACTGCGCCGCCAAACAGGCTCCAATGGCGATGACTTCCCTGAGCGCTTAGAGGAGCTGCAACGTTATTTCTTTAACGAGAGCGAGGTAACCGCTGTGCCCGGAGCGGGTCTTGATATTCCTATTTGGTTGCTAGGCTCCAGCGGCTTTAGCGCGCAACTGGCAGGGCAACTCGGTTTGCCGTATGCCTTTGCCGGACAGTTTGCTCCAGGTTACATGATGCAAGCTCTGGGCATTTATCGATCAGCGTTTACTCCATCTGCGTATCTAGAGAAACCCCACGCGATGGTCG
>Ga0115007_10002322_pt1 | contig 11772 bp, 9 predicted proteins | sample ArcOceMetagenome_2_FD_87166 | JGI IMG/M metagenome (GOLD analysis project Ga0115007, IMG submission 87166) | Marine eukaryotic phytoplankton communities from Arctic Ocean - Arctic Ocean ARC135M Metagenome | ecosystem: Environmental > Aquatic > Marine > Oceanic | place: Arctic Ocean | collected... | reverse complement strand
GCCTCTGAATCTAGGGGCAAACCTTCTCTACTCCCTTGGCTATAAGCTGTCCGTTTGGGGATAGACGCTTCAGGAATAATCACTATTTTTTTGCCTAAGTAGGGACAGGTTTCAATCGATCGGTTACTATGCTAGCAAACATTTAAATGGAGTTTAAAACGGTGCGTAAAGTTATTATTGCCGGCGCAGTTATTGCTGCTGGAACAGTTGGTTACATGGTCAGTCAGCAAGGTGATTTAGGTTCGTCTTCTGAATATTCCCCTATAGCATACGTGCCAGCAGATAGTGTTATTTTCTCAGGCCAGTTTGAGCCTTTTCCTCTTAAAGATTACTTAAGCTCAACGATGTTTGCGCAAACAAACATGCCTGATGATCTGCTTGAAGAGTTGGATGATAGTGATGATCCGAAGCAGCGTTTCTTAGCGAGTTTAGTGACATCATACTTTACTGCGGCGCGCTCTGTTGAAAGTTTCCAGACCACGTTCGGCCTTCCTGACCAAATTAAAACCTTTGTATATGCCGTTGGTTTTATGCCGGTTGTGCGTTACCAGGTAACGGATGAGCAAGGTTTGTGGGCGGTTTTGGATAAAGCTGAACTGGATAGTGGCTTTAAGCACAAGGCGCGTACATTAGGCGAATTTAAGTACAGAGCTTACACGTTTGACGATACTGAAAAGGGTGAGTTCTTTGAGGTCGTCGTTGCCTATGAAAATGGTTGGGCGACGTGGACCATTAATACCCATGCGAATACACCGTCTGATTTAGCGCTCGCATTGGCTCAAACTAAACCTGAAGCCTCTTTAGAGGCTGCAGGCGTGTTGGAATCTATTCAAAAGAAACATGGATTTATCGGTTCAACACTGTCTTATGTCGATCATAAAGGGATTGTGACTGCACTGACTACGGCAGAGGGTAATCGATTAGCTGCGATGTTAACTAAAGCCATGGAGATGGATGGAAGTGCAGCTGAGCTCGACGATATTCGTACACCCGAATGTCAAGCGGAGATGGGTGCGATTGCGGCTAACTGGCCACGTACAGTGGCTGGGGTACGTAGCGCCGATGATTTAAAAATCACGCCTGAACGCAGCTATATGAAAGCGGCATTAGTGGTAGAAAGCAATAACCAAGTTGTGTTGGATGCGCTCACCTCAATGCAAGGCTTTATTCCCTCTTACCTGAACGAAACTCAAGTGTTTGGTATGGGCTTAGGGGTCGATGCGAATAAGCTAGGCCCAGCGTTATCGTCAATTTGGAGCAATATGCTTGAGCCAAGTTATACCTGCGCACCCTTAGTGGAGATGCAAGCCGGTATTCAGGAAGCAAACCCTGCAGCTTTAGGTATGTTTACTGGTATGGCGCAAGGGGTTAAAGGTGTTGCCTTTGGTGTCCAAGATTTCTCTATCTCTATGGACACGGCAGAGCCTAAGCTTAATTCCTTAGAGGGTATTATCTCTTTGAGTGCAGAAGAGCCTGCAGTTCTCTTTAATATGGCTAAAGCGTTTGCACCGCCATTGGCACAGATTCAATTGCCTAGCGATGGAAGCCCGATTGACCTGTCTACAATTATACCGCTGCCTGCCGAACTTGATATTAAACCGATGCTGGCGCTAAAAGGTAAGCATTTAGTGGTTTATAATGGTGCAAAAGGTGAGGCGACGGCTAATCAGTTGGCAGCAGAAACCATTGAAAGTAATGGCTTACTTAACTTCTCTGTTGATTATAAAAAGATGCTTCAACCCCTATTGCCTGTTTTAGCGATGGCGGGTGATCCAGAAGTGACTGAGCAGTTAGATGCACTTAAAAATATAGATATGCGAGTGAAGATGGATATTCATCTGAACGCTCAAGGTATTTTAGTTGAGAGTGAAGCGGATATTAAAGCGCCGTCTAAATAAGCGCTAACGCTGACCTGCGTAAATAAAAAGCCCCCATGTGTTTGCATGGGGGCTTTTTTTGTATAGGAGGGGTTTAAGCGCTTTCTACCGCGTCGTCACCCATATAACGCTTTCTCTTTTTCGCCTTTACGAACTCAATATCTACAAGCACTAGGCCATCAATACAGTAGTTAAAGTCAGCATCAACGCCAAAGTCGAGGAAACGGACACCGCCCTCTTCGCAGAGCTCACTGTATTGTTTATAGAGCGTAGGCACACTGACGCCTAAAAACTCTAACTGTTCCTTTAGTACTCTAAAGTCCGCCTTGTAGTGATCACCACAAAAGATGCGATCCATTGTTTCCAGCGCGTCCTGATCTAGCACATAGGGCGCGAATGAATGGCCGAGATCTTCGTTATCATTAAAATAATGGCTGTAGAACCATACCAGCATATCTTTAGCGACGCGTGGATAGCTGTTACTTAAACTAACGGGACCAAACATGTAACGTATCTCAGGGTGTTTTCTTAGGTAAGCGCCGAGGCCGTACCAGAGGTAATCTAAGCTACGTTTACCCCAATACTTGGGTTGCACAAAACTTCGACCTAGTTCAATCCCTTGTTCAAAATAGGGCTGCATCTGCTCACCATATTTGAACAGCGTTGCACTATAAAGGCCGGTGTCTTCTGCGGTTGGATTCATTTTTCCCGCTTCCGCTAAGCGGTATGCGCCTGCAATTTCTAGCTCATCTTCATCCCATAGAATCAAATGTCGATAGTATTGATCATATGAATCGAGATCTTTTTTATCTCCAGTCCCTTCGCCTACGCAGCGAAACGCGATCTCCCTAAGGCGTCCAATCTCTTGGATAACGGCTGATTCTGCTTTGTAGTCAAAGAGGTAGATCTTTTTTCCATCGCTGGTCTCACCCAGCAACTCCGATTCCCTTAACTCGTGTTTTAAGTTCTGTCGATTTTGCGGGTGGGCAATCGTTTTTTCAGTGAGGAAAAGCGGCTTTTTGTTTTTTGCGATGCGGTAAAGATGCTTTTTAAGCAGCTTCGTTTTTTCTGCTGTTGAGACCGGTACGGCATCTATCTGGCTAAAGGGGATCGGCTCCCCGACGCGCATAGGGATCGTGACCGAGCGTTTGTTAAACATCTCCCTCGCTAACATCAAGGTGGAGAGGGTTTTATTAATATAAGAGACACTATAAAACAGCGAGGAGTTTTTGCCGCCAATGAAAATGGGTAGAACCGGTGCATTGGCTTTACGTGCGAAACGGATAAATCCACTGTTCCATTTGTCATCCTTAACACCGGTGATCCCAGCTCTGGAGACTTCGCCTGCGGGAAAAACAATAATGGCCTGTTCCTGATGGAGTGCATCGACAATGCGCTCTATATCACGTTTACGTGTGCCTTTTCCGAGGTTATCTACAGGCAGGAACAGGTTTTTAATCGGGTCAAAGTTCATCAGAACATCATTGGCGACTATTCTTACATCGCGTCTGACTTCGCCAACCATCTTCAGCAAGGCCAGTCCGTCTAACGCACCTAGAGGGTGATTAGCAACAATCACAACGCGACCAGAGGAGGGGATATTGGCGCGATCATGATTACTGATGCTGTAACCAAAATTGAAGTAGTCCAGAACGCGCTCAATAAACTCAAACCCCGTTGCATCTTTATTGATGTCGAGAAAGCTGTTGATCTCATTTTCATGGACCAGCTTTTTTAGCATGAAAAGCGCTGAGCGTTTGAACGGCGCTGGCTTATCGGTAAACGCTGGGTATTTGCTTATAAGTGCCTTCTCTACGTTAATAGTAGGCTCTTTTATGATGAGTGTATTTTCATGTGTATTCATAACGTGAAAAATATAGGTGAGTTAAGTGACTAACTCTTTACAGAAGTATGACGGTTTGATGACGCCCTAAAAATAGATTTTCAGCGTAGGCTATTTTTAATATACTACTGTATATATAAACAGTATTGGGTGGTGTGTATGCAACGGAAGATCATTCACTGTGATTGTGATTGTTTCTTTGCTGCGGTTGAGATGAGAGATAACCCGGAACTTAGGTCGATTCCCATAGCCATTGGCGGTAGCGCTGATCGGCGAGGGGTTATTGCTACCTGTAACTACATGGCACGGGAGTTTGGGGTGCGGTCTGCCATGTCCACTGCCCATGCATTGAAGCTGTGTCCACATCTACGGGTGGTCTCTGGGAATATGGCGAAGTACCGTGAAGTGTCACAGCAGGTGATGAATATCTTCCTTGAGTACACCGAGATTATTGAGCCGCTCTCGTTAGATGAAGCGTTTATTGATGTGACGGGTTCGCAGCACCTTCAGGGCAGCGCTACCCTAATAGCCGATGAAATAAGACGCCGCGTGAAAGAGGAGGTGGGTATCTCGATTTCGGCGGGCGTGGCCCCGAATAAGTTTTTGGCCAAGGTGGCGAGCGACTGGAATAAGCCAGACGGCATCTATGTGGTGCTGCCTAATCAAGTGGATGCGTTTGTATTAACGTTGCCGGTTAAAAAAATATCGGGCGTAGGTGAAAAGACCGCTGAGAAATTAAAAAAGATCGGGGTAGAAACCTGTCAAGATTTACGTGCTAAGTCGCTTGCTGAGTTGGTGGAGGGGTTCGGTGCGTTTGGTAAACGCTTATTTGACCTATCTCGTGGTGTTGATGAACGTCCCGTTAAAGTCAGCCGAATTAGAAAATCGATCAGCGTGGAGCACACCTATCCTCAGGATCTTGCCGACCTAGAAAGCTGTATCGCCCAACTGCCCGTGTTGATGGAGGAGCTTGACTTGCGCTATACAAAACTGAAAGAAGCGCGTGCTATTACAGGGGTTGTTGTCAAAGTTAAGTTCTTTGATTTTGTGCAAACCACGGCAGAGCACACAGTTACCTACCCTGATATAGCACACTTTAGACAGTTGTTAATCGATGCCTTTAATCGAGGTTTACGACCCGTTAGGCTTATAGGGGTAGGGTATAGATTAGCAGATGAGGGTAAAGATCAACCTTTACAGTTAAGCTTATTAGGCGACTATTAAGACACTATACGACATGTTGAGCCTTTGAGGGGATGTGTATGACATCGGACTGCAGCAGTATTGATGATTTAAGGGTGCGCTTAGCTATATATGCTTCCGAATATAGGTTAGGTGAGTTTCGGTGGCTATATCGCTGCTGTGAGCTTGCCCTGCGTGCGCTTGAACAGGGTAATTATGGTGTCGGGGCGGTCTTAGTTGATAGGGATAGTAACTTACTGGTTGAGGCTGGTAATCAGGTGTTTAGTGAGGGGTTTGATTCGTCAGCCCATGCAGAGATGAGAGTGATCGATCAATTTGAGCGTATGTACCCCAATTATCCTGATCGCAAAGGGCTGCAATTGATCACATCATTAGAGCCTTGCCCTATGTGTTGTGGGCGAATTTTAGCCGCTGGAATCGGTCAAATTATCTATTTATCACAGGATAAATCAGGTGGCATGATGTCGCATTGCGATAACTTACCTGCCGCGTGGGTCAACCTTTCCCAACTTATTGTTATAAAACATTTTCACAAACAACATGAGCTTTCTGATTTAGCTCAAGATATTGCAGCTGCACAGATGGGGGTGCTAAGGGAAAAACTTATGTTAATTATTCGTTCCTGATGCCTGAAATTAGACGCTGCATTTGCTATACTCCCGCGCTTCGCAAGTCTGGTTAAAAAAGAACCAGTTTTTAACTGAGGTGATAAATGATTCAATTGCTTGTGTCGCGTACACAATCACTTAAAAGTGACATTCTGTCTGGACTAACCGTTGCACTCGCATTGGTTCCTGAGGCAGTTGCGTTTGCTTTTGTTGCCGGTGTTGACCCTTTGGTCGGTCTTTATGCCGCGTTTATGGTTGGTCTTATTACTGCGACTATCGGTGGGCGTCCTGGGATGATCTCTGGTGCGACCGGTGCGCTTGCGGTTGTTATGGTGAGTTTAGTTGCAGATCATGGGGTTGAGTACCTTTTCGCAACGGTCGTGCTGATGGGGATATTCCAAATATTGGCGGGTGCCTTTCGCTTGGGTAAATTTATCCGTTTAGTACCGCATTCGGTTATGTTGGGATTTGTGAACGGGTTGGCAATTGTTATTTTCCTTGCCCAGATGAAACAGTTCCAATTTACGGATAGTGAAGGTGTTATTCGATGGTTGCAGGGTGAGCAGATGTTCATCATGTTAGGCCTGATTGCCTTAACGATGGCGATTATTCACTTTTTGCCTAAAGTTACCCGTGTTATTCCCTCTACACTTGCGGCGATTCTTGCTGTGACATTACTGGTGATGGGATTAGATCTAGATGCCCGTACGGTGCAAGATGTTTTGGCTGATATGTCGGGTAATGTTGACGCGACAATTGCCGGTGGGCTTCCTCAGTTCCATATTCCAATGGTGCCGTTGAGCTTTGAAACATTTAAGATCATCGTACCTTATGCGCTGATTCTTGCCGCTATCGGTTTGATTGAGTCGTTGCTAACGTTGACCTTGATCGATGAGATTACGGAAACACGTGGGCGGGGTAATAAAGAGTGTGTCGGCCAAGGCGTGGCGAATGTGGCGACAGGCTTTTTTGGCGGCATGGGTGGTTGTGCCATGATTGGTCAGAGTATGATTAATATTAACTCTGGCGGCTTTGGTCGTGCGTCAGGTATCTCTGCCGCGTTATTTCTACTCACCTTTATTCTTGTGGGCTCCCATCTTATTGAAGTCATTCCGGTAGCTGCGTTAGTGGGCGTGATGTTTATTGTTGTTATTGGCACGTTTGAGTGGGCGAGTTTGCGTTTATGGGGCAAAATTCCACGTTCTGATCTGATTGTCGTTATTGCGGTTACGGGCGTAACGGTGTGGCAGGATTTAGCTATAGCCGTGATTGTGGGTGTGATTATTTCTGCCTTAGTGTTTGCGTGGAAACATGCGAGCCATATGTCGTTTGTTGTACGTGATGAGTATGACACTAAGGTTTACTTCCCTAATGGGCCGCTTTTCTTTGCGTCGATTCATACGTTTCGTGATCAGTTTAATCCTAAGCTAGATCCACCTGAAGTCATTGTCGATTTTGCCAATTGCCGCGTTGTCGATCATTCTGGCATTGAAGCAATAGAATCGTTAGCTGAACGTTATGTAAAGGCGGGTAAAGAGCTTAGTCTACGTCACTTAAGCCCTGAATGTCGTAAGCTTTTAAATAAGGCGGGCAGTCTGGTGGAAGTGAATATGATTGAAGATCCAAATTATAAAGTGGCCGATGACCGTTTAGCTTAAGGGTCTAAAGGTTCATAAAAAAGCCCGGGTATAGAGTCAGCTCTTATCCGGGCTTTTTGTTGTTATGAGTTATGACGTAAGTGCTTGGCCTTGAAACTGAATGCCAGCCCAGCCCGACTTCATGAAATTACGAATGTTGCCGTGATCGTCACCTTCGGGAGTATTGAGTACATCTTGATAAAAGCGACCGAAGCATTTGAGTGTTGTGGTTTCATCTAGATTATTTAACTGAGCAAATGCAAAAATCTTACAGCTTCCCTCATTTTGCCCCGCATCATTATTGATCGTACCGTTTGTGAAAGCGGTTGGGGTGTAACTATAGTTATCTTTGATTACTTGCATTGTATCTTCAAAATCTAGCTCTGAGCTGTTGTCGAGCTTTGCTATAAAATCATTCAGCGTCATCGGGGTTTCATCCTCTTTCGTAATCGTCAGGCGGAAAATGATCTTAGTGATATTGACCAAATATGCAATAGATTGATGGGGGTCAGTTATAAATGCATTTCTGAGTATTATCTGTCGTTTCTCCCTGCCAAGGTGTTTCTTTCATCTAGACTGAAGGTGAGGGAGGGCCTTATTAAGAAGTCGGTTCTCTGAAGATAGACCATTAATTTAAAGCGAGGCTGCGTCATGTTAACTTACAACGAATGTCTTGAAATGAGTGGACTCTCTGTTGGTGAAGTCAATGCCATCGCTGAGCATGAACATGTAGACCCGATCATTGCTGTGGCGTTAGGTAATTACTTAGTCGAGCATGAGGGCGAAGATAAAATCAAAAAGATCATCTTAGATGATATAGCGCACGCAGAGCGTTGTGGAGATGAAGCACATGCTAAGTTGCTTCGACGCGTCATGGAACATTTTATTGCGGTTCACGCGTAGGCGTTATCTTACAGTAACAGAGGGCCGGATGAGGCCCTTTGTTTTATCTGCTATAAACGGCTTTCTGTAATGAGGATAGTGAGTAGGGTTTGCGTACTTTCCGCTGCATCATGCCCGAGTGGCGTTAGATAACCACCATCGTGTTGGGTAATCAGCCCTTTATCAAATAGTCTTTGGGTGGCCGCAATGACTTCCGGTTGTGCCGAGGAGTGGACTTTAATTCCCTCCTGCGTGGTATTTAGGTTGAATAGGTTTAATACGTTCAATTCCTGCATTATTTCTTCGTTGTATGGCATATACGCTCCTGAATTATTCACGGGAAGATCTTTATAGCAACTGTCTAAAAGTTGCTTACAACGACGTACGTGTGAACAGCATAGACTTAATTCTTGCTAAATATAAGCCTTCAGTAATCAACAGGTATATTTATCTATGCCGAGGCCGTGATCGGGAGGAACGTTAGGAACTGTATTGAGGTGCTATAAGCGAGCAGGGGGAGGGTAGAAACAAAAAAAGCTTACAAACCTTATCAGGTTATAAGCTTTTTAGGTTGCACTGATAGTGAGTGCTATTTAATGCGCATTCCTGGTTGTGCACCGTCATCTGGACTTAAAATCCAAATATCTTCACCACCGGGACCTGCGGCTAATACCATGCCTTCAGAGACGCCAAATTTCATTTTACGGGGCGCAAGGTTGGCTACCATAACGGTTAGCTTTCCTTCTAAATCTTCAGGTTCATAAGCTGATTTGATCCCGGCAAAAACATTGCGTGTTTCGCCGCCCAGATCAAGGGTCAGTTGCAGAAGCTTGTTAGCGCCTTTGACATGTTCTGCTTTAGCGATGCGTACGACACGCAGGTCAACCTTGGCAAAGTCAGGGAACTCAATGGTTTCTTCGATGGGCTCATCAGTCAGTGGTGTTGACGCAGCGGGAGGCGTTGCTTGAGCCGCCGCAGCTTCTATCGCTGTTTTTGTGTCATCAAGTATGGCTGCAATTTTGTCTTCGTCAACGCGCTGCATCAGCGGCTTAAATTTATTGATTTTATGGCTGAGTAGAGGCGCTTTAATGCTATCCCAGCTGATATTGTCGATATTTAAAAATGCTTGGGTGTCTTGAGCAACCTGAGGGAGTACCGGTGCTAAATAAGACACAATAACGCGGAACAGGTTGATACCCATTGAGCAGCAATCTTGTACTTCCTGCTCTTTGCCTTCCTGTTTCGCTAAGACCCAGGGTTCAGCGGCATCAATATATTGATTTGCTTTATCAGCGAGGGCCATGATTTCACGCATCGCTTTACCAAATTCACGCTTTTCGTAAGCCTCTGCAATGAGCTCCCCTGCGGCGATCGCTTCATTATAAAGCTCCGGCTCGGCTAACTCTGCAGACATTTCACCGTCGAATTTCTTTTTAATAAAGCCCGCACATCGAGATGCAATGTTAACGACTTTATTAACAAGATCCGCATTGACGCGCATACGGAAGTCTTCAAGGTTTAAGTCGATATCATCGATACCTGAGCTTAATTTAGCGGCAAAGTAGTAGCGTAGGTATTCTGGACGTAGATGGTTGAGGTAAGTCTCTGCCATGATGAACGTGCCACGGGACTTGGACATTTTTTGCCCGTCAACCGTTAAGAAACCGTGACAAAAAACACCGTTAGGCTTACGGAAACCAGCACCTTCAAGCATTGCAGGCCAGAATAGGGTATGGAAATATGCTATATCTTTACCGATAAAGTGATAGAGCTCGGTTTCTGACGATTCAGACCAATACTCATCAAAATCTACATTGTTTTTATCGCACCAGTTTTTAAAACTGGCCATATAGCCGATCGGTGCATCCAGCCATACATAGAAATATTTACCGGGCGCATCGGGTATTTCGAAGCCCCAGTAAGGCGCATCACGCGATATGTCCCAGTTTTGCAGACCCGATTCAAACCACTCATTGAGCTTATGGATCATCTGCTCCTGTACGTGGTTATCTACCCATGAGCGTAGGAAGGTCTCAAAGTTGCCCAGTTTAAAGAAATAATGTTCAGATTCTTTTTCAATAGGCTTGGCGCCAGAGACGGCAGAGTACGCGTTTTTCAGATCGACAGGGCTGTATGTAGCACCACATTTCTCGCATGAATCGCCATACTGATCTTTCTCGCCACACTTGGGACAATCGCCTTTTACGAAACGATCAGGGAGAAACATCTCTTTTTCAGGATCATAGGCTTGGGTGATTGTTTTCTTATCGATATGCCCACCCTCACGTAAAGCGGTGTAGATGTGGGAGGCAAAGTATTTATTTTCTTCGGAATGTGTTGAGTAGTAGTTATCAAACCCAACCATAAAACCAGAAAAATCACGTTGATGTTCAGCGCTTACATTATCAATCAGCTCTTTCGGAGAGATACCTAATTGATCGGCTTTAAGCATGATCGGCGTGCCGTGGGCATCATCCGCGCAGACGTAAGTACATTGATTACCCCGAAGTTTTTGAAAACGAACCCAAATATCGGTTTGGATATATTCCACTAAATGGCCTAAATGGATAGGTCCGTTCGCGTATGGAAGGGCGCTAGTAACAAGAATTTTACGTTTGCTGTCAGTCATGGTCTGCCTGAAAACCTGAAATCATTGAAATAAGGAGGGCAGATTCTACGCTTTTTCGTGAATTATATGAACCATTATGAGTGGGGATTCTACAGAGGGTTAGAGAATTAGCGGCTTACAACAGATTTGCTACCGTGTTACATCCATGGTGAGTTCGATGAGTGGAGGGTGGCGTCTACAAGACGTGGATTGTTGTTGTTATTTTGTACATGAGTTTCCATCTGTTAAACTAGAAGACGCATTGTCATGCGATTTAGGTACTATTTCTTCTGTTTTTCATTCTGAATAGTTTTCATGTAGGTGTTTAGTTTCTGGACAGGGTTGGAATAGCCAGCTAAACATATATTGAGAGAATGACGATGTTATCAAGGAAAGATTGATGAATTGGATGGTTTTTTTATGGACGCGCAGATGACATCCCAGCAACTACAACCTTCAGCTATTTTTTGTCAGACATGCCCGCAAAGTGTTCGTTTGGGTAGAGCTGTGTCTGATATTACCGATTGGCACACGGTTTCAGTGACCCGCTTAGACGAGTTATTAGCGGCGCTGGATAATAATCACGTTGATGTACTTGTTTTACCTTTAGGCGATAACCCTACACAAACACTTGAGCTCTTAGCAAAAGTGATTGAAAAACACCCCAGCGTTATTCGGGTGGTTTTATCCGATTATCTAACACCGATGCAAACCGCCAGAACCTCCGAGTTAGCGCACCATTCGTTACCCTTAGATTGCACATCTGAGATGCTAATAGAGGATATATCTAACAGTATTCATGTATCTGGGTTGATCAATAAACCAGCAGTGAAGGAGTATATTACCTCGCTACAAGCACTGCCTGTACTACCCGAGGTGTATGAAAAGCTCAATCGCGCGCTCGGTTCAGAGCGTTCAAGCGCGCGTGAAATTGCTCAGATATTAGAGCAGGACCCCGTTATGACGGCCAAGATTATGCAGTGGGTTAATTCTGCATTTTTTGGTTTAAGCCGGAATATCAATAGAATTCATGAAGCTGTGACGATTCTAGGTGTCAGAATGATTCGTGATTTAGTGCTGACATCCCATCTATTTGATGCCTACCCTCAGACGG